>Ga0172372_10006111_pt1 | contig 16511 bp, 13 predicted proteins | sample LakKiv5m_2_FD_114544 | JGI IMG/M metagenome (GOLD analysis project Ga0172372, IMG submission 114544) | Freshwater microbial communities from Kabuno Bay, South-Kivu, Congo - kab_092012_9.5m | ecosystem: Environmental > Aquatic > Freshwater > Lake | place: Democratic Republic of the Congo...
GTTGCAAGTGCCTTGATTTTTTTAGAAGGCTGAATATCATTTTTGAGGGCTTGGTTTTCACCTTATGCAAGCCCAAAAACGCTCCAGTCATCGTGTACCACCCCAGTCGAAGCCTATTTAAATGCAAAATGGGCCATATCAGATCTAGTCATATCAAATTTGTATGCAGATGATCAAGACAACGGCGACGAAATTTTAAGCAGTTCTGACAATATCACTTTCAATTTCAATCTTCCCACCAATCAACCCAATGTTGCTACGAAAGAACAAATCGACACGCTCATAGATTTTGGCGACTACACCTTTTGGTCAGATTATAGCGGTGTTTGGAACACCGCCTCACAATTGGTGATCACAGCTATTGGCGTAGGTAGTGGCAATTTGCCGATTGGATCAATATTAACTATCAAGGCCAGCGGCAATTTAAGAGACATCTATAATCTTTTTAGCAATTCAACGAGTTCGGCCAATTTATCTGGAAATTGGGGCTTATCCTCGAATTTATTAGTTGAAACCATCCCGCTCAATTATAACAGCTTAAGACTTTGGCTCGATGCTGCCGATCTCGATGGCGATGGCTATGCGACAGGATTGTATGAATATGCATTGAGTGGAAATGTGATCAGCACTTGGGTGGACAAATCAGGTGGCAATACAGCCTACCAAACCAATTCAATTAAAAAGCCCGTTTACATTCCAAGTGCGCTCAATGGCAATGCCATCGTGCGCTTTGACGGCAGTGACGATTTCCTGAATTTCCCTAGAGTTAGCTCCATTCGAACAGCATTTTTAGTCGTGAAAGAGCGCACCGCATCGGGACGTCATTTCATGCTCGGCGATGACACGCAATATCACTTCCATCGCGGTGATTCTAATTTCATCTGGCATAGCACCTATACTCATGACAATATTAAAAATGGCAACACCTATGTTGATGGCACTCTTGTAGATGGCACCATCACCGCTTTGCCCACCACGACCACCTTGATCTCGATTGTCACCACCGGTAATGTTCAAGCTAACACATTGATCAACGATCGGAATATTGCCGGTCGCGTATGGGATGGTGACATTGCCGAGGTCATCCTTTACAGCGAAGCACTCTCAGACCTCGACCGCCAGACGATTGAAGCTTATCTACAAAACAAGTGGGGCACGCCTTAAATACTCACTCTGGTTTTTTAATTGTTTCTGCATCAAGCTTCTCTCGGTAAGTTTGGCGTGAGCAGTAAGTCAACCAAGCCACCACATCTATCACGGCTTGATCGTCGGGCAATAGTTGAGCATAGAAGGCCATGGTTTTTCCAGATTCATCCTTTTGGTGATGGCCTCTTTTGCCCATCCGAAAATTGTTGATTTGTTGAATCAAGTACCAACCGTGCTGCATGTCTAAACGCGCCATATTGTACTCTATAGAACCTTCGCCCTTGTCGCCATGACAAATAGCACAACCGCGTTGATATAAACTTTCGCCGCGCCAACGATCCCCGAAAACCCTTTTTCCAGGAGTCACCTCACTGATACTTTTGACATAGACTAAAGCGGCTTCAATCTTCTCGTCTGACAAAGTGGAAATAGCGAGCGCCATAAGGTTTCCCTGCGCATCGATTTTATCACCACGCCAGCCATATTGAAACGCTTCGATTTGTTTTTTTAAATACCCAACATGTTGCCCCTTTAAACTGGGAGCATGCAAGCTTTCATTGCCTTCGCCCTTTGCCCCATGGCAGGTTGAACATAGTCCAAAAGGATGATCTATAGGCAGAGATTGTGGCACTTCATCAGCACCGAAAACGCGCACTTGCAGCAGACCTAGCATACACAAAAATGCTAACCATCGACTATGCGAACTCATATTCTTAAACAACGAATGATTTAAAGTTGTTTTAATCTTATTCTGCGATACTCCATTTGACCACGGTCGCCTTCTAAACCTATTGGCCCACTTTCTGGCACAGCCATATCATTCGTTAATAGTTCGCCATTGCAGGTGGCGTGGGCAATGCCACCGGTCACAGTGACCACCAATTCATTCCAATCACCTTCCCTAAATTGAGTTAAATGGTGATAAGGCCCCGCCAATGGAAAATCACGACATTGCAATTGTGGTTTGCGAATGAACACACCGCTATCGGCATTGGGGGTGGCTCTGAACTCAAGTTTCAAAATGAAGTCGCCGGCAAATTCTTGAGTGGTCCAAATTTGCTGAATGCGACGCCCTTCACATGGCGTTTTCACCACAAGGCGACCGTGCATCGCTTCATAACGGCCGTCACTGCTGTCCTTCAACCCTTTAAAATCTTCTGATGCGTTGATCTCGACAAACAATAGCGCATTGGGATTCGGACTTTTAGGCTGTTTTCTTGGCGCAGTGGGTCGAAAACCCCATCCCGTCAGATCCTGTCCGTTGAATAAACTCAGATAGCCTGCTTCCACTTCAAACTCATCTTTTTGGACCTCAGTAAAACCCAAAGTGGCAAAAATTGGAGTCAAGGCTTTTGCCCATTTATCGTACCCTTCGGCATTGAGGTGCAATAAATCTGGAAACCACTTGGCCGTGGCATCGCCACTTTCATTGGCAAACAAAGTCCAAGTGTCAACAACTGTAAATTGTGGATCATTCTTGACGATAGCTTCGTAAAGCTCATTGATTTTTTTAATTTTGTCGGCAGGACGCTTTTTTGTCTCTGAACTGGGAAATACTTTACAAAGCACCACCGGCATTGTTTTACTATGCTCTTTAATAGCTTTGTAAATCAACTCAAAGTTGCGCGCAATCGCCTCTGGCTCCAAAGCTATTTCCAAATCGTTGGTTCCCATCAACATCACGATGGCACTGGGGTTCAGTTTAAGCACATCCTCCTGCAATCGATACAAAATAGAACGCGTGGTGTCGCCACCGATACCGCGGTTAGCCAACTTCATGCTGGGAAACTTATCTTTGAACTTATCTCCCCAACCTTGCGTGATCGAGTCGCCCAAAAACACGACCGCGCGTTGATCCTGTTCAATCATTTTAGACCAAGCCTCACGTCGTTGCAACCAATTCTTGGCATAACCCGGGTAATTGCGAAAGGCTCCCTCACCTGCAATTCCAGCATCGCTTTGGGGCAAGGCGTAGTGACTAGGGTTTGTTGCCTCAGCTAACAAGCTGAAATTTAAGGCAAACACAAGCAAGCAAACTGTTTTGATCAGCATGTCATTAAAAATCAGCATAAAGAGATCCACTAGTTTATTGATATCGCAGACAGAGACAAGCCTAATCACAGCTCGTATTAAATTTTTAAAAACCTCTCAGTCAGAAAGCTCTTGTACAAGCACCCAAGGCTGAGCAATGCACCCTTTCATGGTGGGTTTTTGTTCCGCCAAGGCCATAGGGAAAGGGGTCAATAGCTTTTTTGAAACCCATTGCTCTACTTTTGTTTTATGATCGCAAATGACGGCATTGGCAACTTCTTCCAACTTTATCTCGGGAGCAACCCAGATCAAAGCGCCACGCTTAAAATGAGTTTTTAGTAAGGTCCACGGCACAAGCCCTATTGCGCCACTAAAATCTTCTGGCTCCATCAATCTATCTAAAAATAGTCTTATCAGTAGGTCAAAACGGACAGTTTAAAACATTTTCCATTTGAACATCACCTTCATGTCTAATAATCTCGCCATGAAAACAAAATCTTTTACACTTGTTGAACTGCTGATTGTCATTGCCATTTTTGCAATTTTATTGTCGTTGCTTCAGCCCTCTTTAAAAAATGCCATCGAAGGTGCAAACCGACTGCAGTGCCAAAATAAATTGCGTCAATTGGTCAGTGCTTTTTTTATTTTTTCTGAAGACATGGACCAACAACTGCCTGGAACAGTTAGAGACTACAATAATTCAGATTTAAAGAAACGCAGTTGGATGGGCACCGAAACCGGTTTTCGCGATGGCGACAGTTCAAAAAAAATGAGTTACTATAAAGATGAAGGAACCGTTTGGCCTTACTTAAGCAACGGCAAGGCCCAAGACTATTATCGCTGCCCTTCTCTGGAAGAAGGCAAATGGAATTCCGGTATAGGCAGCAATGGTTTGTTCGACTACTCCAGCTTTAACGCATTTTCTGGCGCTAAAGTTTTAAACCTTCCTAGCAAGGCTTTTTTTCCACAAGCAACAACAGACACACCAGAATTTCCCGCCTTAAACGACATGGAAAACACCCTCACCCCACTTATTATTGAAGAGGACAGCTACTGGTGGCTGAATCGCATTCACATTGAACCTGGTCATGGTAGCAATGATAGAATGGGAAATTGGCACAGCAATGGCAGCAATTACGCGGCTGTGGATGGCAGCAGCCATTGGATTGATTTCACGTTCAGAGGCCCTTATGCACGTGAGTGGAAATCTTACTCTCCAAAAGGCATCGTTTCTGATCTGAGCGATGGAATATGGGGCCGTTGGAACTCTCGCTAACCCAAAACTTTCGACAACTCCCATCATAGTTTGTACAACATTTCTCTTATTTTAATTTCATAAAAAAAGCATCTTGAACACCCTTGTATACTTCAAATACGGCAAAATGCTCAGCACAATGGCGCTGCTCATCTTGCTGTCAAGCGCTCATCAAATAAGTCTTTATGCTGATATAAACTCTAGTTATGGTCAAATCAAGTTCGATGTCAATTCGGATTCAAATAAAGAAATGATTTTAAATGCAACCGGACTTGGAATTGGCCTGTCCCCTAGCGCTAATTTACACGTTGCCGGAAATGCCCTGATCAGCAATACCCTCTCCATCGGCGGGGTCGGATCAAGTTCCAACTTACACCTCAACGGAACCCTCGGATTAAGCGCACAAACGGTGATCTCCGACACCACACTAGATGCCTCAAGTTTAATTTTAGCTGATACGACCAACGGCAATGTAACCTTGTCGCTGCCCGCAGCGGCCAGTGTTTCAGGACGGGTTTATACCATAAAAAAAACCTCGACTCAAAACTCATTATGGATTTTATCCAGCGACAATATTGACCAAAACGCATCAGGCTTGTATTTAGGCCCTGCAACAGAAATGCCTTACGTGGAAGTCATGAGTTTTGATGCAGCTTGGTATATTTTATCTAAATCGTCGTCAACCTACCCTATTATAGCCTCAAGCAATCTGGTCAGTTGGTATAAATTTGACGAAACCTCTGGAACTATCGCGCTTGATTCATCTCCAAATCAAAATACTGCCAGCCTTGTTTCCTTGGATTTCTCAACAAATGGCAACACCGGAAAATTTGGCCATGCCATTCAGTTGAGCTCAACAAGCGACTATGTCGATGCAAACAATCCTAGCCAATTATCCAGTATTTCAAAATTCAGCATCTCTGTATGGGTAAAATTCGATTCCACCAGCACAGATGATGCCCTTGTTACAAAAGGCAATAGCTGGGGCGGCGCTCCTCCTCATTTCTTACTCTGGCGAGACGACGTTGCCGGAGTTTCTGGCAGAACCAACACCCTGTCATTTTTTTTCAACGATGGTTCTGGTGCAACAAGGATTGAAGGCGCCTCTGATATTGTCAACGATACCACAACTTGGCATCATATTGTTGCCACCGCGGAGGTTGGCAGCCCAACCGGCATGCGGCTCTACCTCGATGGCATTGAAGACCCCAATAGTCCCGTTTCAATGACCACCCGCTCCAATTTAATTTCAAGTGATCACCTCCGTATCGGCGGAGCCCAAGGCAACACTTCTGCTGCAACAAACGGATCCATCGATGATGTGAGAATTTACGACAGAGTTCTATCAGCCGATGAAATCACACAAATTTATCAAGATGGCTTTTAGCAAATGCCCTACTTGTAGGTCGCCACTCCTATCTGAAGCTGAATCGATTATTGCCCTTGTTGATGAAGTGCCGTTATTTCAGTTTGAGTTAACGCCTTGTCGTAGATGCGTATGTCATCCATTAAACCGTTCCAGTAATAAGTAGGGCGGTCAAAGATCTTTCCTATCTCAAGCACACTTGCTGACGCATTTACGGTCCCACTCCAATTGGCCGCTGATCCAGACAAAACTCCATTTTTATAGACATAAATATTGGCTCCATTCCAAAGAGCCGTGATAAACGTCCACTCGCCTATTGTGAAGGCACCCCCCGATGTGGCCTGGCTAGCACCACCAATCCTCATCGTAAAAGTATTAGGGTTTTTATCTGAATAGATACCAAATGAGTTTGCGCCCGAAAGTCCCGTTCCCAAAATCGCCGAGAAGGCACCATCGCTGCTACCCAATGGTTTTACCCAAGCTGTTACAGTAAAGCTACTCCAATTGTCTAACGAGGTGTCGCTACCCGCACTGATATAGTTGTTAGAACTGCCATCAAAGCTCAATGCCCTGTCAAACTTTCCCACAGTTCCATTAGCGGAAAATGTCGTCGTTCCAGCTAAAGTCCCATCGTTTGAATGCAAACTAGAATCGGAGGCTGTTGTTCCACTGTCTTCATTTAATTTCCACCAAGCGATTAAATTGTCATTTGATATCGACGTGCCATTGCCTTGAACATTTAAAATATTCCACTTTTCACCATTGCTAATAAGATCTAAACTGCCCATCGCGTTTAAACTCAAACACAAGTCAGAGTAATCATCGAAAAAGCCGCCACCTCTAATGAAAACATTGTTAAGAGGGCTTATTTTCTTGATGCGATATTCAAGCGAAGGAACGGCGGAGGCCTCTGGCAAGCTCAAAGTCAAGTTTGCGCTGCTTGAATCTGCAAAAATCATGCTGTTGCCACTCAGCGTTGTTGATGCTGCAATCGTTTGAAAAGCATAGCCAATTGTCCCGTTCACGTTTAAATTTGAAGAGCCATTGGCTCCACCCACAAAAAGTTGCTTGGAAATGATCACATTTCCTTTTACATGTAAATTTTCAGAAGGACTCACACCTATTCCCAATCCATTCACGTCGAGTATCATTTCTGGTTGACCATCCAGTTGGACATCAAACTTAATTTGACCATTGGTGCTTTTAACATCTGAAAAGATTGTATTGGTGATCATCATCAAGAGCAAAAATAATTTTTTCATCATCATTTTAATCGCAAATTGAAGTTTAAGCAGAAGCGCAATTTAAATTCTTTAAAGGCTCGCATCTTAAAAACCCACTGCGAAAGTAAACCCTCGCCTTGACTCCGTAAAGCCGGCGCTTTAAGTTAAGCTGTTGTTTTTTTGAATTCCCAAGCTATCTTAGTATCAACCTTTTAAAATAGTTCTGATCGTATGAATCAAAAAACTTTCATCTTTATCCCTGTATGGTGCGTCTTTGCTTTCTGTTTTATCACGGCATGGGGTTCATTGCTTGGAAATTCAACGCCAAAAAAATACAATATTTTATTTATCATTGCCGATGATTTAACTGCAACCGCACTCTCTTGCTATGGCAACAATGTTTGCAAAACTCCCAATATCGATCAATTGGCTTTAAATGGCACGAAATTCACCCGAGCTTATTGCCAAACCCCCTACTGCGGTCCATCTAGAGCTTCCATGATGTTCGGGTACTATCCCAGTGCCACCAAGGAATTTGGTTATGTCAGCGGTCGCACGGCGGTAGGCACAACCAGAGACAGTTGGCCTCAAAACTTCATGAAACAGGGTTACCATACCGCCAGAGTCTCAAAAATATTTCACATGGGAGTGCCGCTTGATATTGAACAAGGTGTGGATGGTGCTGACGACCCTGACTCTTGGAACGAAAAATACAACAGCCTAGGACCAGAGTGGAAGGCCTCTGGAAACGGCGAAACCTTGGAAAACAATCCCGATGGCAAAAAACCTCCTATTGGAGGAAATACGTTTGTCGTGGTTGAAGCCGATGGCGACGATCTGGTGCATGCCGATGGCAAAAGCGCGGAAAAAGCCGTCGAACTTATTCAACGGTACAAGCACTTAAACCAACCTTACTTTTTGGCCGTTGGCTTCGTAAGACCTCACGTTCCTTTTGTCGCTCCTAAAAAATATTACGAGGCGTTTGACTATGCCAAAATGAAGTTACCCGAAAAGATTGTCGGAGATTGGGATGACATTCCCAAACCTGGCATCAACTACAAAACCAGCCTAAACATGAAGATGGACCTTCTGCGTCAAAAAAAAGCAATGGCCGGTTATTATGCCTCCGTCACCTACATGGATGCGATGGTAGGCAAAGTGATGAACGCATTGGAGGCCACTGGACAAAAAGATGACACCATCGTCATTTTCACAAGCGATCACGGCTACCACTTGGGCGAACACGATTTTTGGGCTAAAGTCAGTTTGCACGAAGAATCCGCCAAGGTTCCCCTCATCATTTGCGTGCCCGGCAAAAAGCCCGCCAGTTGCAACTCGTTTACGGAATTGATCGATCTTTATCCCACTCTATCCAGTCTATGTGGGCTTAAAGTACCTCCTCACATACAAGGCAAAGACATTTCCAATTTGCTCGATGACCCCACTGCCAGCGTTCGCAACGCAGCTTGGAGTGCCAATAAAACTGGACAATTATTGCGTGAAGACCGTTGGGCCTTTATTTCTTATGGAAACAATGGTGCCAATGGTGTCGAGCTTTTTGATATGCACAAAGATCCAAAACAATACAACAACTTAGCTGATCATCCTGAATATGCACAAGTATTGATTGAAATGAAAACCAAACTGACTAAACGCCTGACTGAAATTCAAACCAATGATCTCAACCTTACTTACTAACCTGCTTAGATGATTTGTCACGCAAAGACCTACTGAACACCAAAATTTAACCTGTTGATCACACTTTATAATCCCAAACTAGAACTTGAGACTTCCAAATCTGACATAGCCTTCTTCTAAACCATTGATCTTATTTTATGATTCAAATCGGCACTCCACTAAGTCCCTCTGCAACAAAAGTTCTCCTTTTAGGTTCCGGTGAACTTGGCAAGGAGGTCGCCATCGAGTTGCAACGCTTTGGCTGCGAAGTCATCGCCTGCGATCGTTATGCCAACGCTCCTGCCATGCATGTAGCTCATCGCTCTCACGTTTTCTCAATGACCGATGCCAAAGCATTGCGCAACATTTTAGATTTAGAGCAACCCCATTTAGTTGTCCCTGAAATTGAAGCTATTGCGACTGATGTCTTGGCCGCTTGGGAAAAAGAAGGCCACACCGTCATTCCAACGGCTAGAGCTACGCAGTTGACCATGAATCGCGAGGGCATTCGCAGCTTAGCTGCTCACACTTTAAAACTGCCTTGCTCACCTTTTGAATTTGTAAGTAAGTTAGAAGATGCTCTAGCAGCGGCAACTCGTTTGGGCTACCCCAATGTCATCAAACCCCTGATGTCCTCTTCTGGTAAAGGTCAAAGCACCGTGAGATCAGCCGAACAAATGCCTGATGCTTGGAACATGGCTCAAGCTGGTGCACGCTCAGCCGGAAGCGGTCGCTGTATCATTGAAGGTTTTATTCATTTCGATTACGAGATCACCATCTTGACCGTATCTGCTAGCGATGGCATCTATTGTTGTCCACCGGTTGGCCACGTTCAAATCGATGGCGACTATAGGGAAAGTTGGCAACCTTGTGACATGAGCGAGACAGCTTGGCAAAAATCCCAACATATTGCAAAAACCGTGGTAAAAGAACTTGGCGGTTATGGCCTTTTCGGTGTGGAATGTTTTGTCTGTGGCGATGAAGTTATTTTTTCCGAAGTGAGTCCACGCCCCCACGATACGGGCTTAGTCACATTGGGTTCGCAACGCATCAGCGAATTTGGACTGCATGCTCGGGCTATCTTGGGCCTTCCCATTGGCGAAATTGAACTTCTTCAGCCTTCGGCTAGTGTGGCCATTTTGGGCGAAGGCACAGGTGTGCCAAGGTTTGAAGGCATTGATCGTGTTTTAAATATAAAACATACTCAACTGAAGTTATTCGGAAAACCCGTTTGCGAGGGAAAGCGTCGTCTTGCCGTTGTGGTTGCAAATGGGAGCGATATCAAACAAGCTAGAGCTACAGCCAGACAAGCTGCTGCCCAACTCAACATTGTGTTAGACTAAACGTGCATACTCAACCATTGGACTCACTATTTATGAAAAAACTCTTCTACTTCCTTTCCCTCAGTTGTTTATTTTGCCCCACTTTATTTGCACATAGTAGTGAGGGTGGTGGATTCACCGCAGGCCTATGCCATCCTGTTTTAGGCATGGACCATCTTCTCGCCATGATTAGTGTTGGCATATTGAGTGCTCAGATCGGTGGCAAAGCCATTTGGACCGTGCCTTCTACCTTTGTTGGAGTGATGTTGATTGGTGGCATTTTAGGCATCAAAGGCATCCCCTTCTTTTCAGTTGAACTTGGCATCGCCTGCTCCGTCATCATCCTTGGCATTGCCATCGCCATTGGCAAAAATGTGCCCACCCTCATAGCCTTAGCCTTAGTTAGCTTTTTTGCTTTATTTCACGGCCACGCTCATGGCACAGAAATGCCCTCCCTTGCCCAACCAGCATGGTATGCATTAGGTTTCACTTCAGGTACCGCCGGCATTCACATCGCAGGTGTTTTGATCGGCGTGGTTGCGGAGCAATATCGCTTTGGCCCAAAGGTTTTGCGTTTCGCAGGATTGATCATTGCCTCAATAGGATTGATGCTTATCCTCAAATGAATTAGTATTACCCTTTGCTAGGTCCGTTGCCATGATCTCAAACCCAATGACTCGTCGACAAGGCTTAGCGCTCAGCGCGATAAGCACCTTAGGTTTGGCCTTGCCCTTGTATTCAGAAACCATTCCAAAACCCAAATTCAATTACTGCCTCAATACCAGCACCCTTCGCGGACAAGAATTAACCCTAGATGCTGAAATTGAAATCACCGCCAAGGCCGGCTATCAAGCCATCGAGCCTTGGGCGAACAAAATTGCCGACTATAAGAAAAATGGCAACTCACTTGCCGACCTCAAAAAAAGAATCGCTGATTTAGGTTTAAAAGTCGTCAGCGCCATTGGCTTTGCCCATTGGATCGTCGACGATGAAAAAGAGCGCCAAGAGGGTTTTGAGCAAGCCAAACTCGACATGGACTTGATCGCCCAAATCGGCGGCACAAGACTTGCCGCACCACCAGCAGGCGCGACAAAAACACCTGGACTCAATCTAGACAAAGCCGCACAACGCTATGCTCAACTGTGCGATCTCGGCAAACAAATGGGGGTGACCCCTCAAATTGAAGTATGGGGGCACTCTCAAAATTTAAGCAGCATAAAAGACTCAATGTATGTTGCGCTAGCCAGCGGCCACCCCGATGCCTGCTTTTTAGGCGACATCTACCACCTCTATAAAGGCGGTTCTGACTTTGATAGCTTGCGACTATTAGGACCACATGCGCTACAGGTGTTTCACTTCAACGACTATCCTAGTGATCCACCTAGAGAAACCATCAAAGACGAACACCGCATCTATCCCGGCGACGGTATAGCACCCATTACTGAAGTGCTCCATACTTTTGCTGCACTCGGTGCAAACCCCTATTTGTCACTTGAGCTTTTTAATCGCACTTATTGGAAGCAAGATGCCTTGAGCGTAGCGACAACTGGCTTAAAGAAAATGCAAGCCTGTGTAGACGTCGCCTTTAATTCTTAATGTTACAGAAAAAATCACCTTATTAATCATACTACTCGAAAAAAATGAAACAAACCTTCGCCTTCCTCGCGGCTATTTCATTAGCATTGCTCACTACACTACAAGCTGTTGCTGATATTCCCGAACCGCTCGTGAGCTGGAAATACCCACCAGAGATGCCAGGGGCCAACATTGAAGTCTATCGTGAAATAAACGGCATAAAACTCAATGCCTACATCTTCACGCCAACAAATCATCAACCCTCGGATCAGCGCCCCGCTGTGTTGTTCTTTTTTGGTGGAGGTTGGAAAGGTGGCTCACCGGGGCAATTCTTACCACAGTCGCTTTACCTAGCCCAACGCGGTATGATTGCGATTTCATGCGACTATCGTGTACTGAGCCGCCACGAGGCTATGCCACAAGATTGCCTCAGCGACGCAAAGGCGGCACTGAGATGGGCACGCGCCAATGCAAAACGTTTAGGCATCGACCCAAATCGCATCGCGACTGGAGGTGGATCCGCTGGCGGTCATCTTGCCGCCGCAGTTGCGCTAGTCCCTGGTTTTGAAGATGGCGACCACCTACAAACCAGCTCCATGCCGAATGCCCTTGCCCTTTTTAATCCGGCAGTCGTACTATCTCCGGTTGAAGGCCTTCTGGATTTCACTGAGGCAAAATTTGCCGATATCAACGCCCGTGCCAATGGCCGCGCACATGAGATTTCCCCTTTTCATTTTATCCGCACCCATCTACCACCTAGTATCATTTTTCATGGCACGAAAGATGAAGCGGTGCCATTCTCTAGCGTGGAACTCTTCTCCAAAACCATGATTGCAAAAGGCAATCGCTGCGAATTAAAGGCCTATGAGGGACAACCACATGGATTCTTCAATCCCGGTCGCGGCAAAGGTCAGCCGCGCGAAGAAGCCAATCGCTGCTTTCACAGCACTATCCGAGAGCTCGACGAGTTCTTCGTATCGCTTGGCTATTTACAACCACCGCTCAAATGAGCAATATTCAAACGGTCACAATAGTCGCTACTCTTGGTAAATTGGGAGATACTGATAACGCATACAAAGGGAAATGATCGCAAATGACGTTGAGTAAACACCTCCATAGTCACCGCTATGTTTCAAGAACTGTCCATCTTCCTGTTGAAGTTTCAACAAAGCCTGCTCTAGTTTTGGCAAATAAGTCGCCCGTTTTTCATCGCCCAACATGTTGACCGCTGCGCCCACATAGTAACTTTGATAATAGTAATGGCCGCCATTATTCATGTCAAAATTATCTAAAAAACGCGACGATTGCTTGATCATTTCTATTTCGGAATCTTCTTTGTTATGCCCGAGGCAGCTCAACGCAACCACACCAGCCGAATTCATGGCAGCTGTATTGTGCTTCTCATCGCCTTGGTAAGTAAAGCTTTTGGTGCCATTAAAATAAGTGCCCTTGATGTAATTGACGGCATCCTCAATGGCTTGATCTGGAATCTCTAATTGACTGTTTTGAGCTGAACGCAAAACTAACGCTTGCCAAACGGACACCGATAAATCACCACCTTGATCCGATTTAGGTTCATAACGCCAGCCGCCATAATCTCTGCCCACCTGTTTGCATTGTGATTTCAAAATAACCTCAATGGCTTTTTCAATCACGGCCTTAATATCTCGATTGGTTTGTTCGTTGTTCATCATGCCATAAGCTTCACATAAAGCCAATGTTGCAATACCATGTGCATACATACGGCCTTTGCCTTCTTTGCCAAAATAATATTTGTCTCTTTTAGCACTGAGTAACAAAAACTGAATGCCGCGGCTCAAGTTTTCACCAAAAGGAGTTCTCCCGTCTTGTTCTCCTGCTGCCATAAAAGCAATGCAAGCTAAGCCCGTGAACGTGTTTGGTAAATCACCATTGAAAGCTCCCGTGCTCGGATCTTGTTGGCGACTTAGCCATGCTAAACCCTTTTGAACGGCAATGTCCACCTCATCTTTTTGCTTCAGGCGGCTCAAATGCTCTTCTACTGTATTAGCATTGATGCTATAAACTGACATACAACACAGTCCTAACACAAATAGAACACTACTTATTTCCATTTTCGCTGCTCTTTCATAATTTTCTTTAAATAACGATGATTAGCTTGATTAAAGTAATCGTCGTACACATTTTCACGGCTTTGCCCACCTTGTTCCTTAATAGCCCCATCCAAACCCTCCCAATTTTGAGCGTCCTTGTGAAAGGGATTCGATGTTGGCTCAAATTTAAAGTTGTCTTCAGCCACATCAGCACCGGAGTCGTCTTGGCCAGAGGCTGAGGCACTCTGTGCCAAAGCACTCGCTGCGATGGCTGCCTTCAACGCAGATAAAGCCTTCGTGTCCGCTTCAGCAACCACCTCATTCAATGCTTGTGCTGTCTGTTCAAATGAGCTTGTACTCTCGCCATTGGCATAACCTTGCGACAGCGGGGCTTGAGCCTTCAGCAGCGATTGTGACGCTTGTTCAAGTTTCTGCTGACTTTGCTTAGACATTAAGAAAGGAGTTGGCGACACATCTTGCCCTGCATGTTCACTAGCGCGTTGCAGGGCTTGAGTAGCCAATAGAACTTCATCGACACCTTGAAGTTGCGCCTTCAATTGTTGCTCCAGCCCATTAAAATCAGAGTGTTGCACTTTATTGTGCTGATCCTCTATTTGTCTAAGTTTTTGATCGAGTTTTGCCTTTTCACTATCATTAGAAGCCTTTTTCAAATCATTTTTAAGTTGATTCTTTTTAGCTCCAATTTCGTCGCTGAGATTTTTGCGTTGTTCAACTATAGATTGGGAAAGTTGTTTATCTACCTTACCCAGATCTTCCTCAAATTTAGCCTCACGCTGTTGTAGAGCTTTTGCCCTTTCTGTCTGTGATGACAGATCACTTTTACTACGCTCTAATTCCTTCACCAAATCTTTGAACTTATCGCGCTTGCCATCCTCAATCGCTTTTTGTATGGTTTGACGGACGTCATTGTTTGATTGTTTGTGTTTATCCTTTTCCAACTCATCTAAAAAATGTTTTTTATCTTGTTCTAGCTTGAGCAATTGACTCGCCAACTCCTCGGTAGCAGGTATAGCCGCCAATTGAAACGCCGCATGCTGGTTGCGATTTGATTTAAGCTCACGCTTAGCTTGCTCAAAATTTTGTTGCACACTTTCTTTTAATTTTGCCAACTCATGTGCTCTTTGGTAAAGCGACAAATCTTCAGCCTTAGATTCCAGTAGTGGCGATAATTTTTCCTTGGCTGAATGGTAATCCTTATTTAAAGTCGCTTGCTTAGACGTCTCAATCGAAGGTTTCGTTTCAGCACTCGCCAAAAGAAGCGCTTTGTCCAAATGATCTAACGCCGCAGCCAAATCTTCACTTTCATCTGCTGGCTCTGCCACTAACTCTATCGCAGTTTTTTGTGCAGCTTCCAAACTAAGTTGAGCATTTTCATAGTCACCCTGCTTGGCCGACTGCAATGAGGCATTCAAAGAGTGTTGTAAGAGTTGAGTGGTGGAACTCATCTTATTCCTAAGTTCGTGATTCACATCGGATAACTTTCGCTCAAATTCCTGAACTCGTTGTCGCTCTTGCTCGTGAGTTTGTGGGATCTGATTCAATTCTTGATTTGATCTAGACAATTGATTCGCTTGATTTCTTAATTCTTTTTGAAGTTCAGACTGACCCTTCAACTTACTCGCCAGTATATGCATGGATTCTGGTGCCTTTTCAATATTTTGATTTAAAGCATGCTCCACCTCACTCAACGCCTGCTCGTCCTCAAAATCCAATTCCTCACGATTGATCTCACTTATAATGGCTTTCGCTTTGGCCTGATTTCTACCTGAGTTCTGATTCAACTCTTGCCGTTTATTCTGCTGCTCATTTGCCTCATTGAGTTTATCTTGCAATTGTTTAATCTGTTCAGAGAAACTGCCGATATTCAATTGTTGCTCTGGAAGTAATTTAAGTTCAGATTGTTTTTTATCGGTGAGAGCCAATAGTTCTTGTCGGGTCTGCTCCACCTTTTTAGATAGTAACTTCGCAGCATGACCATCTGCGCGTTTAGATAAGTCATCTGAGCGCTGTTGCATCCACTCTGCTTCAGATTGCAGCCTTTTCAAATTCTCTCTAGTGTCTAAAGCTGCTACTTCATCTTTTGTCGCAACTTTTTCTAAAGCTTGTTGGATTTGTTGTTTAAAACTATTTTGTTCATGACTCGATAATTGTCCCCTCTTCTCGGCCTGACTCTTTTCAGCCAACATTTGAGCTTGCTCTAAACTCTCTTTCGTTTGTTCTAATAACGCTTTTACAGCTTTGTTTTCATCAGATTGAGCTTGCCGTAATTTTTCACGAGTTTGATTCAAGGTTTTTAATACCGCCAAATCAGCATCTAGCCTTTCTTCCGTCTGTTCCCGTTGCAATCTTTTGAGCAAATCTTGCCGTATCTTTTGCTGTGCAGCTTCGATTGGGGCAAGGAGGTCGTTTATGTTCGGCATTGTTTCAGACTCTGCTTTTGCGAGCATACTCAAGGCTGATTTGATCTTATCCAATTCATCCCCATCTAAAGCATCCAAGGCATGAACTGACTTTGGCGATAAATACGTTTCTTCGTTCACCTCTTGGCGTTCAGCATTGTTTATAAGCTCATTCAGTCTAGCCAACTGAACTTTATCTTTTTTTAGTTGTGCTTCTTCTAATAAAGCCGCCGTTCTCGCTTGCATCTCTTTTAGCGCTTTGTCCTCAGTTTTCTCGCCAAGGGCTTCTAACTTAACTTGCAGCAGCTTAACTTTACTCCAACCTTCCCTACGATCGCTTTCCACTTCAGCTAAAGCTGTATTTAAGTCCAACCGATCTTTTGGCATTTGTGCTCTTATTTCCGCCATCACTCGATCAATTGTA
>Ga0172372_10006114_pt1 | contig 16506 bp, 19 predicted proteins | sample LakKiv5m_2_FD_114544 | JGI IMG/M metagenome (GOLD analysis project Ga0172372, IMG submission 114544) | Freshwater microbial communities from Kabuno Bay, South-Kivu, Congo - kab_092012_9.5m | ecosystem: Environmental > Aquatic > Freshwater > Lake | place: Democratic Republic of the Congo...
AGGTCACGTTTTGGCATACCTTTATATGGATTTAATAAACTGTCCATATACTCCATAGGCCACCCTGACCTTACAAAGTAGGGTCTTTTTCCATTTAAGGCATCTTCTATGTCTTCATCGATCCAAGGATTTTCATCTAAACCGTCATTTAATAAATTACGCACAAACATTTCAATATGAAAATTTGTAGCAAAGTAGTTATAGTCAATAGCGTGAAAGAATGCCTTTTCGCTATGTCTTACCCACGGAGCATTGCCGATAAGACGTCCCAAAAAGTCTTGAGGATCATAACTACCGGCGTGCCATAGTGCGTGGATCTTTATTGGAATGCCTAATAAAGAACTCATATATTTTAAGTTTACGATACCTGGATGCCAAGCATCAGTAAAAATAAAATGATCGCCAGGCTTAACTGCTCCGGATGTAAATAGGCGACTAAATTCCTCAACTTGACGAGACTTATAGATATTAGTCCCGCCAAAGTTAAGAAAGGCACCAGGAGTAGTGGCACTAGGAATATCTTCAGGACCAGCGATAACCTGAACCTGATGTCCTTGTGCTTGGAGAATTTTAGGAACATGACTTTTCCATTGTGCGGTATAGCGTGTTTCTACTGCTTCCAGGTCAATGATATAGATCATTAACGTTGAGTCCTTTCGCGTTTGAAGTTGTTACGCTTGGGTTTGGTGCTGTAGTAGTATCTGTTCCAAATGTCGCTGGAACGGTTATAAAGATTAGCCTCGTTAAACTCACACATTTCCAATCTACAAAAGTTATGGAATGCCTCAAGGTCGTCGAAGATTTTGACTACATCTGGGCGGTCTGCGAAATAACTAACTACTTTATAATTTTTTGCCATAATATTACCTATGTTTTAGTATTTGATAAAAGAACCATTTTCTCCATCTTCACTGATTTCAATCCAAATCTCTCGATTAGGATATCGTGCTGTGATTTCAGCGTGGAGATCTTCTGAAATCATCTCGCAGGATTTGTAATTCAACTCTAATGTGCCTTGATACAATTTCTCAAGCCAACGTTTAAACTGAATAAATTCGATGTCACGGTCATCATGAAACACTTCGATATATACTTTGAAGTGAAAAATATGGCGATGCGGTGTGCCTAAAAAACTGACATCATATTCATCACCGGTTTTTAGTTTAGGGTCTGTGGCCGCAGCGGGATACATATGGATACCTTCCTTACGAAAAGTTACCCAAATCATTTTCTTCGGTCTAATATCTTGCTTAATAATCATACTGGTGTGTCTCCTTCATAGTCTTTCCAGTCTGTGTAAACACGACGATCCATTAAGTCGTGCAAGTAATGACACCACACTCCAGGGTTAGTATCACCCCAAGTATTGTCGTCAATTTTTAAAACTGTGTTATAGTTGTATAGTTTGATATATGGAAGTTTTACACTGATCATAGAAATAAATCTATTGTGCTCAGTAAAGCCCATTTCATGGATATCATTAGCATATTTTACATCAAAGTCAAGAGTGACCCAATAACCGATGTCTAATAAACCATTGATCATTTTACTCCAAGCACGCCAATCCTCAAGAGTATTCGGTGTAAAACTCTGACTGGTGCCTAGATAGATGTGGTTAAGATTGTTTACTTTGCTAACTATTTCATCTACAGGTTTAACACCAACAACAAATAGTGTTCTTTGGTCCTTCATTGGTGTATGTTCAACCTCAACACCAATAAAGTAGTCTACCTGTTGCCTACCTTCTGTTCCTATTGCCATACAATGTAGCCTCTGCTATAATTTTTAGGTCTATCTACGCCATCATTAAATGCTTGGCGCCATTCAGTGTCTCTATTATAGCTTCTAGTCCAGAAATTGTCAACATTGAGTTCACCGTTTTGGATCATTAAAACAGCCATTTCCATACAGCCGTGGAACCCTTTATTACGAGGACTGGGTCTAACTGTAGTAATGCTTTTCCATAATAATAAATCATTTTCCTTTTTACTGATATCTCTACTAACACCGTCTACTACCAGTCCATTTTCGTTTATAATATCTTCTTGTAGGAATAAAGGAATATTACCGTTTAGGTCAATAATAATATCATAATTACTACCGATGTTTGGTTTAATCTCAACACCGATATTATGCCAAATATCTTTATTGCTTGACCCAACTACTTCGATTTCGCAATTTCTAAAGTCTTTTTCCCAGTTACGCATCATATGGTAGGCAACATAACTTAAAAAACCAGTGCCTAATAGCAGTATTCGATCTCCGAACATAGCACGACTACTTAGTTCTCCAATATGGCTTAATATGATATTCATCCCACAGGCCACTGGTTCTAATATATAGCGTGGATGCGCTTCTGGAACGACGACAAATTCGTTCTCTCTTACGCTGTATTGGTCAGCATAAGCAGGTTCACCTCTTGTGGCTACAATGTCTCCTACTTGGACCGGTGTAAATAATCCGCTGCCAACATCGATAACTTCTCCCAGCCCTTCGTGTCCTTGCATACCCAAAGGTAGCGGACCAAATTTTCCTGTCATCATATCTATGTCACTACGACAAACACCAGACATTATATTTTTTACAATGATATGTTTGGCTTTACTTACAGGATAGTCGTAGGTAGTTTCTTCAAAATGTCCTCGACCTGTTGTATAAAGTAGTCTATTCAAGTTCTATCTCTTTGTGTATGAATAAGTCTTGTGCTAGTTGATCTTCCCAATACCAAATTTTACCACTCATTGCCAATGCTGTTTCGATCATACGCTTATATGCCTGCTCTGGGCATAAACCTAGTTCAAATCTTTTACCGTCAAAATCTATATAAATCTCGTCAAATCCGTTAGCACTTTTCCAATCGGCTATTAAAGTCCATTTAGTAGTTGTGGTTTGATATTCAAGTTGACAATATGTATCTACATTGAATACACCGTCTGGACTAATTGAACCATAATCTGTTGATTTAAGATCGTCTAGTTGCCAAGACTGTTTAGTCAATCGATTGGTGCATAATCCTGATTCATATAATCCAAATAATGTGTAGTAGCTCAAAAGGTGGGGCATTAAATCTCGACTAACACCTCCGTATGCTAAATCTTTATTAGTAAACCAACTTCCAGGACTAGGTATTCTGTCGTTATTACTCCATTTCACTGTAATATGCTTACTTTGCCTAGCTAAATTCCTGTAATAATCAATTTCTTCTCTATATTGATTATTTTTTGTCATAATAATATTAGTATCTGGAAAATCGGTTATTAATTTTAGCCAAGCCTGTCTATTAATAACTCCTGGTTTTTCCACAAACATAAATTTACAATATGGAGCTAATTGTCTTGTTAATTCCTCGTGTGTATTATTAGGAGTAGTAATATTTACTGTGGTAAAAAATTTATACTTATTAATAGCTTGTTCTATTGAAGTAAAAGTAGCAGGTTTTATTGGGTCAACTGTGATTACTTCGTGCCCAAGACTAGATAATACTGGAAAATATACAGCGCTCCCAAATCCCATACCGACAATTAAACTACGCATTTTTATCTTCATATTTCATAAACATACGTGTCACAGGTTCCATTTCTTTAGCAAAATCATTAGGCATATGTATAGTCATCATTTCCAAATGATAATCAGTAGGGTAGTGCTTTAACAAATTCCTAGCACGTTCACGTACAACCTTTGGAACCTTTGGAGTCATAAGTGGGCTAGTAAGTTCCATTAGAAACTTCCTAGTTTGAACAATATTACGATAGCGTTCATCAGGCAGGGTCATGATTCAATTTCTTCTAGTTTAGTTATATCATCTTCATCAAATTCTTCTTGATCGTCTAATACTACATCCTCTGATTCCTCGGTGTCAAATAATTTGAAGAAGTTGGTATCGGCATTAACAGTTCTTTTACCAGTATTGCCTCTAGTACCAGGTATACCAATCCAAAACTTGCTAAATTCATCTACTATACTATCTGCTATTCCACGATTACTGGTGCTAAAGATAGCATCAACGACGTCTCTAAAAAATACTTGATTAAACTTTTCTTGGACCAACATAGCTGGGCAAAGACCTGCGTCATATTGACGATTAGCTTCTTGAACTGCATTAAGATGCATCCATACGTTATGTCCCATCATTATAGCATAACTAAAACTATCCCAGCTAGTTTTACCTATTTTACCTAATTTATTTGGGTCGTTTGGTCCGTATATACATACGTCTTTAATCTCTACGCCATCTATGATAGGGCTAGTTTCAAAGTTTTTAAAATGTCCGTCTTGAACAATAGCATCTTTAAAAAGTCTTGTATCCTGACTATATTTTTTATCATCGATGCTAGGCAACATTCTATATAACCATTTTTCTCTATCTGTAATCTCTGTTTGCACATATATCTGTCCGTTAGCTGTAGCTAAAAATGGGCTAGCGCAGTCAAAACTAATGGTAAAATTAGGATTGTGATATTTACGAACAGCACGTTGTATGTCGGTTAATAGCAATGCCCACTCTAATTTACTAGTTCCTAAAAAGTGCATCCAATCTTGTTTGCCTTGTTCCAGCAAATTATCAAATCGTAGAGACACAAGTCGTTTTAGTGTAAGGTGAACATCGCACATATTTTGTCCGCCCATAGCCCATCCATTAAAATGCTCATTTGGAAATTGTTTTGGGTCACAGTAATGTTTCATACGTTGATACCAATCTTCAGCATCCGTATGATTTTCGCCTTGTAAGACGTTTAAGAATTTACAATTACCATTGCGGTTGCGAATAAAGTAATCGTTATTGATATAAGTGGCATTAACTGCTTCTGTATGGGTTCTAATTCCTGTAGCCTTTTGTCCTGCTACACTGCGAGACACCCATGCAGGAACATCCAGTATCATACCATAATCCATTAGGCTGTCCATCCAGGTTAGTACCTGGCTACGTTTTTTCTGCGCCTTTGGACAATTGGGGTCCTTCCAATCTCCTTCCCATTTGCCTTTACCAATTTGGAAACCACCACTGTCTCCTAGTACCCAGCTGGTAGATCTGTTACGATTTCGAAACATATCTTCAGTATCATCTTGTTTATTTAGGTCTAGGTTAGCGTGACCTGCACTGTATAAACACCAATGATAGTAAAACAGCCCTTTATCTGGTTCTAGATAGTTTAAACTCTCTACACCATTAGTGAAGCTTGCAGGAATTCGCGCAGGATCAACATAGTTACTATAGCGTTGCTTACCTATATAAGTAGCATAAAATCCTGAGGTCGCAGGCAAAAATACAGCGTAGTCATTTTGAGTTGAAGTTAAGTCAAAGTTCATTATTATTCTTTAAGATAGTCTACAGACTGAGAGCAAGTGCTCAGTAAAATTCTAATTGCATCAGTTTGCGGATCACGTTCCCAGGTAAAGTTTACATTTATACCGTATGAAGCTATATCACGTAGTTGATTATTTAGATTTTCTAAAGACTGTTGTATATTATATACTAAAACTTTAATTTCTGGATCTTTCATTATGTCACCAAATTTTTAGCTAATACCATACAACTAATCCATACCCATAAGGTATTAAATCCTACCATTGTTGGTAAAAGCTTTCTTTCACTAGCCCATATAAGAGCTACACTAGTTGCTAAAGCTATAAAGTATAGCCACCATATTTGTAATCCAAATATCAAGCCTGGGATTATGATAATTGCCTTGCTTAACCAGCTTAACCCATCTACTATATTATAGTTTGTCCAATACTCTCGACTAAACCATATTTTATAACAATCTTTAATATTGTTAAACCCAGTATGCTTGTAAACTATAATTGTGATTACCAACCATGCTATTGTGGCTATACAGATTTGAGTTAAGTTCATTTAGTTTGAGCTGGAAGAATATATTCGTACTCGGCAAGTCCGCTATCCACACTAATCATCATAGCACCAGCATCGGCTATCTTCATAGTTTTGTCACCGTCAAGATTAAGAATAGCTTGAACCTGTTGAACTGGCCAGGACCAGGTCTGTTTTAATTTAGCGTTAACACCGGGCTCAAAAACAAATGATCCTGCGTGGGTACTTGCATCACCAAAACTAAAAACAAGGTTTCCATTTTCTGTCTTAACCTGGAAGTTATTTTCCTCATTATGAGCACCGGCTTGAAGCTTAAGTCGTCCAATAGATGATTGGCTAGGCATAAACTGAATATCCCAGTTTGCACCTTTGAATTTAACTGTTTTAAGTTTCTCGTTAATCACTTCAGTACTCATAAATCTGTAGTCATTAAAAAAGTCTCCAGTTTCATTTTCAAAATGAAGATTAACAGGAACATCATCACCGTTACGTTGTTGAGTGACAACCTGGATAACAGCGTTCTCTTTGTATTCAGGATTCTTTAAATGCATTGCTAGTTTGTCTAGGTTAGGCATTCCAAAGATTCCTTGAAATTCGCTAACTGGATTTTTAGTTTTAGCTATCATAATTACTGAACGGTCTTCAGCCATACTTTCTATAGTAGTATTATTTGTTTCTCCAGTAACTTTAGCTAAAGGTAAAAAACCTAAGCTATGTGTATGTGCTACAATGTCTTGTAAAATATCTTTCATATAATTTCCTTTTTTATATTATACGGTTATTTAGGTCAGAAGTCAAACAATTTATTAAAAGTATTTGACTGTTCGGTTGATCTAATATCCCAGTTAAGTACACCAATTAAGTTATCTAATTTATTGTCAATAATAACATTTTCCATTTCTTCATGGTCGAACGGTAAGTCTTTAAACCAAGAAGGCAATCTTAATTCATCTACCGGGTAAGCAACTGATGTAAACTCTAGAGGATTATCTTTTAGTTTACAAACAATAACTTTAGCCCCGTCAGTAATATTCATACTGTACTTGTCACTGTACATTCTTTTAAGAGTATTCCAGTTAATACTAGCCCTAACGTGCCCAGGCATATTAGCTTTTCCCTGCTTTTCTTCTTTGCGTTGGTAGTCGGTAATATTATTAGCACGTTTGGGACTGCCCTTTTCCCACCCAGGCCGACTCTTAAACTCAGTTCGAAATTCTGTTATAAAATCTAAAACTTCTTCTTCAGTAGATCCGGTTAGTACCATTTCTAATATTTCACTTAAAAAGTCTTGGATAAATGTTGGAGTGTCGCTGCGCTTGAGGTCTAATCCCATAGCCTTAATTTTACCCGGCTTACCTTCTACGTCCTGTCGTTTACCTTCTTTATCATAGTATAGTACAGCATAACGCTTTTTGGTAATGAATAAACCCTTACTGGCCACAAGTTCACGTCCTGCTTTGATTACTTCACCTCGACTTTTAGGACAATGAAACGCATCTAGCATAAATTGGGGGAATGTTTGGTTTACTTCTGAAGCTATTTGATCATATAGCTGAACTATGGTTTCTCTAGTCCAGGGAATTTGTCCCTTGTCAATTTCTTTCTTTAATACTCGATAAGCACTAAAATAACAACTATCAGTGTCACCATAGATAATAGCTTTTCCAATGTAGTTATTTTCACCGGTAATAATTTCGTTTACTTTGCCGGCCATATGACGTACAATAACTCTTCCTGTCAATGTAGTTGATTGTCCAATACGCTTGTCAAAGAATCTACATCCTGCGTTAAGGATGGCACCATATAGGCTGTTTAGATTAATCTTTTTAACAAGTTGGCGTTTGTCCCAGTATTCTTCTTCAATTTTATTACCAGCTGCAATGCTTTCTTTTAATTTAGCCTGCATTTCTTTACGCTCTTTGTACCAACGTGCTAATAAACCAGGAATAATACCTTCACGTTCATAGGTAAAGATTGTACCGTTAGCACTAAGGATAAATGGTTGATTGCTTTCAAAGATTAATTTATAGACTTCTGCTGCGCTTAGTATATCAATAGTGCCATCTTCCCAATCAATAGTAACCTCAGTTCCTATTTCTTTATTCATTACAGCATCATATTCTAAGCTACCAAATTTTCCTTCCCAACTAGCTGCAAAACTTTTTCCTTTATTCATTTGGGATTGAATATAGGTATCAGTTAAGGTTTGACGAAGCTGACCTACAATAGTTTCTGGACCCATATTAAGAGCCCGAATAGCTGACGGATAAAGACTGTTAATGTCTAATGATCCAATCCAATCGTGAATTCCTTCTTTAGGATAGGCTACATAAGCACCTGCTGCTGTAGCGTCATCTCTTTCAGCCATTCTAGTACGATTAGGAACCTGCATTCCTCTACGATGTGCTTCGTTAATAATAGCCTGTTCTGTCACTGCCACAGCGCCCATTGTGGTTTGTAGCAACACTGTGTTTTCGTGCGCAAGCTTATTGCTCAGATCTAAGAATTTTAGTTTTTGATCTAATTTGTTTAGTAGAGCACAGTCTTGCCTATTGTATTCAATAAATTTACGGAAGTCATTATTATAAAGTTGATCCAACGTGCCTTCATAAACTGTTTTTGATTCGCCGATTTCCATTTCACCGATAGCATCTAATCTATAGGTATGGCGCTCTTCATAAGTATATTTTCTGTAAAGTTCTAAACTATCTAAATGAACACGGCCAGTTAGGTCATATGTTGTAGCAGTTCTTCCAAACTTTTCATATTCTCGTTTACGTGGAAATTGATCCCATAGACAAAACCTACGAGTATCGTCTTTACTTAGAACTTTGGTTACACGATTTACTGTATAAGGAATATCATACCCTTCTGAGTTCCAACCGCTGAGTACGTCTGCATCTTCAATAAGATTAAGAAACGTATCCAGCATTTCTGCCTCTGTTTCAAAGATATGTGTATTAGGAAAATCTTTAACTAATTCTTGAGCTTCTTTGACCTGCATTTTTTTTGGCGGAACTGCCAAGCAGATTAGTGTATCAAGCCATTGTAAGTGTACACTGATAGCAGTGATTGGCATAAAGGCATCGTCAGGGCTAGCATAACCACGTTCTGGATCAAAGTCTACTTCAATGTCAAAAAATGCTGTGTGTAATTTTGGTGATTCTGCGTTTAAGTAATTTTCACTTAGGCAAACAAAAATAGGATTAATATCTGCTTCGTATAATTTTTTATTACTATGAATAGCCATTTCCTTGCGGAAATCTTTTTGATTTTTGCAAACTACCTTAGTTAAGTGTTCGCCGTAAATACTGGTATAACGTCCTTTAAGGTCTGGATAATAAAAGCTATATCGTGTGGGAAATTCTTTAAAAACCCTGCGGCCTTCTGCGTTGCGTTCTACAACTTTGATGATTTCAGCATCTCGCTGAAAATAAGCGTCCACATACATCTAACTCTCCTATGTGATTTATGGCTCACAAATACCCTGGGTGCGGTTTATGGCCCTGCCTACCTTTCTCAAGTATATTTATTAGATTTTTTTAGTGAGGTCTAAAATTGCTTCAACTTCTTTCCAATCTGCATCGTGTGCGTTCCAATCACCTTTATGTGCAATTTTAATTGCCCGATTGATCACCGATGTTTTGATATTAAGCTCTTCGGCTACTGCTTTGACTGTATCTTTAAGACCTTCTTGTAAGTCTTCAATTTCACGAAGAACTGTACTGCCTTCGTTGATTAATCTTTCTAATTTAGCCTTTTCTTCTGGGCCATACATACGACCTGACATAGCATCTCCTTTGTAGACAAATTATATACTACTTATAGACCTATGTCAAGTGTTTATAGTCCCGCTAATCTTCTAATTAGGTTTAAATTTTCTTCTACAGAACTACCGCCTTGAACTACACCTGCTGGTGCTGCTGCTGATGCTGCTGCTGGTGCTGCCGCTGGTGCTGTCGCTGCTGGTGCCTGTTTTTGGAAATGCGCCAATAGAGCTGTATTAGCTTGGGCACTGCCTGCTTTGAATTTTTCTGGGCCTAGGATACTGTCTACAAATTTTTGGTTTAACCTATCTTGTTTACTCACTCCAAATTTAGCAAGAGCTACGCCAGTAGGTCCTTCTCCGGGAGCAGGAGTTACTGGAGGACGAGCACCCCCAGCTTGCTGGGCAGCAGGTTGTGCGGGAGCAGCAGGTTGAGTTTGTGCTGTTGGAACAGCACTTGGTTGAGTAGCAGCCTGGGCTTGACCTATAGCATCACCGCCCTGTGCTGGATCATCTTGTGCGGGTTCTTGATTAGCTTGTTGGAATGCATCATCTGCCTGTGATCCTGCTGCTTGAGGTGCTGCCTGACTGGTGCTATCTATATTAGCAGCCTGATCTACATCATACTGTGCTGGAGGAGCACCTGCTTCTGCGCCTTGATCTGCTCCTGCTGGTTCAGCTGCCTGGGCTGCTGGTGCTGGATTGGCTGCTCCAGCAATATTAGCATCGCCACTCATACTTGGGTCTGGATTATCTAATTCAGCTTTGGCTCTATTGCCTATCAAGTTTCCTTGTTGATCTGTTCTATATTTCCAAGCATGTTTTAGTGCAGCCGCTGGATCTTTCATTCCAGGACCTGCTGGAACATCACCACGTGGCTCATATTGTTGTTGGTCAAAAGGGTGAGGTCCTTCTTCATTAACACCAAACTCTTGCATTAAAGCACGAGCAATACTGCTCTTCATATCTAAATTTTCGTTAAGATTAATCTTGTGAGTTTTCTTTGCAGGCTGTGTAGCAGATTCGTTAAGAACCTGTCGCTTATCTATACTTTCTAATTTGGTCATTAATGCTTTAAAATCCATTTTACTTTCCTTTAATCTTTTCACAGTCATTTACACGCTTGCCTGCATTCTTGCCTGTGCCTGGCTGTGTGCCAACTTTACGATGTCCTGGCCAGCACTGTTTAGGACCAGCAACACCTTCTTTCATATCTGTTGGTGGGTTTATGGTTAGAGTGATTACATCACCTTGTATATATCCTTGGGCACTTACTCTTGGAACACCTGGACCTGGACTATATCTACCACGTAGATCGCCTTGTAATACTACACGATATTCTTTACCACCTAATACTACAGTGGCCTGTGGTTCTACATTGCCACTTGGAGGAGATGCAGATTGTTGTTTAGCCATATCCTGAGCAAAACTTGGAGTGAATGTGCCGTCATCTTTAGGCATAACACGTTCCATTACACGTTTTGCTAATCTTGTAGCACTGTCTTCTTTTTGCTGTTGTGACTCTGCTAATTCTGTTTCTATTGTTCGAAAGTATTTGCCAATCATACTGGGCTTGGCGTCTTTGCTTTTATTCAGCATAGGCTGTGTCACAGGCCTTGGGCTTTCCTGCATAATAATATTTTCAGCCTGCGTAAGACGATTGTTGCTTTCTACAATTTGTAGCAGACGTTTCATATCTCCGTTTTCTTGAGCTTTTTTTGGAGCAGGCTTATCTAATACCTGTAATATCTTTTTCATATCCATTATTTTATATCCTTCTCCATACAGGCAATACAATTGCAGTCAGGGCAGTCATTACAGTCTTGACAACTATGGTTGCAGTGTGGCTCACATTTACAGGTAAAGCAGACATTGTTATTCAGCTTAAGAGCCATATAAGCACCGTAGTCGTCAATAAAGTTTGGCAGTGGCATTACTTCTTGGCTTTTTTAGCAATCGCTATCGCTGCCTGTTGTTTAGCATTTTGAGCTTCTTTTAGCCGACCGTCTTTTTCTGCTGACTTTAACATTGCTACACGATCTGAATAACCTTTTATGCCAGGCTTAATATCTTTAGCAGCTTTCTTTTCACCTGGTGTTGGATCTTTAACGTGTTTCATTGTGGTCTTAGCCTGACGTGTTTGATATGCCCTATCTTTACGATCAGCATCTAAGTCGCTCATAGCGCCTTCATACATACCGCCACATTCTTTTAGACCATGAACCGGACAGCTTTTACCTTTTGGAGTATGGTTGCATTTTCCTGATGCTTCTTTAACAGCACCTTTTTTCTTGTCAGCAACGGCTTTTTTCATAGGTTCTTTTTTATTGCCGTCTTTGTCCATATCTAAGAAATCAGGCTTGGCTGCTTCTTTTACACTCTTACCGGAACGTAGTTTAGCAAAATCACTTTTTTCCAACTTGCCATCTTTATCCGCATCTAATTTTGTCTGCTTACCCTTTAGTGCTTCCTGCATTTTCTTAGCAGCAGGAGGTTGAACACCTGGAGGAGGTGTCTTAGCGGCAGCTGGTGGCAGTGTAGGACCTGGAGCCTGTGGTGTCCAACGCTTGCCCTTGTTTGGACCGGAAGTGATTACGGGATATTGACCATCTGGTCCTTTTGGTGGTGGAGCACTGGCATCTTCATCTGTCTTTTTACGATCCTTACGAGCCTGACGCTTCATACGCTTTTCATCTGCGTCATCTGCTGTATCTTGTCCAGGTAGATCACGTTTAGTATATTGTGTTCCAGAGCCAGTTGTAGTAGCAGTATGTTTGCTAAGTTCTCGAGTCTTGCTGCCACCACTGCTTGGTTTGTCTTTGCCGAAGTAGTATTCGTAGTCACTTTCTCTTAGAGCCGCCATTTTGGCCTTTATTGCCTTATTACGTGCTTCAGTTAGACGTTGTTCAAATGCTTTACGAACACTTTCGCTATACATTTCTGCGTTTTCAAGATGGTCACCATATTCACTAACTTTCATTTCATACTGCATATAGTGATATACACTGCTAATATAGTCAGCAGCCTTGGTAACCTTGGCCTGGACCCACCCTTCAAGTTCTTGATTGTCTTGAATCATTTTAAATAGTTTAAAACTATACTGGGCCAGTTTGAATAAGTCAGCACGGGCCATTTTGGCTTCATGGTCGTCTGGTCTGTTCATCATATCGTGCATTTGAGAATTCTCCGGATTTCTATATATTTAGCGTTTTACTACTCCGCCAATGGCCAATAAATTATTGCCATCTAAGGCGTTAGCACCTACTGGTTGTTTTCGTGCTCGCTTGTTCTTGACAAATGGTCCTGTGCTGACATTACCTGCTGTAGTAGCACCTGCTGTAGCGGTTTCCTGTAGGTCCAAAGGTTGCCCACGTAGATACTGTGGATGTATCTTATTAAAGTGTCGCATTATAACACCTGCCACTGCGTGGGCTTCATTTTCCTCTGGACTGCCTGTGTCCCCACTATGCGGGTTTAGTCTGTTGTCCAATTGTTGTTTGAAATGGACTAGTTCGTGTGCCAGTGTTCTTAGTATGTCATTAGGGTGTCTATTGTTAAGACCAATGTCTATTATGAGTTCATTGTTTTTAAAACGGCCGAATGTAGGTTGTTCTTCGTCACCTACATCCTTCATTAGTTTAATGTGCGGTAGTTTTGTAATTTTTAGCACACGCATAGCAATAGGTAAAAAGTCTCTTAGTGCGCTCATAAAGTCTGTGCTCACAATGTTTTCATAAAGACTCTGCTTCATTGTGATCTGTATGTTTTCCTCTACGCCACCATCTCCTCCACCTTCACCGCCGCTGTCTCCACTATATCCTGGATAATAGCCATACCATCCATAAGGACCAGGGCCATAGGCTGCTGCTCGACGACGGCGACGACGGCGTTCATCTAATTCTACACTTTCTTCAGCAGCACCGCCTCCTACAAGATCTCCTACTTGAGCAGGTTTATTTTTCTTAGGTCCTTTATTGCGCCATTGTCCTGCTGGACCTTCCTTATGCCCCACTGATGCTCCGGCAAAATGATGTGATTCGCCTACTGGCACCTTGACGCCAAGATGTTGCGCTAACATAGTTAGGCTTTTTAGGTATTTCTTTTGACTACTGGCTGCTCGTGCTGGATCCCAACTGGTCTTGTCGCCTGTATAATTTTCATAATTATCCGCAAACTTAACCATTTGCGCCAATGGATTACCACTGGCAATAATTCGTTTAATGTTTTGGCTATAGGTCAATGACTTGTCTTTGGTCAGTAGCCCTACTGCCTCAATTACCTGCGGACTAAAGCCTAATTTAGATAACTGATCTATGCCAATGTGTGTATCTTCTACTACATCGTGTAAAAAAGCCGTCTTTACAGCATCACTGTTAAATTTATTACCAAATAAACGCTTGCCTGTCAAGGCCACAGCACGGGGATGACGCCAATAAGGTAGTTTGCCATATAGTTGATCACCGTGAGCCTGTTTAATAAAGTCCAGGGTCTTGGCTACATTAAGTTCGTCTAATTGACGATCTTTATTAAAAAACTCACGTAATAACATTATTCTGCCTCAAATACATCCAAACAATGATTCCAGTGCTTGATACGATCATCAAGACCAATAGTTCCACCGTTGATCTTTTTACTTAGTAATACTATGTCGCCTGAATCGCAAACAGGATTTAATACATTGCGATACCAGAACCAGCAGGCTGTAATGATAGCATACTCTGGAGTTCTAAGTAGGTCTGGATTTTGTGCCAGTGTATCATCTCCAAACAAGTCTCTGCTACACTGTGTATAATTGCTACGACCAGTGATTTGTAGTATGCCACGGCCACGATAGCGCCAGCCATCTCCACTTTGTTCATTACCATTGCCCATACGACTGGCATAGATGCGATTGGCAATCATCTCTGGCTTGCGTTCGTATTGACGAGCAAGATCATCGTTGGGAAAATACTTGCCAAATAGGCCGCGTAGTCCCTTGGCGCCATAGTTTAGATTTTCTGACAATACTGTAAAGTCTCCGCTTTCGTGTTGGCACTGTGCTACAAAGCCAGCAACACGAGCAGGTGTAGTGATATAAAACTTAGGTAAGTATTCATACATAGCATTAAACCATAATTGTGGCTCACGATTTCTATGAATACAGGCCTTTAGTTTTTCCACTGTAAAATCAAATTCAAAACTCACTTTTTGCGCCCCCTAAATTTACTATTAACTGAACCTGTAAGATGCGGTAGGGTAAACCATAGTTTAAACCAGTCTTTATCTCCAGGTCGTATGTTTAATTCTCGCTCCTTCTTACGTATGGCCGCAGCAGTGTGGCTTATGTTTTCTAAATTTACAGGTTGTAATCCTTTAAATTCATTGACTCCTGCCAGCCTACGTAGTTGGTCTAATTCATCCATTCTTCAAACTGCTTCTTAACATCCATTGATGTTTGCGATGTGCGTCAATGCGCCCTGCTACAAAATCACTAAACCCATATTCTTGGAATTCTTCACTGCGCTGAAATGTTATTTTTAATATTTTAACAATTTTTAAACTATCTTCTAACAGTTCTGCGGTCATAGCAGTCTTGTCTAATATATTATTTTCATCTTCTACTTGACTAAGCATACTAAACTTTTGAAAACTGCCCGGAGCATATCCTCCTAGCGCCCTAATCTGTTCAGCAAAAGTGTCTAAACTATCATATACTTCACCATATACTTTGCCAAACAGGTCGTGATACTGTAAAAAATCCGGGCCTTCTACATTCCAATGAAAGTTCTGTGCTTTGATAAAAAAACTGTATTCACTGGCAAAGGCCACACGGGCTGCTTTAACTAACTCTTCCATTAGCGACTCTCTTTAAACACTTCTTTTGGACCAAACACACTGTCCCAAGGTATATTCTTCTCAGCAAACTTGGCCTGTAGCATCTTGCGTTTATCCTGTGGAATAATAATCTTATTGCCGTCAAAGTTAAAGCCCATACTTCTTAGGGCAGGTGCCAGTCCTGACTGCTTGAGAACATATTTATAAGTGTCTGGTTGCTCAACTGCGTGCCCACCCATTTGACTGCTGGGCTTACCTGGTATGCTGACACGACGACGCTTGCCGTCTGGACCAATAACGAAGTGATCTACACCTTTACTAACAGCATCTGGTTCTGTGCCCGCTTCTACACTTTTGTATAGAGCCATTCTTGGATCATCGCCTGATTCAACATATTCGTAAAAGTCTCTAACTTCTTCTTTTACTCTTGGATCGACTTCGTCATTCTTTAGAATATTTTTCTTAAACACAAACTCTGCTGCTTCTGCGCCCACAAAGTCAATGTCCTTGAATATCTGTTTTAGATCCATCATAGCGTCAGCAGCGTCCATAAACATTAGATCTACTTTTAGCCCCTTCATCTTAGCACCAGTCTTGTCCTTGGTGCCACGACGCTGTGCTATAAATTCTACTTCTTCTGGACTATTAGCAAATGCGCCAAACATACGAACAGCACCAGTCATATCTGCCTTTAAGACAATGTATAACTTACCTGATGGCTTGTCTAACTCACTGAGCATACTATCTACAATGGCTTCAGCTAATGGTTTCTTATGTTTTTCTTTGCCCTGTTTTTGATCTTTCTTTTTGTCCTTATGCTTGCCTGCTCCAGTTTGTGGGCGTAAAGGACCTTGTCTTGGCTTCTGTGGAACCTTAGGTTCTTTAGATTCCTCCATACCACGCTCGCCCTGACGCATAGAATAATCTGTATAGTCAAAGTCATCGTCATCATCTTGGTCTATATGAAAGAATCTATCATAGGCTATACCAAATGCTCGTCTAAATAATTTAGGATTGTTTTTAACAATACGTGGCATCTGTCTGGCCACAAGTTTCATATATGTATTTTTATCACCGCCCTGTGGATATATGTCCC
>Ga0172372_10006115_pt1 | contig 16506 bp, 13 predicted proteins | sample LakKiv5m_2_FD_114544 | JGI IMG/M metagenome (GOLD analysis project Ga0172372, IMG submission 114544) | Freshwater microbial communities from Kabuno Bay, South-Kivu, Congo - kab_092012_9.5m | ecosystem: Environmental > Aquatic > Freshwater > Lake | place: Democratic Republic of the Congo...
CGCGTACCTGCGATGGACGGGGGACACCGCGCTCATGGACGGCGTCGCGCTCATGCTCGGCGGCTCGTCGCAGCTCGATCGGCTGCCGTCGGGCGCGCTCGTCGGCGACAACACGGAATCATGCGAGATGGGGAGATATTTGTTGCCGGCCGTCGTGCCGCTCGACATGCCGAAATACGGCATCTTCCCGGGCCAGATCACGTCGGGTTCGCCGCTGCGTGCCCGCGCGAACCACGGGTCGAGGTCCGCGTAGCGGTGAATGGGAACGCGCGCGCGGAAGTCCGCGACGCTGCGAATCCGTGCGAAGTCGTGCGTGCGGCCGAACGCGGTGTCGCGCGCCCGGTGCACGAGCGTGAGCAGGGCGCGCTCCTGTGCGGCGGCGGGGCGCTCGCTCGCGCGGTCGAGCTGCACGCCGCGGGCGTGGGCGGCGAGGATGAGCGCGCGTCCGGAGACGCGCTGGAAGAGGGTGCGCGACATCGACGTCTCCTTCGTGCTCAAGCGCGCGCGAGAATGCGACCGGAGGCGATCGACGCGAGGGCCATGATGGTGTCGATCGGGTTCACGCCGATGCACGAGGGGAAGACGCTCGCGTCGGCGACGAAGAGGTTGTCGAAGCCGTGCACGGAGAAGTCGCTGCGCACGGCGCCGAGACGGGGATCGTCGCTCATGGGATTGCCGCCCTGCGGGTGCGCGCTGCCGAAGGAGATCTCGCGCGTCGATCGGAAGCACGTCGACACGCGGTCGAGGTCCCGCGGCGAGTCGATCGTCTGCACGCGATGCGTCGGCAACACGATGCGCGTCGCGCCCGCGGCGAAGAACGCCTCGGCGATGGTGCGCAGGCCGTCCTTCAAGCGCGTGACGTCGCGGTCCGTCGCCGCGAAGCGTGTCTCCTCGTGGCCCCACACCGGCGACTGCACCACGCGTCCCACGGCCTCGGTCGCGACGAGCGCGCCCGCGTAGGCGAGGTGCCGCTGTCGGCGCAAGAGCGCGCCGTGCTCGCCGAGCCAGCCGGGCGTCGTGAGCGCCGTCGACATGATCGGGTTGTGCGTGGCCTCGATGCACCAGCCGTCGCCCTCGAGATACACGCTCATCTGGTCGGCGTCGTACGAGTCGAGCGGCTGCGCGAAGTCGCCGATCATCATCGCGCCGGCGTTGAACGACACGCGCGTGCCGACGTTGCGGTGAATCCCGCTCGCGAGCAGCAGCGCGCTCGAGCCGACGGCGCCGGCGGCGACGACCACCTGACGCGCGCGCACTTCGAGCGGCTCGCGGCGACGGCCGGTCGTGCAGCGCAGCCCCGTGACGCGCCCGTTCCGGTGCGTGATCGCCTCGACGTTCGTGTCCGGGAGCACGCGCGCGCCGGCGTCCTCGGCCCAGCGGATGTAGGTCGTCAGCGCATCGCGTTTCGCGCCGAAGGTGCAGCCCACGTTGCAGTTTCCGCAGCCACGGCACTTGCCGAGCGACTTCATCATCCAGCGCGGCGTGCGACCGATCGCGCGCGCGCCGTCCAGGAAGAGATGCGAGGTGCGCGACACCACGTCGTCGTCGGGCTCGCACGCGCCGAGGCGCATCTCGACGTCGTCGTACGCGACGCGCATCGCCTCCGTCGACACGTCCGCGCCGAGCCCGCGCCACGTCGCGAAGACGTCGTCGGATGCGCGCAGCAACACCATGTTCGAGATCACCGTGCTCCCGCCGACGCAGGAGCCCTGCATGATGAACATGTCCATCGCGGTGTTGAGCTGGAGTCCGCCGTCCTTGTAGAGGTGCGGGATCATCTCGAGCTCGGAGTGCGTGAGATCCTCGGCCCGCACGTACGGACCGCGCTCGATCACCAGCGTACGCAGGCCGCGTTTCGCAGCCTCCCACGCGACCACCGAGCCACCCGCGCCCGAGCCGATCACGCAGACGTCGACCGTCTCGTGGCGCGTCATGACGCGACCTGCATGGGCTGCGGGTCGTTCTTGCGGAAGCGTCGGCGCAGCGGGATGGGCACGAAGCCCGTCTCGGCGTTGGCGGCGCGCGCATCCCCGTACGCGCCCATGCGGACGATGAAGCGGATCTTGCCGACGACCGACCAGAGCCGGCCGCCCGCGATCATCCGCTCTTCGACGAGCCGTCGCCGCTCCGCGATCGAGAGCTGCGTGAAGCGCCGACCGCAGACCGAGAGCGGCAGCAGCTCGACCATCACGCAGAGCGCGCGGATGCGCCACGCACGGTTGCCGCCGGCGCGCACGAGGAAGCGCTCGACGTTGTCGGCGACCGTCTCCGGAGACACGGGCACCGGCGCTCCGTCGAGGAAGACCTCGGCCGCCTTCACGATGACCAGCCACTCCGCGTGGGCGAGCGCGCGCCCCGGCTCCACGCGTGGCAGCACGCGGTAGGCGACCTCTTCGAGCCTGAACTTCACGGGACCTCCGATGCGGCACGCGCCGCGGGTCCCCTTCTGCCGGGTGCGAACGTCACGCCCGCGACGTGCCCGCAACATCGCGTGGAGCGTGCGGATCGATTCGTGGCGTCTCGTGACGCTCCGATGCCATGCGTGACGAATCGTGGCGCCGTGCGACGCGCGTGACGTCCTCGAGGAGTCGGGGCGCAGCTCAGGGCCGCTCGATGCGCCCGTCCGGGTGCCGCGCGAAGCGGCCCTCCTCGCGCGGATGCACCGGGTCGTCGCTCTTCCACGGCCACCCGCCGAAGCGCGTGCGGCGGTAGTCGCTCATCGCGCGCTCGATCTCCGCGCGCGTGTTCATCACGAAGGGCCCGTACTGCACGACGGGCTCGCCGATCGGCTTTCCCTGCAGCAGCAACGATTCTGCGCGCGCTGCGCCGTTGACGATCGTCACCGCGGCGTCGGCGCGCAGCACGAGCCCCACGCCGACGGGCACCTCTTCGCCCGCGACCTCCAGCGTCTCGCCGGCGAAGACGTAGAGCGTGCGGTTCGTCCCCGGGCGCGCGGGCGGCAGCGTGAGCGTCGTGTGCGGGTCGAGCGCGATCGTCCAGATCGCGACGTCGTTTTCGGGGCGCGCGGCCCACGAGCGGGGCGGCGGCGGTGGCGGCACTGCGTCTTCGAAGCGACCGGCGACGACGGTCACGCGCGCCTCGCGTCCGGCCGCATCGCGCGCGACGTGGGTCGGGATCGCCGGCGCCCACAACATCGAGAAATGCGGGTCTGCAAGCTTGTCGGCGGCGGGCAGGTTCAGCCAGAGCTGAAAGAGCTCGACGGGATTGGCGGTGTCCTTCGAGAGCAGCGGGAACATCTCCGAGTGCACGATGCCGCCACCCGCCGTGAGCCACTGCGCGTCGCCTTGCCCGAAGCGCGCCGCCGCGCCGAGCGAGTCGCTGTGATCGATGAGCCCGCGCCGCGCGAGCGTCACCGTCTCGAAGCCGCGGTGCGGATGCTGCGGAAAGCCCGGCACCACCTCGCCGTGGTACATGCGCCAGCCGTCGCGCGGCTCGAAGTCCTGCCCGAGGTTGCGCCCGGCGAGCGACGCCGCGGGGCCGAGCTGCTCGTTGCCCGCCGGGTAGGCGTCGTCGTGGTGCACGCAGAAGAGAAACGGGTCGAGCGTCGGCCACTGGAAGCCGAGCCGCATCGCTCCGAGGATCACGTCGTCGCCGCGCGTCGTCACGCGCGCTTCGTGGGAGCCGCGGCCGCGCGCGTCAAGGCTTGGGGATGCGCAGCGTCGCGCTCGCCATGAGCGTGCCGCTCACCGCGTACATCAACACGAGCGGGTGCAGCGTGCCGGGGCCGAGGCGCACCGCGCCGAGCCAGAGCGCGTCGCCGAAGGCGTCCTGCGCGAAGGCGATGCCGAGCACGAGCACGAGCCCGAGCGAGGTGGGGATGGGCGTGCCCTCGTAGTATTTCACCTTGCCGCTCGCGTCCGAGAGCTGCGCGGAGGTGACGTTGTAGCGGGCGAGGCGCGAGATCCCGCAGCCGACGAAGTAGATGAGCACGAGCGCGTCCCAGAGCCCGCGCATGCCGAGCGTGAAGGCGAGCACCGCGGGCGCGACGCCGAAGGAGATGACGTCCGCGAGCGAGTCGAGGTCGGCGCCGATGGGCGAGTGCTTGCGTCGCCAGCGCGCGATGCTGCCGTCGAGCACATCGCACGCGAGCGCGATCGGCAGCAGCCAGAAGGCTCCCGTGAGCAGCGTGCGGTCGCGCTCCGCGAGGAAGGCGAGGCAGCAGAAGATCGCGCCGGTGCCGCACGCGGCGTTGCCGAGCGTGACGAGGTCTGCGAGCGCAAACGTCCGCAACATGGAGAAATGCGACTTCTTGGGCGGCTTCGCGGCGCGGCTCTTCATGACGGGCGGCGCAAAGTAGCAGGGGAACTGGGGCGTCGCAGGCCGTGCACCGGGCGGGACCCCGTGCCGGAGGCGTGACGGGACGGCGCCCGAGCGGGTAGGATACGGGGCCGAGCGTCATGAAGATCTGCCCGAAGTGCGCCTCGGTCTTCCAAGCCGACGAGGCGACGTGCCCGCACGACGGGGAGACGCTCGTCGCGAGCGGTCCGCCCGGCGACGCGCGCGCCCGCGGCTTCGCGACCACCGCGCTCGGCCCGGCGGACGTGCGCGACACGCCGATCAGCCCGCCCGTCATCGCGCGCGTCGACGACGACGACGGCCCCGACCCCTTCGTCGGCCGCACGCTGAGCGGCCTCTATCGCGTCGAGCGCCGCATCGGGCGCGGCGGCATGGGCACCGTCTACGTCGCCGAGCACATCCACCTGCAAAAGCAGTTCGCCGTGAAGGTGCTGCTCCCCGAGGTCGCCAAGCATGCGACCGCCGTCGAGCGCCTCCGCCAGGAGGCCGTCGCCGCGAGCCGCATCGAGCACGAGAACATCGTCGGCGTCGCGAGCTTCGACCGCACCGAAGAGGGCGACGTCTTCATCGTCATGGAGATGTTGCGCGGCGAAGATCTCGCCACGCTGCTCGGCCGCGGGCCGCTCGCGCTCGATCGCGCCATCCCCATCGCCTTGCAGATCTGCGGCGCGCTCGGCGCAGCGCACGCGGCGGGCATCGTCCACCGCGACCTCAAGCCCGAGAACGTCTTCCTCGTGAAGCGCGGCGAGCTCGACTTCGTGAAGGTGCTCGACTTCGGCATCTCCAAGGTCAAGAGCGCCGACGCCGAGCAGGTCCGCATGACCAAGACGGGGCAGCTCGTCGGCACGCCGCTCTACATGTCGCCGGAGCAGGCGCGCGGCGAGTCCGACATCGACAAGCGCGTCGACGTCTACGCGCTCGGCGTGATGCTCTACGAGATGCTCACGGGCGTGCCGCCCTTCGAGGGCGACAACTACTTCCAGCTCCTCTGGAAGCACGGCAACGAGCCGGCGCAGCCCATGCGCGCGCGCAACCCGCACAAGTACATCCCGGACGCGCTCGAGGACGTCGTCGCCCGCGCGCTCGCCAAGAAGCGTGACGAGCGCTTCCAGTCGATGGAAGAGCTCGAGGCCGCCCTCGTCGCCGCGACGCCCGAGCTCGCGGCGCTCCCCGCGCAGCGCTTCTCGATGCGCCCGCAGTCACTCACGCCGTCGTCGCTGCGGCCGAGCGGCGGCGCGTCGCAGATGCCCACGGCGGCCCGCTCGAATCGCCCCGCTGACGCGCTCCGCGACACGATCGACGAGTCGCGTCCTCGACGCCGGCCGCGCGCGGTCGTGATCGGAGCGGCCATCCCCGCGCTGCTCATCGCAGGCGTCGGCGCTGCGCTCCTGTTCGGAGGCGAGGCCCGGCCTGACGCGCCCCCGATCGTCGCGCAGCCGATCGCGCCGGTGGCTCAGCCGCCGCTCGCGCTGCCGGACGCGCAGCCGCCGACCGAAGGGCCGAGTGCGGCGCCCGCGGTGCCCGCCATGGCCGTGATCGACGCGGGGCCCGCGCAGGTCACCGTGCGCATTGCGTCGATTCCACCCGGCGCAATGGTGTGGGATGGCGACGCGCGCCTCGGCGAGACGCCCTTCGACGCGTCGCTCGCGGCGGGGCGCAGCGTCGAGCTGCGCTTCACGCTCGCGGGGCACGGCGAGGCGCGGCGTGCGGTCGTGCCGGCGGAGGGCGCGTCGGTCGAGGTCGCGCTGCGTCCGCGTCGCGTCGCGCCCGCAGGGGGCGGGGGCGGCGTGCAGATCAAGCAGGAGTTCTGATGGGGTTCTTCACTTCGCGGGGCGCGCGCGTCGTTCGTCTCGCCGCTCATGGGCTCACGGCGCTGCTCGCCATCGCGATGCTGCCCGCCGTCGCCACGGTCACGGTCGTCTTGGTCGCGCCCGTCGTCGCGCACGCAGACGCCAACGCGGAAGCGCGCGTCTTCTTCGAGCGCGGCAACCGACAGCTCGCCGAGGCGCTCGCCCGCCGCGGTGCGCGCCGCACGCGCGGTCTCGAGGACGCGCTCGGCAGCTACGTCTCGAGCCTGCGCATCGTCCGCAGCCGCAACGCCGTCTTCAACGCGGGCGTGACGCTGCAGGAGCTTGGGCGCAACGCCGAGGCCTTCGGCTACTTCGTCGAATACCGCGCGATGTCCGGGCTCAGCGACGCCGAGCGCGCCGAGGTCGGTCAGCGCATCGAGGCGATGCGGCCGCAGCTCGCGCTGCTCGCGATCGACGCGACGCCCGCCGCCGAGGTGCGCATCGACCGACGCGATCTCGCCGTACTCGGCACGACGCCGCTCGAGATCGCCGTCTCGCCCGGCGAGCACACGCTCTTCTTCACCGCGGCGGGTCACGAGGAGCGCACGCTCACCGTGCAGGCGGTCGTCGGCGAGACGCGCCCCGCGCGCGTCACCCTCGCGGCCATGCCCGGCGCGCTGCGCGTTCGTGCGCCGACGGGCGCGCTCGCGACGCTCGATGGCGCGCCGTTCGTGCTCGACGTCGCGGTGCCCGTCGCGTCGGGCGCGCATACGCTCCGCGTCACCGTCGCGGGGCGCGCCATCACGGAGCGTCGCGTCGAGGTCGCACCGGGAGCGACGCTCGTCGAGATCGACGCGACGCGCGATGCGCCCGTGCCCGCGGGTGCAGGCAGCCTCGAGGTGGCCGTGAACGTCGCAGCGCGGGTCTTCGTGAACGGGACGAGGCTCGGCGCGGGAACGCGCGTCGGCGGGCCGCTCGGCGCGGGCACGCATCGCGTCCGCGTCGAGGCCGAGGGCTATCTGCCCTACGAGTCGACGGTCGCGGTGGAGGCAGGCCAGCGCACGCGCCTCGAGGTGAGCCTCGGCGTCGATCCGGCGACGGTGCGCGACCTCGGCGCCTGGCCGACGGTCTCGCTCGTGGCGACGACGTCGGTGCTCACCGTGGGCCTCGTCGCAGCGCTCGCTGGGCTCGGCGCCAACGCCAACTACGAGAGCGCGGTGAGCGACTACGAGAGCGGGCTGATGGACGGCTCCTCCACGCAGGCGGATTGGCTCTCGCTGCGCTCGCGCCGTCGGCAGATCCTCACGCTCAACGGCCTCGCCGACGCGCTGTGGATCTCCTCGGCCGCGCTCGGCGTGCTCACCACGATCCTCTACCTGTTCGACGATGCGGATGCGGGCGCCGGTTCCACGGGTTCGGTGACGATCGCGCCCGTCGCGGGCCCCGGCTACGTCGGCGGTGCGCTCGCCTGGAGGATGCCGTGATGCGCAAGTCCTCGACCTCGTGCTTCGTGCTGCTCTGCGCGTCTCTCGCGCTGCCGGCGTGCACGCTCCTCAACGCGCCCGACGCGCTCCCGCCTTTCCCCGTCGACGGCGGCGGGGTCGAGAGCGACGGCGGCGGATCGGAGGACGCGAGCAGCGACGACATGACCCTCGACGAAGATGGTGGGGTCGATGCCGGAGTCGACGTCGGCTGTCGCTCGCGCGAGATTTGCTTCAACGGCTCCGACGACGACTGCGACGACGCCATCGACTGCGACGACCTCGACTGCGCGAGCAACGCGGCGTGCTGCACCGCGGGCGACCCGCGCATCGATGAGATGTGGACGGCGTCGGGATTCGCGCTGCGCTGGAAGTCCGAGCCGGAGTCGGCGCTCGGGAACTTCACGGCCGATGCCGCGCTCTCGTTCGGCGCGGACGGGCGGCTCCGCTCGCTCGTGCGCCGGGGTGATTTCCCGGGCTGTCTGCCGCTCGTGTTCGGCGCGCGGATCGAGTTCGAGTACGCGCTCGGCGCTTGCGTGGATGCCGACGCGGGCGCCTGCGACGGCGAGGCGGCGGTGCTCCTCACCGGGGCCGACGGCGCGGCGATGGGCGCGCCTCTGGCCGCGGACCTGCGCGTGGCCGTGAACCGCGACGCCCTGCTCAGCGTCACGAGCGGCACGACGTCCCTGCCCGGCTCGCCCCAGGCGCTCGGCGGACTGCGGCGTGTCGTCATCGAAATCTCCCCCACCGCGCAGGATGGTGTGCCCGTCCTCGCGGCGCGGGTCTTCGCGCCCGGCGTCTCGTCCGACCTCGACGTCGTGGTCGCGTCGAACGTCCCCTTCCTCCCCCAGAGCGCGCTCCGTGCGTGCCCCGTCGATGCGACGCTCGCGGCGACCCTCGGCGGTCTGCGCATCGCGGTCGAAGGCCGCGGCAGCGCCGTGACGCTCGGACGCCTCCAGGTGACGCCGCTTGCCTGCACGAATCCCGTCGTCTTCACGTCCGCGGTGTCGTCGATCACCGCGGCTTCGCTGCCTGCAGCATCCGGCTGGAACGCGGGCGGCATCGGTGCGCCGGCGCTCCTGCCCCAGACGGGCGCGCAGCACCTCTTCTACGACGCGACGAACGTCGATCGTGACCTCGAGAGCGTCGCGCCGATCGACTTCGCCATCGGCGCCGCCGACGCCGAGAGCGTCACCTCCGCGTCGTGGCAGTCGCGCCCGAGCACCGCGCCCGGCGTGGCGGCACCTGCCTACGTCGGGTCGACACCCCCCGCTTGCACGACGCCTCCGTGCCCGCCGAGCACGTCGTTTCGCGAACCGACGGCGAGCGCCGCCTGGGACCCGAGCGGCCAGCTCGGCGGCACGAGCTATCTCCTCGCCTTCGCGCGCGAGACCGACGGCGGTGCGTTCGAGGTCGCGTACGTGAACGCGCCCATCCCGGCGGAGGAGTCCCCAGGCGCGTCGCCCACCACGCGCACGCTGGTGGCGCCGGGGGGCACGTGCACATCCGTTCGCGATCCGGCGTTCGCCCAGGCGGAGCGCGGTCAGGGCGAGGGGCTCTGGCTCTTCTACACCTGCGAGCGCGCGGATCTGCCCTCCACGATTCGCGCCGTGCCGCTCGCGCTCCGCAGCGGCGCATGGGTGGTGGTGCCGGGCGCCGACGTCGAGGTGCTCGGCCCGTCGATCGGCGCCTACGCGGCGCGCGGCGTGCGGGGCGCGGCGCCGCTCGTCCGCGTTCTCCCGGACCCTGCGCCGGGCAGCATGGGCGGCACGCTCGCCGTGCGTCTCTGGTTCGCCGCGCGGGGCGCCGATGGGCGCGCGACGCTCGGCCTCGCGGAGGGGCAGCGTCGGCTCGTGGTCCGCGGGGCCGCGCCTTCCGAGATGCTGCCGGCGCTCGTGCCGAGCCCCGCGAACCCCCTCCTCGACGGTACGTCCGCGGCGCTCGGCGGCTGCGTGGGGAGCTGCGCACTCGAGGATGTCGCCGTCGGGCGCATCCCTGGCGCGGGCGCTACGCAGGTCACGCTGCTCGTGGCACGGCGCGTGGATGAGCCGAGCGGCGGCACGCTCCGGCAGTTCATCCCGCTCGAGCAGACCCTCGAGCCTCGCTGGTGGGGAAATCCATGAAGATCAAGCACTTACGGCATGAGCGTGCGGCATCGACCGGCGCGGAAGCGGGCGCATCACGGCGCAACGTTGTGCCGTTCTGTGCCAAGAGGGCCGCGCTCGGCGTCTTGCTTGCGGCGCTCGCGTGCCTCGGGGGCTGTACGGCTGCCCCCGATGGGGTCGGGGGCACCGAGCCGCCGCCGACCTTCTTGGATGGCGGGCTCGCCGACGGCGGGGACGCCGGTTCGAGGGATTCCGACGCCGAGGTCATCGACGGTGCCATGGCCATGCCGGCGCGCGCAGAGGGCGTCGGCCGGGGCGGCAACGTCGTCGATGCCACCGATCTCGAGCGCGCGAGCTGTTACGACGGAGAGGACAACAACGCGGACGGCGTCTTCGACTGCGCCGATCCGGGCTGTGCGCGCACGCCCTCGTGCTGCGTCGCGGGCGAGTCGATCGATTGCTGCACGAGCGTCGAGCGCGCCGCGCTGCCCGTCGATGCGTCCTGCATTGGGACGCTCGCGTCCTGCGCGCTCGCGGGGGATTTTCTCGGCTTCGGTGAGCCGGCGGCGCGCTTCCAACGCGGCGCGTTTCTGCCGCTCGGCGACGCGACGGGTGACAGCGGCGCGATCCTCGTCAAGCCCTTCGAGCCGGCGAGCGGCCTCGTCGTCCGGGGCACGCTGGCGACGCCCATCGGCGCGTGCGGCGCGGGCTGTTTCGAGAGCGTCGGTCTCGGTCTCGTCACCGAGGGCGCGCCGGGCCCCGCGGGCTCCGTGCGACCGTGGGTCGGCGTCGTCGCGAGCGCGTCGCGCGCGGATCTCGCGCTCGTCGTCGGGGGCGATGTCGTCGATCGCCTGGCCATCACCGGGGATGGTCGCGTCGCGGTCGAGCTCACCGTGCTTCCGACGGGCAGCGTGCGGCTCGACGCGCGCGTCCCCGGCACCGATGTGCCCTTCGGCACGCTCATCGCGCGCGTCACGCCGCGGACCGCGCCCGTGCAGCTCGCGCTCTACGGCCGTGGCATCAACGTCTCGGCGGGCGGCATGACCTCCGAGGCCAGCGACGTCAGCGTCGAGAGCCTGCTCTGCCCGTCGCCGTCCGGCTGGCTCACGCGCGACGCGCTCGCGACGCCGCTCACCGCGCCCGCCGCGCCGAATGCGCCGGCGGTGGCCTACGGCAACAGGCAGACGCTCCTCGCGTGGGAACAGGAGGGCATCGTCCAGCTCCGCGTTCTGCCCGGAGAGTCGCTCGCGCCGGGCACGGCGCTGCCGTCGAACGGCCCCACGCTCTTCGCGCCGGATGAGCCGTTCGGCGACCCGGACGTGCACGTCGACGTGAGCACGGGCGGCACGGCGCCCGGCTACACGCTCTACGTCGCGAACCGCGCGACGGGCGCGATCGAGCGCGTCCTGCTCGACACGGACGGCATGCCCACGGGCACACGCCTGGTCGTCGCGTCGCCCGCCGATCTCAGCCTGATGGGCGTCGCGGCCCTCGACGGACCGAGCGTGCTGCGTCCCGAGGGCGGTGCGGGCATTGCGCATCTCTTCGCACGTGCGCGCCTCACCTCGGGCGAGACGCGCCTCGTGCGCTTCGCGATGACGCCTGAAGGTCGCGACGCGGTCGCCGTCGCACCGTCGGATCTCGACGCCGCGACCGTGCGCGTGCAGCAGCCCGGCTTTGGCGCCTTCGATCGCGACGAGGTCGCCGCGCCGAGCGTCTACCGTCACGACGGCGGCGTGCAGCTCGCCTTCGCGGGGCGCAGCGGCGCGCGCTGGGCGATCGGCCTGATGTCGACCGATCTCCGCGACCTCTCGCGCTGGCACGCCGAGCCCGTCACGCCGGTTCTCGCGGGCGACGCAGACGGCTTCGACGCGCTCACCGTGCGCGACCCCGCGGTCGTGGCGCGCCGTGCCGACATCGAGATGCTCTACATCGGCTCGGACGGAGCCCGCGACGTGATCGGCCTCGCGACGCGCCGCGCGCCCGACCGCGCGTCGATGCCCTGAGCAGAGCGCGTTTCGACTGCGATGCACGCGGGCCCGCTCTGATAGAGTCGCGCGCCATGACGACGCTCCGCCCGATCGACGACGTCGCCGCCGAGCTCGGCCTGCACGGCGACGACCTCTTCCACTACGGCCGCCACATGGCGAAGGTCGAGCTCGCCGCGCTCGACCGCCCGCGCACCGGCGCCGGGCGTCTCATCCTCGTCTCGGCCATCACGCCGACGCCCGCAGGCGAGGGCAAGACGACCATCTCCTGCGCGCTCGCGATGGGCCTGCGCAAGCTCGGCAAGAAGGTCGCGCTCTGCCTGCGTGAGCCGTCGCTCGGCCCGGTCTTCGGCGTGAAGGGCGGCGGCACCGGCGGCGGGCGCGCGCAGGTCGTCCCGAGCGACGTGATCAACCTGCATTTCACGGGCGATCTGCACGCGATCACCGCCGCCAACAACCTGCTCGCCGCGCTCGTCGACAACGACCTCCACTTCGAGGGGCAGAGCGGCCTCGACCCGCGCCGCGTGCGCTGGCGTCGCTGCCTCGACATGAACGATCGCAGCCTGCGCGAGGTGATCGTCGGCCTCGGCGGACGCACGGGCGGCGTCCCGCGCGAGAGCGGCTTCGACATCACCGCGGCGAGCGAGGTCATGGCCGTGCTCTGTCTCGCGAAGGATCTCGCCGACCTCGAGGCGCGCCTCGATCGCATCGTCGTCGGCACCACGCGCGCCGATGCGCCCGTCTCCGCGCGCGCGGTCGCCGGCGGCGCAGCCATGACGGCGCTGCTCCGCGAGGCGCTGCGCCCGAACCTCGTGCAGACGACCGAGGGCGGCCCCGCCTTCGTGCACGGTGGGCCCTTCGCGAACATCGCGCACGGCTGCTCGAGCATCCTCTCGACGCGCATGGGCATGCACTACGGCGACTACGTCGTGACCGAGGCGGGCTTCGGCTTCGATCTCGGCGCCGAGAAGTTCCTCGACATCAAGTGCCGCACCGCGGGGATCTGGCCGCGCGCCGTCGTGCTCGTCGCCACGCTGCGCGCGCTCAAGTCGCACGGCGGCAAGCCCACCGCGCTCTGCCGCCAGCCCGACGCAGCCGCGCTCGAGGCGGGCTTCCCGCAGCTCGACAAGCACCTCGAGAGCGTGCGCTCCTTCGGCCTCGAGCCCGTCGTCGCCGTCAACGTCTTCGCCGACGATCCGCCCGAGGAGCTCGAGCTGCTCGCGCGTCACTGCGCCTCGCGCGGCGTGCGCATGGCGTGCTCACGCGCCTTCACGGACGGCGGCGACGGCGCGCTCGAGCTCGCGCGCACCGTGGCCGAGCTCGTCGACGCGACCGATGCGCAGCCGCCCGCGCCGCGCTTCACCTATCCGCTCGACGTCCCCTATCACGACAAGCTCCGCGCGATCGCGCGCACCATCTACGGCGCCGACGACGTCATCCTCTCGCCCGGCGCGAAGAAGGACCTCGAGCGCTTCGCCGCGTGGGGCTACACGGATTTGCCCGTCTGCGTCGCGAAGACGCACCTGTCGCTCTCCGACGACCCGAGGAAGATCAACCGCCCCACGCGCTTCGTCGTCACGGTGCGCGAGGTGCGCCTGAGCGCCGGCGCCGGCTTCATCGTCGCGCTGATGGGCGAGCTGATGACGATGCCGGGACTGCCGCGCGAGCCCGCGGCGGTGCGCGTCCGCATCGAGCCCGACGGCCGCGTGCGCGGCCTCATGCAGAACGACTGAGCGTGTCGCGCCCGGCCACCGCCGAGATCGTCGTCAGCGCCGCACAGTCGGGGCGCACGGTAAGCGCCGTCGTGCGCGAGGCGCTCTCCTTGCCGTGGACGCGCGCGAAGGCGCTCTGCGAGAGCGGCCGTGTCGCGGTCGAAGGGCAGCCCGCGCAGGATCCCGGCGCGCGCGTGCTCGAGGGCATGACCATCACCATCGATGCCAACGCTCCGCGGCGCCGCGCGGGTGCGCTCTCACGCGAGGAGATCGTCTACGCGGACCGCGACGTCGTCGTCGTCGAGAAGCCCGCGGGCGTGATGTCCGTGCCCTTCGAGCCGGGCGACAAGGACACGCTCGTCGACCGCACGCGCGCGGCCCTGCGCCGCACGAGCGGCGGCTACGACCCGCAGCTCGGCGTCGTGCAGCGCCTCGACAAGGACACCACCGGCCTGCTCGTCTTCGCGCGCACCGTCGCCGCGAAGAAGCACCTGCAACAGCAGTTTCGCGCGCACACCATCGAGCGCCGCTACGTCGCGCTCGCGCACGGCCTGTTCACGCGCGGCCGCACCTTCGAGAGCGATCTGCTGCGCGACCGCGGCGATGGCCTCCGCGGCTCGTGGGGTGTGTTCCGCCGCCCCCTCGCGAAGGCGCCGCCCCCCGACGCGCAGCACGCCGTCACGCACGTGCGCTCGCTCGAGCGCCTGCGCGGCGCGACGCTCGTCGAGTGCCGCCTCGAGACGGGGCGCCAGCACCAGATCCGCATCCACCTCGCCGAGGCGGGCCACATGCTCGTCGGCGAGCCCGTCTACGTGCGCGAGCACCGCGGCGAGCGCCTCGACGCCCCGCGCCCGATGCTCCACGCCGCGTCGCTCGGCTTCGTGCACCCGCGCACCGAAGAGCCGCTGCACTTCGACAGCGATCCGCCCGCCGACTTCCTCGCGACGCTCGACGCCCTGCGCGGCTGAGCGCGCCGCGTCGTCACTCCGCGCATCGCACTCAGCACACGCGCGCATCGCGCTCAGCGCGCGCGCCGCCACGTGACGACGAGCGCGAGCACCCCGAGCCCCGCGAGCGCACCGCCACCCACGATTGGCCAGAACCCGCGCATCCCGAGGATGCTCTCCGGCGGATTCATGCCGAAGACGGCGACCAGCGTCGCGAGCGGAAAGAAGAAGGCGACGAGCCGATTGAGCGTGCGCGCCTCGAGCGCCGCCTCGTGCGCAAATCGCGCCTGCTCTTCGCTGCTCCGCGCGAGCGTGTACTCCATGCCTGCGCGCGCATCGGCCGCGACGAGATCGACCGCGCGCTCGACCTCCACCGCCGCGTCGCGCAGATCGAGAATCCGCCGCTCGTCGGGCAGCGCATCGCGCGCCGCCTGCAACACCGCCTGCATATGCCGGCTCGAGCGCAGCAGCGGATGCACCCAGCGCATCACGCCGAAGTAATCGGCCGGCGTCGTCGCCGCCTCGACGCGCGCATCGAGCGCCTGCGCGCTCTGCGCATACGCCTGCACGTGCCGCGCGAGCGCGTCGAGCCCGCCCGCCTCCGGGCTGCTCTGCCAATGCCCTTCGGCCGTGCGCCAGAAGAGCGCAGGCGTGCGCACCGCGTCGTCGTCCGGTGTCGGCGCCCGGTGCAGCACGAGCAGCACATGCCCCTCTTCGACGAGCAGCCGCTGCCGCCCCGCGCTTGCCCCGAGCCGCCGCGCGAGCGACTCCGGCAGCGCCCACGACGCAGGCACGAACGACCGCGACGGACTCACCATCGCCCGAGCATAGACCAGCCCGCGCACATCCCGATGTGTCCCCGCGCGCGCAGCGAATGCGTGCAATTCCGAACTCTGCAGGACACCCTCGTGGCGCGTCCTCCAGCGCGGGAGTCACCATCATGTCGAGTCAGTCGCCACAAGACCCAGTGAAACCCATTTCCGCAGACACGATTGCAGCCTACGAGTCCACGCGTTTCGAGGTGACGCTCCCCGATGGCGCACTTGCCGTCGTGAAGGTCGGCCAACCGCTCCCCGCAGCCCTGCAAGCCGCGATCGGAGAAGGGCATTCCGTGTCGATCGTGACGGCGTGGAATCCGTTTTCGGTGCCGCAATCCGAGGATGTCAATCTATCGCGCAATGCCACGCTGAAATCCGATCTCGCGAAACGTGGTTTGCAGAGCCTCCCCGCTGTGGGCCGCGATTCAAATGGCCCATGGTTCGAGACGAGTTTCGCCGTCCTCGACGTCGACCGCGCGACTCTCAACGAACTCCTCGTCACACACGAGCAGAACGCCGTCGTCCACGTCCCCGCGGGGGGCCTCGCGGCGCTGGTGTTTCATCCGCGGGCGACGTTCGCGGGCGGTAGGCCGTAGCGCCTGCCCGCTGCACATCCCGCACGAACCGCGCCGCGCATACGGCCCCATCGCCCTCGGTGCCGCGCGCTGCGTCTCCACAGCGCGCGTCGCTCCCCGCCGTTCCGCGCGCTCCGTCAGCGCGGGTCGTCCGGCTCGATCTCCTGGCCCCAGGCGTCGCGCGGGCGTGGCAGGGCGCCGGCGGCCTACGCGATGACGAGCATCTCTTCGAGCCAGGCGAGCCGCTCGGCGTCGCTCACCTCGAGACCGCGCACGAGCTTGTGTTCGCGGTCTTCTTCCCAGCTGCCGGGGGATGGCTTCTCGCTCATGACCGACTCCGGCGGAGCGCGATCGCCTCGAGCGTGGCGACCACCTTCACCGCCTCGCCGGGCGCGAGGTCGATCACGAGGTCGAGGTCTGCGGTCAAACGCGCGTGTCCGTGCAGCACCACCGCAAGCCCGCCGACGACGACGTACTTCGCGCCCGCGTCGTGGAGCGCGCGGAAGATGGACTCGACGTTCGTCACGGCGTCCGTGTGTAGCGCGGCCTCGCCGGCCCACCGCGCAGCACGCGTCGCCGCGCGCGGCGGGCCACCTGCACGACGCTCGGCCAACGCAACGCCGAGCCGCGGCGACCCGCCCGCGCCCGCATCGCCGCCGCCCGCTGCACATCCCGCTTGAACCGTGCGGCCCACGCAAGGCACCATCGCCGACGATGCCGCGCGCCGCGACTTCGCGGTGCGCCTCGACGCCGGAGCGCAGATCATGCCGAAG
>Ga0172372_10006120_pt1 | contig 16501 bp, 13 predicted proteins | sample LakKiv5m_2_FD_114544 | JGI IMG/M metagenome (GOLD analysis project Ga0172372, IMG submission 114544) | Freshwater microbial communities from Kabuno Bay, South-Kivu, Congo - kab_092012_9.5m | ecosystem: Environmental > Aquatic > Freshwater > Lake | place: Democratic Republic of the Congo...
AGGAATAGGAATTACTCCTTTCCGGTCAATGATTACCTGGCTTGCTCAAAGTGGTGGTTCACGCCCAATTACTCTGCTCTATCTGACACAAGATAAATCTCAAATTGCCTTTTCTAAGGATTTAGGACAGCCTTATGTGACTGTATATAACCTCAGTGACGGCAAAAGAAGGACAGCGAAACAGCTTACTACATTAATCGGACCAATAGGCAACGCTCATATATACATTTCTGGTCCAGAGCCAATGGCAAAAACATTAGCGACAGATTTTAAGTCTATGGGTGCCCATGCCTACCAAGTCGTCACTGACTACTTTCCCGGGTACGAATCAATATAGCGACGGTAATTATTTTTTTAAATCATCAAGGTATTCACGAATTTCTAAAGCTGCCGTAGCGCCTTCTCCGGTAGCGCTAGCAATCTGCATTGTAGCACCACTACGTACATCTCCAGCGGCGAATATCCCTTTTACTGAAGTCATTAAGTGATCGTTTGTCTTTACAAGCTTAATGTCGTCCAGTTTAACTCCTGAACCTTTGAGGAACTGCGTATTTGGCTCAAGTCCAACAAAAACAAAAACACCGTCTACAGGAAATTCAACTTTCTTTCCTGTTGTTTTGCGGGTTCCAAGGACATGATCTACTTTATTATCTACTGCAATAATTTCATCGGTAGTAGTGTTCAAATGGACAGTAATTTTGTCAGTGTGTTTTTTGAGTTCATGTTGTAGCACTTCTGAAGCTCGGAACGAATCACCCCGCACTAGAAGATCGATGTGGCTCGCATACCGTGTAAGAAATATTGCTTCTTGAACCGCTGAATTACCACCACCAATAACTGCTAATCTCTTATCTCGATAGAATGCTCCGTCACAGGTCGCACAATAGTGCACACCACGTCCAAAATATTCTTTCTCTCCAGGAACACCAATTTTTTTCCAGTCGCTACCGGTTGCCAAAAGAACTGCTCGAGCTTTAAATGGGCCGCTTGTTGTATCAAGTTCTATATATTTTCCAACTCTTTTCAGGCTAATTACATCTCCGAGCTCAATGTATGCTCCAAATCTTTCAGCTTGTAACCTTAAATTTTCAGCCAATTCAAGTCCAGCGACACCTTTAGGAAACCCGGGGTAGTTATCTATCCAGTCTGTAACTGCTGCAAGACCACCAATGGCTCCTTTTTCGAACAATAAGGTGGAGATATCTTCTCTTGAAGTATATACAGCAGCACTGAGTGCAGCTGGTCCAGCTCCGACCATAATAACGTCCCAAATGCGATGGCTGTGCGCATCAATACTCTTTTTTGTTTCAGACATAACTACCCTTTCATGAACCCTTTACGCAACTGCCGGAGCTAATTTAGCAAGATTGTAGCCTACAATGACTTCTTTAGAATTATCTTTTTTCGTAACAACCGTTACTGGCACAGCTAATTGACCACTCGCTTCAAATGCCTCCTTTTGACGTTCTGGATGCTCGTCAAGATTAACCTCATTATATGTAAGATCTTTAGCTTTTAGCCATTTCTTGACCATGACGCAATATGCGCAGGTATTTGTCGTGTAAATAGTAATATCTTTTGCCATTTTAGTACCCCTCTTTGTTTAATAATGTGTGTGTATGTAGCATTATATAGTGCTTACGTTAGTAGTCAATACACTATATATTGTGTATGATATCTAATTATTGTCCAATACGTATAAGTTCAATGTCAAAAACGAGTGGCTCATTTGGACCAATTTTTGGAGGACTACCTGCTTCACCATATCCAAGCGAAGCCGGAATAATAAGGCGACGTTTACCCCCAACTTTCATTCCTGGGACTCCTTCTTGCCAACCTTGGATGACACCACTGAGTGGAAATGTTGCTGGTTGCCCACGTGATATTGACGAATCAAATACTACTCCGTTTTTTGCAAGTGCTCCTGTGTACTGGGCGGTGACCGTGTCACCCGGCTTAACTTCAGCCCCGGTTCCGACGACTGTATCAATCTTTTGCAATGTATCTACTTGAGCGATTGGTGTAAAGTTTTCTAATTTCTGATTGTCCAAAATATTCTCCTCTAATTGATTTTCTGTTGTAGCACTTTGAGCCAGTTCTTTATCTCGCTTACTTTGCTGACGTGACTGCCAAATTACTAATCCGCTAAATCCAACAGCCGAAAGCAAGAAGAATACTGAAAGTGTCAAAGCCGCGATACGCTGGCCTAATTTTGCCATCTTTTTTCCCTTCTAGATTACCCATCTAGTATAGCAAAATTAAGTCAGGTCGTGGGCTATAAAATAGATGTATTTTTAACTTTTAGTTTCAAATGTTTTTGGTTCTTTGGGGAATTCGCTTTTTAAAGCATGTATAATATTTATTTTTAAGTTTTCAGAAAGAAATGGTACTTTTTCAAAATCGGAAAGCGGGAGCCACATTGGAGTGTATATATTTTGGCCTAGCTTATTGATATGCACCTCGTCTGCGTGCGGATGGAGGATTGGTACACCAGATACATATTTACATAAGAAGATGTATTGTGTCCCATAAACTGGGCCAGCATGCTCAATATAGACTAGCCGTGGGTGAGCTACATGCACCATTGTTTCTTCATGTATCTCACGTAGCAATGCAACTTCGTGGCTTTCCCCAAGTTCAACATGACCACCTATCAGGGTGTAATATTCCCTGCCAAATTTATTACGTTTCATAACGAGGATGTTATCGTCATGAATGATGATTGCTCGGACTGCTTTTTTCATATGTATAAGTATACCTTACCTAGTCACTGTTAATTGGCAGACATATCGTACTGCTTCATCTTCTTTTGGACATCTTCTTGAGGGCCACTCTGTAACTTCAATAGCTGGTCATAAATACCTCCAGAATGCGCAAGCTCCTCTGGACTACCAACTTCAGAAACGGTACCCCTCTGTAGGGTTATGATCTTATCAACACTTTGAATTGTACTGAGGCGGTGAGCAATAATAAGTGTTGTTCGACCCTTCATAAGTCGTTCTAATGCTTCTTGTACCATTGATTCACTCTTACTATCGAGGCTACTTGTAGCCTCATCGAGTATGAGAATAGGTGCATTTTTTAAAAGTGCGCGTGCGATTGCAATTCTTTGCTTTTGTCCGCCGCTTAATTTAAGACCTTTTTCGCCAATTTCTGCATCATACCCCTTATCGAGTTTCTTTATAAATTCATCAGCATTAGCAGCCTTAGCAGCAGCGCGAATTTCTGAAATACTTGCATTGGGATTTCCATACGAAATATTTTCCTTTATGGTGCCGCTAAAAAGGGCTGGATCCTGAAACACAACACCTATGTTTTGACGGAGACTTTGCTGGGTCACTTTTTGAATGTCTTGATCGTCAATACATATCATGCCGTCTATTGGTTCGTATAGTCTTAGTAGTAAATTAGTCAGTGTTGTTTTACCTTCGCCGCTTTCACCAACAAGCGCTACCTTCGAATCAGGTTCGATTGCAATTGAAATGTTTTTTAAGACGTGAGCGTCGCCGTAGCCAAATGTTACATTACTAAACGTAATGCGACCCTTTGCTACGACAAGCGTTTCCGCATTGTCTATATCAGCAATATCGGGTTTGATTTCTAGAATTTTGAAATAATCTTTACTGTCAGCGATTGCACGTTGTGTGTTTTCAACAAGAAAACTAATTGTAAAGATAGGTATTCTTATTTGCATTGCATATAAAATTAAGGCGACAGCAATCCCGGGTGATATTTGACCCTGAGCAGCTTGCAAGAAAATAAAAATATAAATAAGAAAGAATATAATATTTAATACAAATCTTCTTTGAAAATCCTTTTTATGCCAATAGCGTGATTGTGGTCTTGTCAGACCAATAATTTTTTGTGATCTCTGATTAAAAAAGGTAAGTTCACGTTTCTCTTGAATATAGCTTTTCACAACTTTAACCTGTGAAATAGATTCAGCAAAACGACCACTTGCGATATCAGAGTTATGATTTATTCTCTTTTGATAATCTTGCCATGTGCCACTTGCTCTTACTGTCATCAAAATAAATATCGGGTATAGGGTGAAAAGTAGCAGCGCTACTGGCCAGCTATAGTATGCAACGATTGCGAGGGCCAAAACCGTACTGAAAATAAACTGCAAGAAGTTATTGCTCCACATTTGCATAAAGTTAGTTATCTGAACGATAGAACGATTTAATCTGTTAATGATCTTACCTGTCATATCTTTGTCAAAATAGCTCTGTGGCAAACTTAATAAATGCTGATAATAGCGATAGCCGAGTGATTTATATAATCGAGCAGACATTTGGTCGCCAATATACCCGTTTATATTGGAAATAACATTAGAAGCAAGATCACTTAAAAATATAAGTGCTACAATGACTACTAGTTTTTGCACGTTTGCATTTGCGCCAACTCGAATCTCATCAATTGCTAAACCACTTAAAAGCGGATACGCGAGGCCTAACGCGGCAACAAGAATAGATAAGATACTGATAGCTATGTAATAGCCTTTTAGTTCTTTTGTGAACCGTATAATTCGAAATATATATTTCATGACTGCCTATTAGGTTGCCAGTTCTTGTTCTGTTTCTTGTATAACGTGGGTGATTAACTCACTCACTTCTTGAGTTGTGAGCGTACGCTCTGGGTGATAGATATCAACACGAAGTGTAATCTGTTTACTTTGTGAATTGTCTTTTCGATAAATATCAAGCGGTTCTATACTGCATACATAACCTTCTTTTTTTGTTGCATTCGTAAGGACCATCTGCACTTGTTTGAATATGTCTGCATAGAGTGCGCTTTCTTTTGCTGTAATTGTCATATCTTGCTTAATATGCGGATAGCGCGATTGCTGAACATATTGGGAGTCAGACCCAATAACCGTAAGGAGCGCAGCAACGTTTATTTCAAAGCCGGCGCTATGGTCTGGTAGTTTCAATTTCTTACGGGTTGCATACGCATACTCCCCTATGACGCCAATTGCTGCACCTGAATTTGATTCTGTAACAAGCGCTGACCTGTTTTTATTGAATGGACCATGTATTTGATGACCTTCTGCGTTAGACACTGGAGTATATTCCAGAGAAATATTAAACCTTTGTGCAAGGTAGTCTAAATAGTATTTTGCTTCGTAGTAACTGGCACCTGTTGATTTACTGGCAAGCTTATCTGCCATAACATAAACAAAAGAAAGCATTTCAAGTTCATGCGGTACGTTTTCTCCAGTAACACCATTGCTCTTCATGTGGGTCTTGCCTATTTCGAACAACGAGAACATTTCATGTCCAGAACGAATATTTTGGTAGACCTTACTTAACAAGCTTGGAGTAATAGATATGCGGTAGTATTCAAGTTCTGGGCTGAGAGCATTGCTCAGCTGAAACGCTTCCTGTGTGTCTTGACCTGCATCAGTAAGTAATGAACCAGCAACAAAGCTATAACTCAGTACTTCAGTAGCGCCAGCTTGGGCAAGTATTGAGCGAATATTACTTTTAAATGAAATAAGCGGATTTATTACCGTAGGAGTAGCAATGCGCTTCGGTAGCGATACAGGTAATTTATCAAATCCATATAATCTACCAACTTCTTCAACAATATCTTCTGGAAGATCTATATCTCTTCGCCAAAAAGGCGCAGATACTTGTAGTGCTCCCTCATCAAAATCAACTTTAAACTCAACATTTTCAAGCATCTCTTTTACCTGTGCAGCGGTCAAGCTACTACCTAATCGCTGGTTGATGAAATCAATATCGCACGAAACAGAATCCCAATACATTACTGTTTCATTACTGTATGAATCAAATAGATAGCCAGCATTCCCTCCGGCAAACTCAGTAATATTCTGCACGAGTCTTGCGAGTACGGCTGCGTTTTGACGAGGTGATTGGCCCTTGTTAAAGCGAGTAACTGCATCTGTGAATAGGCCGTGGCGCATACTGCTTCGTCGAATGGTATACATATCGAAAGTTGCACACTCAATAATTACATTTTTGGTAGTGTCATCAACTTCAGTCTCAGAGCCCCCCATGATTCCTGCAAGAGCAATCGGCTGTTGATCGGTTGCAATTACGATATCTTTCTCTGAAAGAGTAATTATTTGGCCGTTCAAAAGTTCTAACGTTTCGCCTTTTTTTGCCATTCTTGGAAAAAGCGTAACATCTCCAGCACAAAGCTTCTTCACTTTGTCATAGTCAAAAGCGTGTGTTGGCTGTGCTGTAAGTTGCATGTAAAAGTTTGTAAGATCAACTATATTATTGATTGGCCTATTGCCTACCCGAGTCAAAGCAGCCTGCACTCCAACACTACTTGGCTGAACAGTAACCCCTTCAACAACCTGAACCATGAACCTTGGCACAGCTTTTGTTATTTCATTTTTTGATGACAGTGGTAATTTTGAAGTACTGGGAACATCAATAGGATTAAGATACCAGTCCGGACTAATAAATTGCTGTCCACTAATTCCTGCAAGCTCTCGAGCGATACCTAGGATTCCGAAACAGTCTGGACGATGAGTGAACATTTTGTTTTCACAGTCAATAACAAGATCGTCGAGGCCATACATTTTCTTGAAAGACGTACCAGGCTTCGAATGCTCCTCACCGACAGCTGCAACATTAATTTCAAGTATCCCTTCATGATCATCACTAATGCCAAGTTCCATAGGACTTGCTAGCATACCGTTACTTGTCTCGCCTCTAATTTCACGCACTTCAAGTTTAAAAGGTTCGGAGTCAAGAGAACTAGGAACTACAGTACCGGGAGTAATCCACGCAACAATCAAACCTTCTGAAACATTTGGGGCGCCACAAACGACTTGAACATATCCTAATTCATTTCTAGTAACGTTTTGTGCCACGCCGCCATCATCAATAAGACATACATGAAGTGTGTCAGCGTTATCATGCTGCTTGACAGACATAATCTTTGAGATGATTATACCGTCATATCGCTGACCCCAAGCAGTAACCTCTTCAATCGCGCCGAGCTGTGATCCGATCATGGAAACTACTTGATCTGCAGACCAGCTTTTTAGGTCAATATTACTATAATGCTGCGCCCAATTTATACTGAATTTCATGAAAATTGCCTCAAAAAGTCTATTTTACCCGACTGGAAATGACGAATGTCTTCGATACTATTTTTCAACATTACCAGTCGCTCAATACCGCAACCCCACGCAAAACCTGTATATACAGTTGGATCTATATCTGCCGCCTTAAGAACGTTAGGATGAATCATGCCACAACCTAGCAGTTCAAGCCACATATCTGCCTCACTATCTCCTTTTCGTAGTGTAGCCGGTCTTTCAATGGCAAATTCAAAACTTGGCTCAGTAAAAGGAAAATAAAAGGGCTGTAATTTTGCTTTTAAGTCTTGTCCGAAATATTCACTCATAAATGTTCGTAGCGTCGCAATAAGATTACCCACAGTCACACCTTTATCAATATATACACCCTCGAATTGATGGAATGTATGTTCATGGGTTACGTCAACATCTTCGTTACGGAACACTCTATCAGGGATCACTACGGCGATAGGCTGGCCTTTTTCTAAGTTGTCCCTAAACTGACGTAAGACCCTATTCTGCATAGTACTCGTATGAGCTGGTGCAATAAGGCCTTCTGTAGTCATGAAAGTATCGTAATCATCGCGTGCTGGATGACCTTCTGGAAAGTTAAGTGACTCGAACATATGATAGTCATCATCAATCTGTCGTGATTCAACAGCTTCGAAACCCATACGACCAAATATATCCACAATATATTCTAGCTCAATCATAATTGGATGTTTGCTTCCCATTGTAGTAGGCAGTAGCTTTGGCCGATTGGCTTCAGGAGTATTGATATCAAATGGTGCCGTTACGTCGATTAGTCCGAGTTCTTGTTCTTGTGCTTCACTAGCATTAATCCATTGTATAATTTCATTTTTTAAGGCATTTAAATCGCGACCGTATGCAGCCTTATCTTCGTTAGGTAACTTTTTTAATTCTGACAATAGTGTCTCAAGCGTTTTACTTTTAAGTATTTGCTTTTTATCTTGCAATGCTTCAAATTCAGCGTGAAGATTTTTTTTCGCTTGTTCAATAGACATAGTAGAGGTCGACATAATTATATTAATTATACCAGTCTTAAGCTCTGCATACGAGATTTAATGGGCTCAACAGTTTTATAAAATGTACGATATACTAAGTGTATTGATATAGGGAGCAAGATTATGCCAACATTTTCATTTGATATTGTTAGTGACTATGATAAATCAGAAGTAATTAATGTATTTGAACAAACAAAACGTGAATTAGACGCACGGTATGATTTTAAAGGAACTTCAGCAGCTATAGTTTGGCTTGGAGATACAAAGTCAGGTTTTAAAATAACTGGCGATAGTCAGTACCAACTGGATGCAATTGTCGAAATCATTCGTAAGAAGCTTGCTACTAGGGGTCAAAGTCAAAAATTACTTGATATAAGTTCAGAGCCGACGACATCCAATCTTAAAATGACATGGGAAGTACCATTTAAAAAAGGTCTCGATCATGATAAATCAAAAAAAATTACTGCAAAAATAAGGGAAGTACTGCCCAAGGTCAAAACGCAGGTCCAGGGAGATGAAATCAGAGTCATGAGCTCAAGCAAAGATGACTTGCAGCAAACCATGACCATACTAAAAGAACAAGATTTTGATTTCCCACTATCTTTTCAGAATTTTCGGTAAAACTAGTTTTCGGGTATTTCAAGCTGATGCACTGACACCTCATCGACGGCATTGCTTGCTTTGTCTGTAAGCTGCTGTACCTTATCTAGCTTCCGTTCAATAGTACGACTTTTCGTAGAAGCTGAGTCGATGGTCTTAGTGGCCTGGACAAGTTTCTCTCTAGTCTTGTCTAATAAATCACCGAACTTGGTGAACTCACCTTTAATACCCGTAAGTAGCTCCCAGACCTGGCCTGTTTGCTCGGCGATAGCAAGTGTCCGAAATCCTAATTGGTAACTACTCAAGATTGCTGCAATGGTAGTCGGTCCAGCAATTGTCACACGATAGTCGGACTGTAGTTTTTCGAAAAGACCTGGTTCCCGTAGTATCTCGGCGAACATGCCTTCAGTTGGCACATAGAGAACTGCAAAGTCAGTAGTTTTTGGTGGCTTAATGTATTTTGCCTTGATGGATTTTGCTTCGTTCTTGACGCGCGTAATCATTGCTTTTTGTGCAACCAAGGATAGAGCTTGATCTCCTTTTTCCTGTGCAGCTACGAGTCGTTGATAATCTTCGAGTGGGAATTTAGCATCTATTGGCAAATAAATAAAACCTTTGGGCGAACTTTTATCTGGCAGCTTGATTGCAAAGTCAACAACGTCATTGCTCGCTGGATGTACTTTTACCTGTTTATCATAGTGGTCTTTAATAAATACTTGCTCAAGTAGGTTTTCAAGCTGTACTTCACCCCAAGTTCCTCGAGTTTTCACATTTGTTAATACTCGTTTGAAATCACTGACGTCAGAAGCAAGGTTCTGCATCTCACCGAGACCCTTATGAACCATTTCAAGTCTTTCACTAACTACCTTAAAACTTTGAGTAAGGCGCTTTTCCAGGGTACTTTGTAATTTCTCATCAACTGTTTCACGCATTTTCTCGAGCTTCTCGGCATTATCCTTCTGGAGGCTGACGAGTCTTGTTTCGACTGTTTTTCGAATCAGCTCAAGCTTCTCATCATTTTTATCTCTGAGCTGTTCCAATCGTTTATCTAGTGAGTCCTTGGTCTGAGTAAGGCCACTGGTGAGCTCTTGACGTAAATCTTTATTAGCCGCATTAAACTCTTTACGATTACGCATAAATTCATCACGCATAGCTGCATCAAGATTATTAGAACTTTTTCTTACAATTAAGAAAATTAACAAAGCAGAATTTATAAGCCCAACGAAAATCAGCACAATTTGCATAAATATAGTATAGCGTATCTGTGTGATTCGATAAATCTAGCTAATGCTTATTCAGTTACGTGGTGTGCTATTTCGATTGCAAGTGCCACAAGACAAGCGCCTAAAATCATTAGAAATGGTTGTAATTCCAGAAGACGCTTATTTGTAGATTTCTCATGAATTAAAGGGATGATGTCACTTAATGCAATATAGAGCAAGAATCCTGCGCTAATACCTAATAAAATTCCCGTTGGGAGCTGTGCATTGCTGCCAAGTTGGAACACAATAATTGCAGATACTACAGAAGCAAGGGCGCTTAATATATTAATAATAAGCACTTTTGATCTCTTTACTCCTTTTGCAAGGAGCAATCCAAAGTCACCAATTTCTTGTGGAATTTCGTGCGCCGCTACTGCAACTGTCGTTACAATACCAGTCGGAACGCTGATAAGAAATGCGGCGGCTATCGCGATACCATCGAGCACATTATGAATGGTGTCCCCGGCAATAATGAGTGGGATCGACGGATCAGATGATTCATGCTGGTGATGATGATGAAACCATCGTAAAAATCTTTCAGCAAAGAAAAATATAAAGATACCTATCAATGTAGCAGTAAGTACTGTTTCTGCTGGGGCCTCTTCAACACCATCTGTCAAAAGATCCAGAAATACTGCAGCAAGTAATGCGCCTGCGGCAAAAGGCATACCGTATGCTTCAAGTGCCTTTGCAGCTTTTTTATTACCAAGCAATAAAATACCTCCAATTAATGAAAATACACCCCCTAAAAACGCGAAAAAAATAACTTGTGTTAAAGTAGCCATAAAGATCCTTAACTTATCTATACCATAATACGGTATTATAGTGATTTATGTAACTATGTGGTGTGCCCAGAAAAATAAGGAACCCCTGGCGCTGCCAGAGGTTCATGGGAAGCCTCACACTTCCGTAATAAGCTTATGTTTTTCATGATCTTTTTGCAAGTCTATTTTTTAAAAATGTTAACATTGTTATAGACCATAAAACCACTGCTAAACTCCATCCGCCAATGACGTCTAATGGTGCGTGTACGCCAAGATATATTCTAGAAAGTCCAACAAGAATAACAAGTAAAATAACGCCGAGCTTCCAGGGTCTTGTGACATACGGTAGGATCACAAGAGCACACACCATACTTAAAGCTGAATGCCCTGAAGGAAAACCAAATCCGGATATACTATATTGCCGTGATGAAATCTCTGATATAAGCTCAAGCGGTCTCGGACGAGCAATCGTGTCTTTAAGGAACTGTGTGCATAAAAACGTAGCAGCACTCAACAGAAAGACCTGGAGAGCAAGATCCTTTTTTCTGACAACGAGCAACCAAATGAGCAGGCACAGCACCATCCAGCCGCTTCCAAAAAGAGTAATTACTATTGCAAGATTATACAATTGGTTCGGAGCATTAAAAATAGAGACGAAAATACTTTGTTCGATGTTGTATAGATTTTGTGTTGAGGCAATGGCGGTAGAAATAACAAGAATAGCCGCAGACACAGCAAGACCAATTATAATTGGTTGCCGTGCCTGCTTACCTCTAGGCATCATAAAATGCCTAAGACTTTTTACTTACTAGCTTATGATCTCGAACTGCAACAATTGCCGCTCCAGATCCTACAATTCCTACGATGAGTCCTATAATTGCATTAATGACCGGTATTAGGTAGAGCGCGAGCACAATAACTGAACCTGCAAGCATCGTGATAAATGGAGAACGCTTACCTTTTGTAACTTTATGTCCTACTGAGTATGCAAAAATTGGCCCACTAAGAGATAGAACCAACATCCATGCAGCAAAACCTACTCCAGCAAGTGGAATGCCAACCAAAGTTGCAGCAACGAGCAAGAGAACTAACGGGGCAACAAATACAGTAAATATACCTGTCCAAATTGTCTTACCTGTTTTTTCAGAAATTTCTTTTGATGTTTTAGTAAATAGTTTAGGCACGAGCAATACTAACGTAAGCGAAACTATCAAAAGTGAAATAAATGTGTATGCAGCGAACACATAGATACTAGGAAGTTGCGTACCACCACTTGATGTGACATTTCGTCGTGTAATTTCACCCCCAACTTGTGTAGTGGACGCCTTTAATAAATCGTTTTTACTTGTATAGTCAATACTCCCTTTAATGTTAGCAGAGGGGGCAAGTGTCAAAAACTGGTAACGTCCGCCAAGATCGCGTCCAACACTTCCAAGAATTGTTGCGTTCTTAGCTCCTATAGATACATCACGGCCAATTTTACCATTCACGGTTGTGTTAGTTGCTGCGATAAGAAGATCGCGGCCTATATCTGTACCGTTCTCAACCTTCACCGACTGCGCAGCAAGGCTGACACTGCCTAGAGTTTTACCTCCATATGTAATATTTTGAGATGCAAGTCGCACACTCCCGCTTGCATTACCAGTAAATGTAATGTTCTGACCAGCACAATAGATATCACCTAAAACAATGCCAGATATAGTGATGTTCTGGCCAAAACAGAAAACATCCCCATTAACGGTTCCCTCTATATTGATATCTGTACCTGTACTAAACAACATACTATTTATGACTTGGTTCTTTGGCACTGTTACGTTCTCAGCGGAACGCACTGCCTGCGCTCTAGCTACTCCACCCAATAAAAATAATGATATAGCTCCGCTTATTGCAGCTACTAGTAAACTTTTACGTTTCATATTTTATTACCCCTTTTATGGGAGTATTATAGCATTAAATTAGGTTAAGCATTATGTTGATGATTTAGTAATCACTTCAAATAGAGTTATTTTAAATCGGTCGTGTAGAAAAAAGTATTGTTTTTTGCTAAAATATATGGGTTCGTTGGGGATTGGCCAAGTGGTAAGGCACCGGGTTCTGGTCCCGTGATCGGGGGTTCGAATCCCTCATCCCCAGCCAAGCTGTACAACAGAGGTGAGTGACCCGGTTCTATGACCGGGTTTTGTCTTCTCTAGAGAAAATTCGGTTCGAATCCCGTTTGACCCGTGAGAGGCACTACAATAAATAAGCGTCAAGTATCTTGTTTGTCTCCATCCTCCTTATGGTATAATAAATAATAATTAGTGAGGGCAATAAAAAACACTTATGAGAATAGTCACTATGGGATACAAGCCAAAAAAACCTACGCTTATTGGGTTAGTACTGCTTAGTTTCTTGAGTATTGGGGCCTTTACATTCAGTAGTCTGTTTCCAGCTCAGGCTGCTGACAACAACTTTGCCGATGGCATTACCGTAGATAGTAAAGGTGATGGGGGTGACGCTAACCTTGCAGATAGTATCTGTGATGATGGTTCAGGCAACTGTACACTAAGAGCTGCAATTGAAGAATCTAACCAAGAAGCAGGTACCCAAACGATTGAGTTTAATATTACTGGTCCAGCTGACTTTACAAATGGTGGACAAAATGGGTTTACCATTCAGCCACAGTCTGCGCTCCCAAACATTACAGATACAGTAGTTATTGATGGCTATACTCAGCCAGGATCTCAGGCCAATACGGCAGTGGCACCAAACCCGCTTAATGGAATATTGTTAATTGAGTTGGATGGAACCACAATTTATGGGCTAGGTGCTTCTGGAATAAGAATAAAAGCAGGAGCTGTGGAGCTGTATGGACTGATTATTAATAATATGGGTAGCTCTGGTATTTCTGTCGAAGATGGAGATAATCCGGTTATTGCTGGAAATTACGTAGGGACAAATTATGCAGGAAACTCTGCTAAAGCAAACTATGGTAACGGTATCAGTGTCTGGCCGTTAGCACCAGGCGATAATTCTTCATCTGGAATAATAGGAGGAGTTGACCCAGAAGATAGGAATATAATTTCTGGAAACGGTATTGAGCCATCATCATCAGGTATTGGCCTGGGCACAAATAGCAATAATTGGCAGATTAAGGGTAACTACATTGGAGTTGCTGTAGATGGAGTCACAGCAATCCCAAATGCTCAACCTGGTGGAGCTGGAAGTCCGTCAATTGACTATAACTCAGGAACCATTGTTGGTGGCGATGAAGTTGGAGCGACCAACGTAATCTCTGGTAATCTTGGACATGGTATTGCTCCACATGAATCCCATGATACTTCTATCATTGGTAACTTTATCGGTACAGATTACACTGGAGCTATATCAATACCAAATGGTAGCGGAGGAGTTGCTTTTTCAGATTCTAATAACAGCACAATTCGAAATAATATCATTAGCTCATCTGGATATGATGGTATTTATGTCCAAAACGGAGACAGCTTTGCCATAACAGGCAATACTATTGGATCGGGTATAAATAAGACTGAGCTATTCGGAAACACCCAATCGGCTATTGCAATTGAAAATTCAGTTGGTGTTATCGGCGGCAGCCAATTGGCAGATTCAAATTTCATAGCATTCAATACCCAATGTGGAGTCAATATTTACAATAACTCGGTGGTAGAACTTCAGGGTAACACCGTTAGCCAAAATGCACAGTGTGGAGTAAGAGTATTAGATAATAGTTCTGCAACCATTGGCGGTAGTGGCGCTAACGAAGGCAATACTATAGAGAACAATTCTCAACAGGGCATTATTGTTAATGCAAACTCATATATTACAGTACTAGGCAACGACATCATTAGTAACGGGTTTGATGGAATCTCGTTAACAGACAGCTCTGCTTTAATTGGAGGTACTGGTACGGGCGATAGCAACACCATCGATGGTAATGGTGAAAATGGAATAGAACTGCAAGGAGCTTCCCAAGCCAGTATTCTTAGGAATTCAATTGCAGGTAATACAAACCTTGGCATTGACTTAGATGCGAACAGTAATCCCGAGATTAACGACCTTCTCGACTCCGACACAGGTTCTAATGACCTCCTCAACTACCCCGAATACACCAGTGTTGTAGAATCTGGAGGCGATACAACCGTTGCCTACCGTCTGGATGTGCCTGCTGGAGATTACCGCGTGGAGTTCTTCTCTAACTCTAGTCCTGATGCCTCTGGTTATGGCGAAGGAGAAACCTATCTTGGCTTCGCTAATATTACCCACCCTGGTGGTGGAGTCGACTACTTTACCCATACTCTCACTGGCGTAACTGGTGCAACAAATCTTGCCATGACTACAACCGAGCGTAATGTAGCCACACCAAGTGGGTTTGGCTCTACCAGCGAGTTTTCGGCCAATACAGCATCTGTTCCCAGTGGCGATCTTTCGCTCACCAAAACTCTTGTAAACCCCGAAGACGTTGCTATAGGCGCTACACTGACTTATCAATTCACCATTACCAATGAAGGACCAGAGTCTGTAGACCTTAGCATCTATGATGGATCAAGTCTTGGTGTTAATAATCTCATCACTGACATAATGTCGGCAGACATAACTTACTTAGGAAACGCGAGTAGCCCAAATATTGCCTGTGGTGGTCCTGGTCCGGGCTCAGCAGGCATATTTGGCCCGGCGCTGGCTAACCATTCAGATCATGAGATAGTAGCTTGTTCTTGGATTGGCCCTTCGCAGCTACTTACCGTTGGTAGTAGCTTTAGCTTCAGCTTTGATGTTGTTGTGCAGCCAGGGAGTGATCTAATCTTTAATAACTATGCCGTTCTTCTTCCTACGCCCGCACAAGACCCAGACGCAGCAGCGCTTGGGGCTATCTTCACATCTGGCCAAGACATTTTAGACCTACTGACAACGTCTGGTATTAACAACTTCTCGTACGCACCGTATCCAGTGCCTGTTGTGCCGGAGCCAGATCCGACGCCGACAAACCCCAATGCTAACAAAGGCACTAACAACTCGCTACTCGCAAAGACTGGTGAAGCGATACTAAGTTGGTATGGGTTGGTAGGTCTATTGGTTAGTACAGGGGGACTGCTCGTTTGGAGAAGGCGAAATAAAAACTCAATTTAGCACGTGGAGATCGTTCACTGTAAAGTGCCTTTAGTACCTAGATACTACTACATTCATTCCAGATTAATTAGAGTTTTATAATGGTTCCGGAGTCCCAGCCAAACAGATTTTAACTATACTAACCAAACCCCTTATCTGTGGAGTTTGGTTATTTTTATGGCAACGGCAAACGGGATTCGAACTCACTACTTCTACGTAGCTCGAATCCCGCCTTTCGTATTTCAAGTTTAATTACGAAAAAGGGCTAGTCTATTGAAGACTTGACTTAGGACGCAATTCATCACATTTAAGTAGGTCCCCAGCGAACTCTATTGACTCCGCAACGAAGAGCTCGAGTGGTAGATAGTTTTCTTTGACTTGCGCCAGCTCAAGATACTTGTAGTAGGCATGCTTGCGTTCCTTAACAATAATGGGAGGAGCAATGTTAGCTTGTAGTGCCTGGGCTAGCATTAGTAGACGTCCCGTACGACCATTACCATCACTAAAAGGATGTATTTGTTCAAACCTAGCATGAAAATGAGCAATCTTCGGAATAATACTGGATGAGCCCACGTCTTGTCCTTTAACTAGTTCGTTAACAAGATTTGGGATCTTTTGCCAATTAGCCAGTGGCACATTTGCACCCATGATTCTCACGGAGTGTTTCCTATACTGCCCTGAATCACC
>Ga0172372_10006122_pt1 | contig 16499 bp, 17 predicted proteins | sample LakKiv5m_2_FD_114544 | JGI IMG/M metagenome (GOLD analysis project Ga0172372, IMG submission 114544) | Freshwater microbial communities from Kabuno Bay, South-Kivu, Congo - kab_092012_9.5m | ecosystem: Environmental > Aquatic > Freshwater > Lake | place: Democratic Republic of the Congo...
CCTGGCCAAACGTCATCAATCCCCCCGAGACACTGACGCCGAGCATCACCCCGACGGATGATGCGGGCGTATGCCCGATATGTCCTCCATGATGCCCGATGTGACGTGCACGCGTCCGGTGTTCGTCTCGACGATGAGACTGCCATCGGGCGCGATCGCCCGCACGATGCCATGAATGCTGGTGTGGTTTTGGCGCACGCGAATCGGTTGGTCGAGCATGTGCGCGAGATGCGCATGCCAGTGCTCCTGATAGGCATGGACATCATGTTGTAGGGTCTGATATAACGCATCAAACCGATTGAGCGTCTCTACCAGCACCTGTTGGCGCGTGATTGCCGGGTACCAGTGCTGGAGGGACCGGCTCGTCTGCGCCACATCGACCCCATCGACGATACTCGACGGCTGGAAGTGCACGTTGACGCCAAATCCCACCACGATGTGGTGCATGTGGTGGGCGTTTGCGTGCCCTTCGCACAACACGCCGGCGACTTTGAAGGTGCCGTGTGCGTCGCTGACCACGATGTCGTTGGGCCATTTGATGCGAACCGGATGATGAATACACGTCGCAATGGACTCCGCGAGCACGGCCACGAAGGCGTTGATGAGGTGCAGGGTGTCACGTGGGGCCAGCCAGGTGGGGCGTAGGAGCAACGATGCGAGCAGTGATTGTCCGGGAGAGTCCACCCAGCTTCGCCCCCGTTGTCCGCGTCCGGCCTGTTGGTGTTCGGCGATGACGACGAGCCCCTCGGGGTGACCGGTGTGCGCCGCGTCACGGACCACCGTGTTGGTGGAGTCGACTTGCGGGTAGTACTGGACGACGTTGCCGCACGGGCGGCGCGTCAGCAGTGGGTGGAGCGTGCTGGGGAGGAACTCAGAATGGCAGGTCGGCATGGGGCACCACGTGCGCTTTCAGCCAGGCATACAAGGGCTCTTCGTCAGCATCGCGGCGCACGTGTTTGAGTACGTGCACGAGCTCGCTATGGGGTGCGTCAATCTGGTAGCCCATGTGCGTGCAGAGGTGCAAGAGTACGAGCAGAGCCGTGGTGTCGTTTTGACTGATGAACGGTTCGCGCTTGATGATGGCCGACACCATGGCAGCCGTCTGGTGGAGTGGGTTGGTGTAGCGCTGACTGCCGAAAAACAGCTGGTCGGGCAGGGCCAGGATGCCATCGAGCACATCGCTTGAGCGCACGCCTAGGCGCCCGCCATACCGCTCTACGAGCAGGGTGTGCATCTCGAGGATGAGATCCTTGGTGACACGAAAGCTCCACACGTTATTCGAGCCCCGCCAATTTGCGAAACGCCTTGTCGTATTCGTCGATTACCGGGTTGGCCCAGTCGACGAATTTGGCAGAGCGCGGTTTGCGCAACAAGACTTCGCGGTCGGTAAACACCAACTCGACGGTGTCGAGCTCGCCGAGGTTGGCCGCACGGAGCCAGCCGCGCACCACCGCCGGCAGATTTTCTACTTCAATGATGAGTTGTTTGGGCATGATTGACACCTCAAACCAATCCAGGGTGCCGCAAGGACAAACGCTCACGGCACCAGTGAGGAGGCACGGGTTAATCGCGGGGGCGCAAGTGCGGGAAAACGACCACATCGCGGATAGTCGACTGATTGGCAAAAATCATCGCCATGCGGTCGATGCCCATGCCGAGGCCGCCGGTCGGCGGCATGCCGTACATCAACGCATTGATGTAGTCTTCGTCGAGTTGATGTGCTTCGTCGTCGCCGGCTGCGTGGTCTTTGAGTTGGCCGAGGAAGCGCGCCTCTTGGTCGAACGGATCGTTGAGCTCGCTGTACCCGTTGCCAATCTCCATGCCGGCCACAATCGCCTCGAAGCGCTCGGTAATGGCTGGGTTGGTCGCGTTGCGTTTGGCGAGCGGTGACAACTCGACCGGGTGATCGACGATGAAGGTGGGCTGAATCAGCGTCGGTTGGATGATTTCGCTGAACAGCTCATCGACCTGCTTGGCCCAGCTCGGCTTGGTCTCCACGGGGAGTTTGCGCGCCCGAATCTCGCGTACCAACGCCTCGTGCGTGTTGTGCACCAGCACATCGATGCCCGTTTGGGCCAAAATTGCGCCCGGGATGGAGACGCGTTGCCACGTGGGACCAAAATCGATGTGGTGCCCTTGGTACTCGATGACGGTGCTGCCGTGGAGGCGCATGGCCGTGGTGCGGCAAATGTGCTCAACGAGGTCGATCATGCTCTGGTAGTCGCCAAAAGCTTGGTAGCACTCCATCATGGTGAATTCGGGGTTGTGGGTGCGGTCAACTCCCTCGTTGCGGAAGACTTTGCTGATTTCGTAGACGCGCTCAAAACCGCCCACAATCATGCGCTTGAGGTAGAGCTCGACCGCAATGCGCAAAAACAAGTTTTGTTGGAGCTGATTATGAAACGTCGTAAACGGTCGCGCAGTGGCACCGCCATAAATGGGTTGGAGCACCGGGGTCTCGACTTCGAGGAAGTCTTGGTCGTCGAGCACGGAGCGCATGATCTGCACGACTTTGGCGCGGGTGCGGAAATTATCACGCACCTCTTGGTTGACAATCATGTCAAGGTAGCGCTCGCGTAGGCGTGCTTCGGTGTCGGTCAGACCGTGCCATTTGTCGGGTGGCGGATTGATGGCCTTGCTGAGAATGGCCAAGTGGTCGACATAAATCGAGGCTTCACCAGCATTGGTGCGGCGCAGGGTGCCGGCCGCTTCGATGATGTCGAAGGTGTCGATGTCGTTGGCAAAGCGCTTGAACCACTCTTCGCCGACGTCGGCTTTGCTCAGCCACAGCTGGATGCGCCCGTGCTCGTCTTCGATGTGCGCAAACGCCAATTTGCCCATGATTCGCCGTGCGCCCACGATGCGTCCGCTGATAATCACACGCTCGTCGTTGGCCATCATCGTGTCAAAATCAGCGAGGACGGCCGCAATGCGGTGGGTGCGTTGGGTCCGCGCCGGATACGCGTCGATGCCGGCCTGACGGAGCCGAGCGAGTTTCTCGGCGCGTTGTTGTTGCAAATCGTTGAGTTCCATGCTGCCCCTGTTTCGTTGTGCTCGCTCTCGTAGGCCCTTGGTGTGCAAACGTGCTCTGTTGTGGCGTACACCACAGCAGAGCACGTCGGTGTGCTCGGAATTTACTTGATCGACTTAATCGTGACTTTCATGGCACCACGCGGCGCCTGGATGACGACTTTTTGGCCAACCCGGTGTCCGAGCAAGGCAACACCGAGCGGTGATTCGTTGGAGATTTTGCCTTCGCCGGGCTTTGATTCTGCAATGCCCACGATGCGGTACTCTTCGTCTTCGTCGTCACCCTCGTAGCGGATGACCACGGTAGATCCGATGCGCACCACCTTGGCATCTCCCACCGGTTCGTCTTCAATGATTTGGTGGTTGGCCAGCTGGGCGCGGATCTCTTTGATGCGCCCCTCCAAAAATCCGGAGGCCTTTTTGGCGTCTTCGTATTCGCCACTTTCCGAAACGTCACCCAGTTCTTTGGCTTCTTCGATGCGTTTGGCAACTTCTGCCCGGCCCTCGGTCTCGAGGGACCTGAGCTCAGCTTCGATTTTGGCCTTGCCCTCTCGGGTGAGATAGGTAATGCGATCGCTCATGTGGATTACCTCTACCTAACTTGTTGGGTATGGCACAATGAAAAACAACAAAAACCGAGAGCGAGGCTCTCAGTTCACACGGGGTCACGCCATCCCTATTTGCTAGTATAGCCGATGCAATGAAAATTTGCAATGGAGCGATTGGGGGAGTGTTCGGTTTGACTTCTGGTCGTGCAAATCGTACAATGAAAGGACTATGCGGGAGTGGCGTAGTGGTAACGTAGGAGCCTTCCAAGCTCATGTCGAGAGTTCGATTCTCTCCTCCCGTACCAAGTTCACCTCAGCACCACTAGGTGCTGAGGTGTTTTTATGTGGCACAAACACCTACCACGCCACATACATGCGCGCCATGGCGGGTGCAATCAGCAAAATCAGCACAATCCCGATGAGCTGGATGCGCAAGAGGCGACGAATGCGCCGGAACTCGTCGGCGGGCAGGGTCAGCGTGGTATCCGGCACAACGTGGCCCCAGCGAATATAGCGGATGGTGGGGGTGATGGACAAGATGCCGATGACGACCACCAACGCCATTTTGAGCCAAAACAACAGATTCCCCGTATAAAACTCATACCCTTTGCCGCCGTAGATGACGCGCAAAACACCAGCAACGACGAGCACCGCTGAGGACACGCCGTACCACAGGTCGATGCGTTGAATGTTGCGGGCTTCGTTGGCACTCAGCGTCTGGCGGAAGGTGAACACCTCGAAGAGCAAACAGGCCACCAGCGTGAAGGCGGCGAGGTGGTGCAGGCTGGCGAGGAAGACGACGAATATCATGGTGGTTGACATGTGCTTATTCCTGCCCCTCGGGACGATTGGCCGACAAGCGCGCACGAGCTGTGTGTCTGCGCCCGATTGCGGGCACATGCTCCAGCGCCGCCCCCAAACCAAATCGGGGCATATTGCCGTAGACACACTCGTAACTGTCGGGATTGACCATGTAGGTCTCGTGCCAGATACCCACTGATCCATCTGCGCCGACGGCTTGATTGAAGCGCTTCCAAGCGGCGAGGTGCGGGTCTGACGGATTGCGAGCAAACTCCTCGAGGTCGTCGAACGAGCGCCAGTACTGCACGAGGATGGGCCCGTGCATGTTCCAAAAATACTCGGTATGCAAAAAGCCCTTCTCGGGATGCGTGTAGAGCGTACGCATCATGGGGCCCATGGCGCTGGCCACGGGCACCCACTTGTCGACACGCCACCAGGTGTTGATGCGCATGCCGATGAGAAAAACGACGAACGGTTCAGTTGTTTGGGCGGTAAACCGCCCGGGGAAGACGGCACTCATGTGCTCGATCCTTTCTCGAAAAAAACACTAATAATCTGACAATGGAGGCAAGATAAATTGCTGTGCAATCGCGCCAAGCTCGTACACAAATAAACCGTCACCTGTGGTACCAAATGGTGGAATGGAGCGGGCAATTTCGAGGGATACTAGGCCGTGTACACGCCCCCAAATCAGGATGGCCACCGTGAGCGCGTGAGGCGTGCATGCGCCTGCGTGGTGTTGCCAAGTGTCCACCATGGGCAGCGCTGCTGGCATGACGGTGGGGAGGGCATGGCAGTTGAGGCGGCCCGCGAGATGAATGTGGTCGACGACACTTACCAATGCGCTCAACGAACGCCCTGCGACTGGCAGGACACTCGGTGGGGCCATGTATCCGGGGATGGGCGTGCCAAAGATGAGTTGGTAGCGCTGCGGCATGGCCAACGCCCACGCTCGGTAGGCGACGCCGGTGGCTCTGAGCCGCCCGGGGAGATCACTGAGGGGCACGGTGTCACGGGCGTTGAGTTGGGCGTCGCCGAGTGATGCGTAAGCATCGGTGATTAACGCGGTGACTAGCGCATCGCGATCAGCGTAGTAGTGATAGATTGACGGTGCGCTGAAGCCGAGCACGCGGGCAATGGCTCGTAACGACAACCCGGCTGCGCCGACGTCCGCAATGTGTTGCCACGCCACTGCTTTGATGGTCTCTTTGAGGTTTAGCTGTTGCGTGGCTTTGGTGGGGCGTGCCATACGGTGACTCCAATAAACTAACACTGTAAATATACAATGTAAGTTTATCATTGTCAAAAAGAAGCCCCGATGTTCGATCGAACATCGGGGGCGCAGGAGCGCGGTTAGGCGTTGTTGGCTTGGGTGACGCCAATCGTGAGCGTGATGTCATCGAGCTCAAGTGTTTCCACATGTGCGCCGACGGCTGGTTTGGCGAGCACCAGGCTATCGGCGAGGGTTTCGCCGCACATGTAATCGCTCCACGTTGCGATGGTGGCTTCGAGCTCAGGTTGGTTTTTGACGCCATCAATGGAGACGAGGATGCGATCTGCGATGGCGAAGCCGGCGTTTTTGCGGGCATCTTGGATGTAGCGCACGACTTCGCGGGCAATCCCTTCGGCGACGAGGTCGGCGGTGAGGGTTGTATCAAGGGCCACGAGCACGCCGTTTTCTTCGGCGACTGCATACCCCTCGGGCGACGACGTTTCAACGAGGACTTCATCGGGAGCAATGGTGAGCAGGGTGCCATCGACCACGAGGTCGAAGGTGGCGCCGCTTTCGACGGCCACTGCATGGGCACGGGCGGTATCACCAGCGAGGGCCTTGAGGGCTTCGGTGAGGGCTGGCACCAACTTGCCGTACTTTTTGCCGACCACGCGCAAATTGGGTTTGAAGCGATAGTCGATGAACGTGGCACCGGTGGAGAGCCACTGAACGTCCTTGATGTTGAGCTCATCACGGATGTCGGCCACAAAGGCGGCCACGCCTTGGGCCACCGCACTCGGGACGCGCACCAGCATGGTAGGCAGGGGTTGGCGCACCTTGAGAGCGGCACTGCGACGGGCGGCACGCCCCAAACCGACCACGCTCTGGATGACCCCAATGCTGGCCACGAGGTCGTCGTTGCGCCAGGCGGGCGTGCTTTGCGGCCAGGTGGCCATGTGCACGGAAGCGCTGGCCGTGGGGGCCTTGCTGAGCACCAAGTTGTGGTAGATTTCTTCGGCCACAAACGGGATGAAGGGTGCGAGCACCTTGCTCAAAGTGACCAAGCAGGTGTAGAGCGTGGCGTAGGCGGCCTGGGTATCGGCGTCGTTGGCCGTTTTCCAGAAGCGGCGGCGGGAGCGGCGCACGTACCAATTCGAGAGTTCTTCGACGAACTGCTCGATGGCCTTGGCGGGCGCATAAATGTCGTAGCCGTCGAGTTCACTGGTGACGGTGCGCACGAGGTAATCGAGGCGTGCGAGCGCCCAGCGGTCGAGCGGGTTGGTGAGCGTGGTGACGTCGAGCGTCAGGTTGCCATCGGCATCGATGACGCCGGCTGGTGACCAGCCTTCGAGGTTGGCGTACGTCACGAAAAAGGCGTACGTGTTCCACAGGGTGAGGGTGAACTGGCGGAGCATGTCGCCCACGAGTTCACGAGAAAAGCGCCGTGGGTTGTAGGGTGGAGCCGACGCAAACATGTACCAGCGCACGGCATCGGTGCCGTACTCGTTGAGGATGTCCCACGGGTTAACGATATTGCCCCGCGATTTCGACATTTTTTCGCCTTTGCCGTCGAGGATGTGGCCGAGGCAGATGACGTTTTCGAAGGCTGGGCGATCAAACAGCAGGGTCGAGACGGCGTGGAGGGTGTAGAACCAGCCGCGGGTCTGGTCGATGGCTTCGCTGATGTAGTCGGCTTGACCGGCGACCTGCTCGAAGAGCTCTTTGTTTTCAAACGGGTAGTGCCACTGGGCCACGGGCATGGCGCCCGAGTCGAACCAGCAGTCGGCCACGTCGGTGATGCGGCGCATGGTGCCGTGCGCCGGGTCGTCCCAGGTGATGTCGTCGACGTAGGGGCGATGCAGGTCGAGGTCGCTCAGCGAGCGGCCCACTTTGGCTTCGAGCTCTGCGACTGAGCCGATGCACTCCATGTGCTGGCCATCGGCAGAGACCCAGATGGGCAACGGGGTGCCCCAGTAGCGCTCACGGCTGATGGCCCAGTCGATGTTGTTGGCCAGCCAGTTGCCGAAGCGCCCCGCCTTGATGTGCTCGGGCACCCAGTGCACCTCTTGGTTGGCCGCTACGAGGCGCTCTTTGCGGGCGGTGGTGCGGATGTACCAGCTGGGTTTGGCGTAGTAGAGGAGCGGTGTTTTGCAGCGCCAACAGAAGGGGTAGGCGTGCTTGACGCGACCACTGCGGAACAAATCGCCGCGTTCTTTCAGCACCTTGGTGATGACGGGGTCAGCTTCTTTGAAAAACATGTCGGCGAAGCCGAGGTGCGCAAATTGAGCCATGGTGCGACCGTTGAGATCGACCGAAAAGAGGGTGGGCAACTGGTGTTTGCGTCCGATTTCGAGGTCACCGTAGGCGGGAGCGATGTGCACGATGCCGGTGCCGTCGTCGAGCGACACAAAATCGTCGCCGATGACGCGGTAGGCGCTCTGCAGATCGGGGGTGTCGCCGGCACCGGGGACGCCGTCGAAGAGGTGTTGGTAACGGACACCGACCAGCTGATTACCCGTGAAGGTGGCGAGCACGTGATGCCCCTCACCGAGGACTTTTTCGGCGAGACTGGCTGCCATGATGACCCGTTCGCGCTGATCCTCGGGGCCGGTTTCGGCGAGGACGTAGCTGGCATCGGGGTTGACGGCGAGGGCCACATTGGCGGGGAGTGTCCACGGCGTGGTGGTCCAGGCGATGAACGCGGCTCCCGCAAGCGCGCTGTCGAGGGCGTGGTTAGCCGGTGTCACGCGGAAGCGGAGCCACACCGACGGGTCGTCGACGTCGTCTTCGAAGCCGAGATTGACTTCGGCGTCGCTGAGCGTGGTGCCACAGCGTGGGCAGTGCATGGTGACTTTGTAGTCACGGAAGAGCAAATCGCGATCCCAGAACTGCTTGAGAATCCACCACAGTGATTCGATGTACGAATTATCGAAGGTGCTGTAGGGTTTCTCCATGTCAATCCAGTAGGCGATGCGATCGGTCATTTTTTCCCATTCGCCGATGTAGGTCTGCACGCTTTGTTTGCAGGCCGCGTTGAATTCGGCGATGCCGTAGCGTTCGATGTCGGGCTTCCCACGAAAACCGAGGGTTTTTTCGACTTCGATTTCCACCGGCAAGCCGTGCGTATCCCAGCCACCACGGGCGCCGATGACGTATTGGCCGCACATGCGGTGGTAGCGAATGATGATGTCTTTGGTGACGCGCGCTTCTACGTGGTGGATGCCCGGTTTGCCGTTGGCGGTGGGCGGTCCCTCATAAAAGATGAACGGTCGGGCCTGGTCGCCGTGCGCCAAGGCTTTGCGTTTGATGTCGTGCTGGGCCCAATAGGTGCCGATGCGTTCTTCGAGTGCCACAAACGATGCACGAGTGTCGACTGCACGAAATGTCATGGTATTGCTCTGCCTCCAACGAAAAACAAACAACAAAAAACCCGTCCCTCTGACAGGGACGAGGCGAACGTGCACCCCGCGGTACCACCCTGATTGCCAAACGCCAGCGGCGCGGCCACTTGTGGGTGCAAACACACCCTGCCCTGCTTTCGGTGGGCTCCCGGTCGGCTTACACACAGCAACGAAAACGTTGCCACTTGGGCCTCCTGCTCGGAAGGGATATCGCGCGGGACAATCTCCGTGGCTCACACCTTGCCCACGGTCGCTGGTCGATTGAGGCATCCCGTCGACGTGTCTTCGTCAACGCAGCTTCAGTATACCGCAGATTCGGATGCTCGGCAACCACGCGTCGGTGCGGTATTGCGTGCACCCGCCAAACAGTGCTATACTATACCCATGTGCACGCCGTTATCCGGCGTGGAACGTATCTACACCGAACGGAGTGATAGCCATGGCCAAAGATACCAAGGGCAAGTCAAAGACCGACGTCACGTCACGTGACAAGAGCGGTAAGGTGACCGACCACATTTGCCAAGACTGCAGCCAGCAGATCATGAACGACCGCGAAATGATCGTGTTGATGGACGATCGCCGTCGCAACAAGACGTACCACCACCGCGCTTGCTTCCAGAAGACCTTGTCGTAAGCATCAACGGTACTGACGGTATGACTGAGGGGTGAGGAGCAACTGCTCTTCACCCCTCGGTTTTTCATGCTTTGAGCTGAGCGTAGAGCGCATCATCCCACGCAGCGATGCCCAACCCTTGGGCCACGCCGGTGAAGGGGTCCATTTCGACCATGGCCGAGTTGCCGAAGCGTTTGGTGAGCATGGTCACGAAGGCGGGGATGCGTGACGAACCACCGGTGCGCAAGACGACGTCGATGTCGGCGTGGCTGAGCCCAGCGGCGGCCACCGCCCGATCGACACACGCTGCCACGGCGCGCACATCGGGGCCAATCAAGCGCTCGAAATCCCAGCGTTCGATGGGTTGATCGATGTTGATGCCGGGCACCTGCATGCGCATATCGGTCTGGGGATGTTGGCTGAGGGTGACCTTGGCTCGTTCGACCGCCTCAAACAAGGGCAGGCCGTAGTTTTGCATGATGAGCGTCTGGAGCTGTTGCACCTTGTCGGGCTGGCTACTGCTTATCAGCAAATCCTCGATGATTCGTTGAAATTTGGGTTTGGAGAGCTCGAGGATGTGTTGCCACTCGGTGAGATGCTCGGTAATAACCGCCGGGAAGGGCAGGCGTTGTGGGCCAACGGTGGATTGCGAGCCAAAGTGGGGCAAGAGTTTGCCCTTCATGATGCGCTGATCCATCAAGTCGCCACCGATGGGCACACCGTCGTTGCTGAGCACCCGACTGCCACCGGCCCCATCGGTCTCGATGACGGTCACGTCGAGCGTGCCGCCGCCGAAGTCAAAAATGAGGGCCCGCTGGCGTGCTTGGGCGGTGCGTGCAAAGGCCAACGCAGCCGCATTTGGCTCTGGCAAAAAGGCGAAATCGGGAATATCGGCTAATTCACAGGCTTTGCGCATGCGCGCAAAGGCCAGCGCATGCTGCTCGGGGTCGTCGGCGTAGTTGACGGGACGGCCGATGACCATGCGGTCAATGGGTTGACCGACGATGTGCTCGATGCGCGTCATAATCATGCGCAAAACAATCGCAATCAAAAACTCGAGTTCGTAGCGCTTGCCGAAGACCTCAGTGCTTTCGTAGTCGGCATCGCGGAGCAGTGTTTTGAGGGATTGAAAGAGGCGGCCGGGCTGATTGGAGTCGATGAGGGCGCCAATGGTCTGGCGAATGATTTCGCCTTTGTCGTTGACCAGCTCGTAGGCACCGAAATTCTGCCAGCGGTATTCGATTTTGCGGCCCACATTGGCCGTGGTAAAGCGGTTGATGGCTTCACGGCCCACGAAGCGTTCGCCCTCACGGGTCATGAACAGCGTCGTGCGCATCACGGTGGGGTTGGGGTTGACCGGGTCGAGAGGCAAAAGGGTGAGGTGTTGCCCATCGTAGATGGATGCACTAGAATTAGTCGTACCAAAGTCTAATCCGACGTACAACATATGAGGAGCCTTTTACTATGTCACACCATGTTGATGTTGCGCGCACGTTGTTGGAGGCCAAAGCCGTCTTGTTGCGCCCACACGAGCCATTCACCTTTGCATCGGGCATCAAATCGCCGATGTACTGTGATAATCGCTTGCTTATCGCCAATGTGGTTGCTCGTGCCGTTGTGAGCGATGCGTTTGCGGCCATTGCGGACAGTGCCACGGTGATTGCGGGCACGGCCACCGCGGGTATCCCGTGGGCGGCGTGGGTGGCAGAGCGAGCCGGTCTGCCGATGGCGTATGTGCGCAGTGGCGCCAAGGCACACGGACGCGGCCGCCAAGTCGAAGGCGCCGAAATTGCCGGCCAACAGGTGCTTTTGCTCGAAGATACCGTGTCGACCGGTGAAAGTGCCGTCACGGCTATCGAAGCATTATACACCGAAGGAGCAGCGCGTGTCACTTGTGCCTGCATCTTCACCTACGGCTGGCAACGCACGTTTGATCGCTTCGCAGCCGCAAATGCGCCCTTGACCACCCTCACGTGGTTGATGCCCGTGCTCGAGGCAGCGGTGGCCGACGGCTATATTGCGGCCAGCGACCGTGCCACGGTCGAGGCCTGGTACGCTGATCCACAGAGCTGGGGGCGCTAGGGGGGAGATTTAGGGCGCCATGAATGGCGCCCTTTGCGCCCATGCGCATGGGCGCCCATGCGGATCTGGGATCTATTTTTTTTCGTATTCAGGATTCTTTTGGGGTGGATTCAATCAGCTGGCGCAGTCCCTCCATCACGGCCGGAGTAATCGCTTTGCCGATGGAGTTGGTTTCTTCGTAGTGGTTGCCCGGATTGAACGGATTCCACGGGTAAACGAAATCTTCGCTGGGCACGATGTAGCCTAGTTCGTCGTTGGCGAGGCCAATCACCCCCGCCTGTGTGGCGCCGGCCGCGAGCATCCATGCCTTGAGTTGCCAGCCGAGTTTGGGAAAGAGCTCGCCGGGCACACAGGCCAACCACAACCCGCCAATGCGGATGAGGCTGATGTCGCTGTGGACGCGGCCGCGCCAATCACGCACATCGGGGAGCACTTTTTGCCAGAACGCCAGTTTGTAGAGCGGGTTGGTGAGCGGGGCCACGATGGTGCGGGTCTGCACGTGGAGTGTGGTGGTTGGTGGTGCGCCACAGTCGGCAAGGGCGGTGAGCGCCGTGTGCGCTAGGTCATGGCCCATTTGTTGCGCCGATGCCACGCTTTGGTCGCGCACGGCCGGCGTCAGCATGCCGCCGAGCGCACCGGGCACAAACAGCGCGGGAGCGCCGCTGAGCTCGTGTACGCGCGTGCGCCAGAAGTGCACGTAATCGGCCGTGAGGCCCTGATTTTCACTCCACAACACCTCGGGATGGCAGGGATAATTGCCCAAGGTGACTACGGCGTGGCCATCTGGGGCAACCGCCTGCAACAGGGTCAGCTCGTCGTCGATGATGTGTGGATCGCGGGTGTTTTTGATCCAGCCCGTGACCCGCACGGTGGTGCTTTTGAGGTGGGCGGGGGTGTGTTGCGCAATGGCAGCGAGGGCACAGGCGATGATGCGTTGCGTGAGGAGGTGCAGGTAGGCCGGGTCGACGCCCGAACGCCCCGGGCGTGGCCCCCACAAGCCCATGGTGTCGGGGCCGTGGTGCGTGTGCGAGGGCGCGATGATGATGTGCAACGGATGGGGCAGGGCGGCCTGCTGGGTGATGGCAGCAATGATGCGCTGGGTGTCGGGGCGAAAGAGACCGATGACGTCGACTGCCACGAATACCAACGTGCAGGTGGTGTCGTGGAGCGCCAGTGCTTGTACGAGCAAATCGTCGATGACGTGTGTGGCCACGCGGTTGTTGGCGAAGCCGGCGAGATACACGGGATTGGTGACATCAGGAGTGATGACCAGTTGGTGGTATCCGATGTGCATGTATGACCTCCTTGGCGGTGCAATTGGACGACATGGCGGCACTCATAGTGTAAATGAAAAACAAGCGTGGTAGGAGCATTCACTCATGAAAACCACATGCACACCGCCGGCCAATCTCGCTACAATGAAAGGAGCACCCGGCACGAATGTGGCGGAATGGAGTGTGGCTTGATGATGCGGAGTGTGATTGTCGCAGGGGTGATCGGGCTGGTGTGGGTGCTGATGAACGGCGCCGCCGCCCTTGAAGATTTTTTGGCGGCGCAACGACCAGCAGTCGCCCCGGATGCAGAGCAGGAGTGGGCGATGATTGATTTTCGCGATGCGACGGCGGTCGAGGCCTGGTACAGCGTCAACGACGGCGTGATGGGTGGCATCAGCCAGAGTGCTTTGCTGGCCACGGACGATCAGAGTGCGCTGTTTACGGGCACGATTCGTTTTGACAACAACGGCGGTTTCGCCACCGTCCAGACCAATTTCGATCCGGCGCGCAATCTGAGCATGTACGACGGCCTGCGCCTGCTAGTACGCGGTGACGGCAAGCGCTACGGCGTGTATTTGCGCAACGACTTCCGCTCACTGGTCTACCAGGCCACGTTCGTCACGGAGCGCGGGGCATGGCAAGAGGTGCGCTTGCCGTGGCGCGATTTTGCGCCGACCCGCTTCGGGCGCACGGTGCTTGGCCCGGCGCTGGACACCAGCCTGATCCGCTCAATGAGCCTGCTGATTGAGTTCAAGCAGGAGGGACCGTTTGCCCTCGAAGTGCGCCATGTTGGCGTGTTTGAGGAATGATGCGTGTGTGGATGAGGCGGTTCGCGAACCGCCTCATCTAGGAACCCGTAGCTGCTTAGGGGCGATTACGTTGCAAAACGCGCCAGATTTCGAGCATGGCGATTGCGTCTTGACCGCAGTAGGTGAGCAGGTCGTTGCGGATGCGCGCTTGTTCGGCGGGTGGAGTGTGCGTGTCGACCATGCGGTTCCACGCGAGCACCGCTGAGCCACCGTTGGCGATGGCGAGATCGTGGTAGCTGAGGTGAGGGACGAGCACCGGCAACACCGCTTTAATTGAATAACTTCCTTTGCAGCGTGGGTCCACGTAGTGATTTTTCTGAAAAACTTCCATTAAATCTACGATGCGGTCGTTGATGTGCAGGAGTGCGTCCGCATATTCTGGGTATGCCACCGCTAAGGATTTGTTGATGCCCTGTTCATACGTTTTATTCCAGACCACCACGCTCCCGTGAGCGGGCATGTCGTGCATGAGTTGTCCGATGAGCGAGCGTACGAAATCGCCGTTGCCGTCGGCGAGGTATTCTGCCGTGCGCAGGGCGGCTCCGGGATGGTCGATGATGGCGAGCGCATATTGAAAGGCGGCGTCTTGGTTGGGGCGGTATCCGGGCAGTGGGATGGCTTGCTTGGCCGCTTCGTAATCGAGAAAGGTCAGCGGGTAGTCAAAACTATCGAGCATGGCTGTAATGGCTGGCCAATCGATGCGGCGCTCACCGCTCTGCATGGCGGTGACATGGGGTATGGCACTGGGGGGGATTTTTGTGTCAACTGGGAGATCGTGGATGGAGATGATGCCTTGTTGCCGCAAAGCGACCTTTTGGTCAGTCTGTAAGCGCGGAATGTCGTAAATCGAGTATTCGGGCAGATTGGGGTGGCATAGCTGCGGGCAGGGGCACTCTTTGGGCTTGGTGCAGGAAACAAGTGTACTTGAGTCAGCCAGCGTGAGTACGGTGTGCGCCTGTTGTTGCTGTTGTGCGATGCTCGTAGCCACTGCGTCGATGTCGTCGTCAATTCGCACATGCGTGAAGAGTTGCTGGATGTCGAGTGCGTCTTGGCGCATGTAGGAGCCGTTGAGGTGCACCAAGTAGGTGTGGCGTACGGGGAGTTGACTGCGGAACACGGCGCGTTGGAACGCCACATCGGGCACGTATTTTTCGGGCGAGGAGCCCGATTTGATTTCGTAGAGGTCGTACACGCCGGCTTGGCGGTCGTAAATGGCGGCGTCGATACGCGCAAAAAACGGCTCGTTGGCGCACTCGAGCTGCTCGATCAACGTTGCATCTGCGTAGCTGGGGAGCACGTAGTCGCGCAGGTACTGCACTGCCAGCGGCTCGGCGCGGTAGCCTTGGGCTGCTAGGTACTCCATCATGGGGTCGGCGTCGCTCAAGGCCGTGTGCCCGTGGGTGGCCGCCCAGAAGTGGATGGGGGCGTCACAAAACATCATGAACCGTGATTTGGTGATGCGCATGTGCACTCCTTTGGGGTGTGGGATCGTTTGCGGTTGTTGGGGTGCCGGCGGTCGTTTCCCGTTGGTGCGCTGCAGAAAGCTGAGATCGTGGTGTGCGTGCATCTGTTACCCCGACTACGCCCAATGACGTGAAGGGGTCTGCACACCGCGTATGAACAGAATGTCAGCGCAACGCATCTGTGATAGAGTATACAGGAAATCGATGCACCGTGGAGCAGTGTGATGACACCAATTGCACCAGCCATGACCGTGGCACAAATGGACGCACTATTGCGGTATTTGCCCGTCTTTGCACAGCCGGGGTATGCGCCGTGGGGACCGTCGCAACGGGAGGACATATTCAATGCGTTGCCGTACAACGGCACGGTACGCTCATTCCGCGAGACCTACATGGAGGTATGTCAAGAGATTCACCCGTACCACCGGTTGCCCGAAGACGGGCCGGATGTCCCCGCAGACGTGGAGATCTTCGCACATTTCAACACCATTGTAGCGATGCAAACGGCCAGCGCCAATCAAATCCGCCGCTTGTTGATGCTGTGTACGCGTGGCGAGCATTTTGGCTTTGCCAGCACGGGCGACCTGATTGCCAGTGGCGTCATGCTAGCTGCGTTGCTCCGTCTGCAGGAGCTCCGTGCAGTGCTCGTGCGCGAGGCAGCGACCTAGCCAGCGCCACGGTACCACGGGGTTTGTGGCAGACGATTGGGGATTGACACGTGTGCCCAAGTACGCTATAGTGAGTGCATGTTCGAGTGAAGCGGCAATGTTAAATTTGGATTAACCAAATTGACAGAGTGGGCCAAATGCCCATATGTAGTGGTAAAACACGGTGCCGACCTACTAAACTAAGTATCCACCCCACGCGCGTGGGGTCAGATGAAAGGCGCCATTAATGGCGCCGGTGCGAGCGCATGAAGCGCGTGGGGGTGGGTGAGTGCGTGTAGGTATGGATGAGATAGCGCCGGTGCGAGCGCATGAAGCGCGTGGGGGTGGGTGAGTGCGTGTAGGTATGGATGAGATAGCGCCGGTGCGAGTGGATGAAGCGCGTGGGGTCTGAGTCCCCATCCATGCGGACGGGGGACTGACGTGGAGATGAATCGTGAGTATATATTCATTCACGAGGGACAGGGGCAGAGTCGTATCTTTACGGTACTGAGATGTATGCGCAGGGGTGCACAGCTGTGCACCCCTGCGCATATGGGGTAGATTATCGAGGCCAGAGATTGATTGTTGTGCACCCCTGCGCATCGGCGCATCCACCTC
>Ga0172372_10006123_pt1 | contig 16498 bp, 21 predicted proteins | sample LakKiv5m_2_FD_114544 | JGI IMG/M metagenome (GOLD analysis project Ga0172372, IMG submission 114544) | Freshwater microbial communities from Kabuno Bay, South-Kivu, Congo - kab_092012_9.5m | ecosystem: Environmental > Aquatic > Freshwater > Lake | place: Democratic Republic of the Congo...
CATCAGCAGTCTTTATAATATACTCATCCTCTCCATAAGTTACTACATAGTCACCTTCCTCTTCAGCTAATGTATGTTCATAAACATACCAAAGAATAACTTCAACTGATTCAGGACTAAAAGCATAGTTAATAAGACCTTCAAGTGATTTAGCAAACATGTCCTCCCAAGACCAAAGATCTAAACCAAATTTCTCAGTTACTTCTTGAGAACGGAACACAGCTGTTTTATAATTATTTACAAATATTATAAAATTTTTCCTTGCTAGTTCTTGAGGAGTTAAAGTTACCCCTTGTATCTCAACTGGGGTATCAAACATTTTTTGGAAGAACTTTTTAAAGTCTTTTTTAGGTTCCATCAGAGTACTTTTTTCTTACCTACAGCCCAAATTGAAAGAAATGTTTTAAGTGGTAAACGTTTTTGAGCAGCAAATTCCTTAGCAGCAGCTAGTCTAGATGTAGTTAATGCCTTACCTAGTTTTTCTTGGTTAGGATCATTTTTAACATAGTAATAGCAGTAGGTAATCATAGTCTGGATTTTAAAGTTACTAGTTCACTACATTGAGCATAGTCTTCTAGGGTCTCATAATGCTTAATAGCTTTATTTAGGAATGTTTTGTAATATTCTTTTTTAATAGACACTTTTAAGTTGTAATTTGAGATGTCAAATATAACACATTCACTTTTATTTTTACGAATAGCTTGCTTAATAGCAGCGATTGCATTTCCAAACATGAATGTAACAAACTCATTTTGGGAAGCCAATTCCATTAACTCCTCAGTGTCATCATACTTGATCTCTACTTGGAGGGGAAATTCAAGTTTAACTTTTTGTTCCATAATTATAAATATTTGTTACGATAATCATTTATAATATTATGCTTATAAAGATTATTCCAGGTAATATATTTGATGTACTCATCAATTAAATTAATACTGTGGTATAATTCTTTTGAGTTCTCATGTTGGTCAGCCATTCCATGAATCTGATCTATTTGATTCATTTTATCTTTAGATGTCTCATCTGGGATTTGATGATGTGAGACAACTAAGTGGTCTAGGTAAGACATAAATGGAATATTCCATGGATCTAAACCTATATTTTTTCCTATAAAGTAAAGCCAACTATCTATATTATTATGAGGGCAAATGTAACCCCATAATTCTTTTAATTTTTTAGGATAGATAGGAAATATTTCTCTAAATGAATGAATGTAACCATTTAAATCAGGACCCCAATCAATTAATGGATGATAAATTTTAAATTCAGTTAATTCAGCCTCTAATATATCATTCCAATTAGGAGTTAATAAACGACTATCATCATTTATATTCCAAATGTATTTACCTTTAGAGACGTCAATCATGGTCTCAATAAAATCAACTAGGTTAAGCCATCCATCTAATCTAGAGTTTAGGATAACATTTATATTAGTATGATCATTAGTGAGGGTTTGATTTATATACTCAATAGTTTCCTTATCATCATAATCTATTTTAAGTATAATTTCAAAATTTGGATTACTTAAATTAGCATTATTTAATATTGACTCTAAAGTTTCATGTAAGTCTTTTACTCGTTTACGAGTAGGTAAAATTATAGAAACTAAATATTCTTTAGGATGTCTTGTTTCCATTTAGATAGTTTCATATTCAATTTCAACATCACCCCAACCCCAATCATCAGTGTTTTTAGAGGTTGTAAAATATTCAACCCATTCTAAAACATTATTATAGACTGGAGGAGTTTTATCAGCTACCTCATGGAGGTTTTTTGTGTCTCCCCCTTGTGGTAATATATTTTTATGAGACATATGGTACATAGGAATATCAAATATTGCCTTTAAATTGTATCCATTTAAAACTACTTTCTTTTGAATATTAGTGTCAATGAAACAACTATAAACCATTTGTTCTTCTACTCCCTTAATACCCCACCAAATTTCTCTAGGGGCAAATTGAAAGTCACCACAACAATTAATTAAACTATAATCATCATTAGGACTAACTCTAGCTGGGTAATGTCTAGGCTTAGATATTTTATCTAATTCTTTTTTAAAATTAGTTAAATTATTAATATTTTTTAAAACCTCATCATATTCAACTTCTCTACGACTAAGAGTATAAAAAGTTTTATTATCACTATTTTTAATTAAATTTAATAATTCATCTCTAGAAGGAGGTATATTATCTGAGGTAGTAAAAGCTACCCAATCACCTGTTGTTCTTCTGAGTCCTATATTTTGACAGAAATTGCTTACTACTTTAGGTATATTAGGATCTTCTCCAAATACAGAATTATGAACTTCAGGTGGAATTACAAAATGTTTTAATTTACCTGTTTTAGGGATTTCATTTTCGATGTCATATAAAAGACTATGAGTTGGAGAATTCCAATCAACATATATAACCTCATCAAATGTTTCTAACAAATATTTTAAATGAATTATAAAGCGATCTTTTTCTTTATAACCATCATTTCTATTAAAGGTAACTACTGATAATCTCATATTGTTGCTACTCCTGGTTTTTGAACTACTATACTAGCACATTTTTGAGCAAATACAATAGCTTGTTCTATATCATTTGTACGAATATATTCAACTACTAAGCCAGATAAAAATGTATCTCCGGCTCCTGAGACATCTCGAATTTGAACTTTTTTAACTGGGTAGATTTTACCTTTATGTTGGCATCCTCTGCTTGATAAAGTTATTATAAGTTTATCTTCAATACCTAAATGTTTTAGAGTATATTCAGTTCGTTCATATTCAACATGGTTAATTTTAATGAATGTAGCATAGTTAATCCATTCATCAATAATTTTTTTAGTATCAATAAAGACATTAGAGTTATTTTTACAGATAAAATCTATATCATCTTCCTCTAAAAATCCTTTATCATAATCACTAATAATGATAGCATCTAATTTGATACCATAAAGATTATTATTAGTTATTTGTTCTAAAACTTTAGGTTCAATTCTTTTTACTTTATCATTTTCATCCACACGAAGTAGAATCTGACCTGAACGATCATCTACATAACGTGTTTTGATTACATTTTCTGAGTTATGGAGAGTAACTGTAGTGACACCTAAAGTTTGTAAATTTGCTACTACATTACCAGCCATACCTGGGTTAGACTCTGAATAGACAGGGTTAAATACTGGAACTGGGGCTTCAGGAGCTAATCTAAAAGTATTACCATATGAGAATTTATCAGTACAGGTATCACCTATAACTAAAATATTAAAATTTTTATATTCTTCCTTTTTTATATCACTCATATATCTCTATCTTAATTTGCTTCTTATCAAATCCTAACTCTTGTAGATTGGTTTTGGCTTGTTTAATCATTTCTTTCCAACCACAAATAAAGAACTCAATATCTAAACCATTATAAGAGCCATCCTCAATTTGACTAAAATATTCTTGAATTAATTCCTCGTAGATGGAATGTACGTAACCTTGTTTACCATTCCAAGCTTCACGAGATAAAACTATATGGTATTTAAATTGGGATAAGTCTTTTTCTAATTGGATCATCTCATCATAATAAAGAATACTTTCTTTATCTCGTGTTCCAAATATTAAATGAATATCTCCTGTCTCAATATTATTTTCTCTGATGTGCTCTAACATGCTTTTAAAAGGAGATATACCAGTACCTGTACAAATGAAGATATAGTTCTTTTTAGTATCTTCTCCCATTACCATTATGCCTGAAGGGCCTTCAAATTCAATTTCAGTATTTAAAGAGGAATTCCAAAGATAATCTGTACCTTTACCTCCAGGTTTTTTAACTATGATTAATTCATATGTATCTTGAGAAGGAGCATTAGCGATTGAATAGTGTCTAATTCTACGAGTTGATTTTTCATCAATTGGTAAGTCTAAAGAAACAAACTGGCCTGGTTTAAATAAAGGTTTAGATTCAGGCTTTAGATAAAAACGATTAGTTGTTGATGTTTCTTTAACTACATTAACTAATTTTGCTTTCATTTAATAATATTTTTTACTTTTTCAAAACCAATATGGCACATTTCTTTCCAATTGTTTGCATCACCATCATCACTAACCCATTTATATGATGTAAATTTCATGTTAAAACGTTTACATACTTTAGCTAAAGCAAAACATTCCATATCAAATACAGAGCATTCGTCCACCATTTTAAGATAATTTTTAGAATATTTATCTCTTTGTTTAGCATCATAAAAATAATCTGTGGTAAAACAAGTAATATTAGAGTCTGTATTTAAGACTATTTGTTTACTAGCTACTTCAAAGGGTGTATGACCATATTCTTGAAGTGGTGTAGCGTCAATATCTTGAAATACTTGTCCTACTTTTACTACTTTGCCTGGGTTGAATCTTAAAGAACCACATGAACCAATGTTAATTACTTCTTTATATCCCTCACTAAATGCTCTATAGGCAGCCATTGCAGCATTTATTTTACCAACACCACTAAAAATAACAGGACTACCCAAAATGGTAGTCTGTGTTTCAATCTCATCAGGTACAGCTACTATAAAAACTCTACTCATATCTAACTAAACTTTTAACATCATTGGGTTCATGAAGAAACGCTAAGTCAATAAGTACAACTTTACCTATTACTTCATAACCAGCTTCTTTACAAAGATGTTCAACAGCATTCATTGTACCACCTGTAGCATAAACATCGTCTACAATTACTACTTTACCTTTACCTTCTTGCATTTCTAAAGTATCAACCCCATATTCTAAGGGATAGTGGTAAGTAATTTTAGGATGAGGTAATTTACCTTCTTTACGAACCAATTTAAGACCATTTTTAGTTTTAACAGCCATAGCTGAAGCGAATATAAATCCTCTAGAATCAACTCCTATAAAATAATCAGGTTTATCTACTAGATTAAGCATGTCCGAGATGGCTTTATTAAATACTTTACCATTTGAAAGTAAAGGTTGAATGTCTCTAAATATAATCCCCTCTTTAGGAAAATTATAAATGTCTCTAATATATTTTTTATAATCAAGCATCACGTTGTGATAGTATAGGGTTATTTATAGGCCAATAAATTCCAATTTTAGGATTATTCCATTTTAAACTAAATTGATCTTGTACATCTGGGTATTTTCTATTATAGGACCATTTATAAAAGAATGTTGCTTCATCACTTAAAACTAAATGACCATTAGCAAACATAGGAGGTACTAGAACTGATTTTCTGTTTTTAGAGGATAAAACAATTGAATCCCACTTTAAATAATTAGACGATTCGGGTCTATTATCAACTACTACAAGATAAACTTCACCTGCTAAACAAGAGATATGTTTCCAAGCTTTAGAATCACCATGCAATCCTCTTAAAACATGTTTACGAGAAATAGATACTTTATCATGATTAAAAACTAAACCTACATCTTCTTGTTTAAATAAAGTATAGAGTTCACCTCTAAAATCTTCAAATGAATCAGGTTGGTAAATTGTTACTTCAGGGAATATCATAGATTATTAAGTACTTCTAGTAGATAATCAATTTTTTCTTGTGGTAATGAAGGATAATTACCAATGTACCAACTAAAGTTATGAACATGCTCAATGTTAGGATAATTATCTAAATTGTAATTAAACTGTTTCATAAAAGGTTGTCTCATTTGATTACCACCACCTGAGAGGCCTCGTCTAAATTCAATGCCTTTTTCTTTTAAAGTAGCTTCAATTTTATCTCGTACTTCAAATGAATTATCTCTCATAATAACAATAAAAGCATAATTACATTGACCTGCTGTTTTGAGTTCAGTTATATATTTCTCAGCATTTAGATTAGAAATAAAATAATTAAAGTTAGTAACTCGTTTTTTATTATTATTATCTAATCTAGGCAATTGATTAAGACCAATTACAGCATTAAGTTCTGTACTACGGAAATTATGAGCGGGACCCACAAAGATAAAATCTGGGTTTAAATCTGGATTTGTCTCGATGATTTCTTGTTTCATATTATTATCTGTCATTTCTCGCATCATACCATGTGAACGAAGAGCACGACAAACTTGGTAAAATTTATCATCATTAGTACAAATCATACCTCCCTCAATTGTAGACATGTGGTGAGCAAAATAAAAACTAAAGTTACTTGCAAAACCAAATGAACCTACTTTTTTACCTTTGAATGTAGTACCATGAGATTCACAAACATCTTCAATAAGTAGGATATTTTTTTCCTTACAAATTTTTAATAGTTCATCTGTTAAACCATTAATACCTAAAACATGAGTCAAGAAAATAGCTCTGGTATTTGAGGTAATAGCTTCTTTAAGTTTGTTTAAATCAAAAGATAAATTATCAAAATTAATATCAACAAATACAGGTTTAAATCCAGCAAACAAAACAGATGAAATATCCGAGATCCAAGTTAGTGGGGGTACAATAATATCACCTCCACCATAAATGTATTTAAGAGCTAGCATAGTTAATTCATTAGCTGATGCTCCTGAGTTAATAAATAGGCTATGTTTTACACCTGCCCATTCAGACCATTGTTTTTCAAATTCAACTACTTTAGGTCCATTAGTAAGTTTAGGGATTGGATCTTGATTTAAAAAATCAATCACAGAATTAACATCTTCTCTATTGATGTTATCATCCATTAAAGGTAAATAAAATTGACTCATAATTTGCAAATATTAAAAATTATTTTTCTCCATAGTAGTCACCCCACTCTACTAAGATAGTAGGTCGATTATCAGTACGCTCATAAGCATATTTAAATGACTCAAAGATTTGATGTGGTTCATCTAATCGGATAATATCAACCCAATCACACATGGCTTTAAAACCAGCTGTAAAATCAGCAATATGTTGATGTTGAGGATGAAGTGGGCGTTGTGAACCAATTGAGGTTCTGATAATTACTTTAGGGGTGTAACCACCATTAGACATAATTTTTATTTTATCTAAATGGTTTACTACTTGGTTAGCTGCTAGTAGCAAGAAATTCCAACGTGGGTAAATTGAAATTGGTACAGTGCCGTTTAAAGCCATCCCAATTGTCATACCCATTTGCATATCCTCATTTACAGGCATTTCAAGCATTTTACTTCTATCTACATCCTTAAGGGTGTTTGTGATAGCAGTGCCTGCATATTCAACTGCTTGTCCTAAAAACAATGTATCAGGCTTTTCATTAAGCCAATCCATTGAACGTTTTAATTCATCAAAGTATTTCATAATTAAAATTGGATTCGTTGACCAGCACCAGCATGAGGATATCTAGTTTGGTATTCATAGTAAATAATTTTTCTAGTTTCTTTAGCAAAATAAAGCTCATCTGTATTCCAGACTTTATGAGTTTCAGTACAAACTGATTTACCATTATTCTCAATTATATAAGTAATAGGTAGATCATGATTAATAGCATACTTCCAGTTCTCAAAGAAAGTACCTGTTTCTGAGGTCATATCACCTACAAAACACCAAACATGGTTAGTATTTCCTTTACGTTTAATATCTAGAGCTACTCCAGTTGCAATAGGAATATTACCAGTTACAATAGCTGATGAGTAAACATTATATTCTGGGTAACAAAGTGTAATTGATTTACCATCTAGAATATCTTGTTTAACTTGTTCTTGAGGTACTCCTTTAAGTAAACATTGATAATGAGATCGCCAAGTTGTAAAGACCCAATCTTCAGGTTCTACATTTTTAAAAATATTGATCATTTGTTCCTCATTCCCATCATATAAATGGACTGGGGCCTTGATCATAGCATTATTGAAACAGTTGGCAATATCTGTTTCAAAGTCTACTAATTGTTCTTTAGTTAGAAGATTTTTCATCTATAATTCTACGTTTTAATTTAACTGTGAGCATCTCATTTATATTATCAACTGCTACCTGACCAAATTTATTTTTAACTTTTTCAAGGAAAGGAGGATATGAATGGTATTCTTCAAATGCTTTATCTCTAAATTCTAATACCTCAGCGGCTGTAAGTGTTTCAGTTGGTAAAGGTAAAGTTTCATAACCATGAAATGAAAATCCTTCATAACTATCAGGTAAATGAATACCATTGGTTACTGCTTCTTTATATAATTTACTTCCTGGTAGTGCCATAGCTGCGTAAGCGTTCCATCCGAATGTACATAATTCTTTTGATAGATCCAAGGTTTTTTGCATACTTTCTTTTGTATCACCTGGTAAGCCAAAGATATAATTGGCCATTACCTCAATATCAGCATCATGTACTTGTTGAATTACTTTTTCAATATCAACATCTTCAAAACGTCCTTTAGATACTTCTAAACGAACTGTCTTATCACCACTTTCAATTCCAAGTGCTAACCATTTAATACCTGCCTCTCTAACTAGTTTAAGTAAGTCAGGACGACGAACTGTATCTACTCTTGAGTAGGCCCACATTCTAAGTTTATCACCATATCCTCTTTCTTTAAGCATTTCACAAAGAGGTACATAATATTTTCTATTAAGTAAGAACATTTCGTCTGTAATCTTAATAGTGTAAACACCTAAGTCAACTAATTTATCAAATTCTTTAATAATAAATTCAGGTGACCAGAAACGCATTAGACTATAATGACCTGCTACTCCAATTTCTTCTTCATCGTTTCTGTTTAAGATATTAATCATACAGAAATCACATCCGAATTGACAACCTAATGAAGTCTGGATAGCAGCATAAGGTGAACGTTTGTTTTGATCATACTCAGCATGCCACATAGGTGCTCTATATAGGTCAAGTGGAGTTTCTTTCATTGGAAGTAAATCCCAAGCATATCCTGGGAGGTCAATATCCATTCTATCATTTGGGACTACTTTTTCATGGGGGTTAATTTTTGGAGTACCATTTTCTCTCCAAACTAAACCTTTAATATGTCCTAAATTATTAATATCAATTGTTTCTTGAGCTAATACATTATGTAAAGCATAAACACCTTCATTTGTAAAACCAAAATCAATTGAAGGTTCATCATTCAAAGCCTTAGTAGGCACAGCTTGAATATAAGAACCCATATAAGCAATAGGTGTTTTTACTCCATACTCTTTTAAGTATTTTGAAAGGTAAACAGCACCACTCATACTTACAGTTCCAGCGTTTACGTTTTGACCATAAACTACAAAACAAACTAAACGTGGGTTTAGAGATTGAACTCTTTCTAATACTTGTTCTCTATTTAATTCCTCGGCATTAGCATCAATAAGACCAACTGTATAACCTTTAGAGCGGCAAGATTCTGCTAATAATAAAGCCCAGGTAGGGGGTTCAATAGCTGAATAATCCTTAGCTAATCCTTGATAAACACCTGTAGCGTTACCTGGAGCTATAAATAATACATCTATCATAGGTTAGTAAAATCTTTATCTTTAAATTTTCTAATTAACTGATACCCCATAATAAGTTCTTGAATACCATCTTCTAAACTAAATTCTGGTTTCCAACCTTTAGATTCTAGTTTAGCATTTGAAACCATGTAATTTCTTTGATCAAAATCTTGTTTAAAATTGTTTTCTACAATTACTAGATCAGGAACATATTTTTGAATTGTATTAGCTAGTTCTAGTTTAGTACAGTTAGCTTCAGTTAAACCAACATTAAAAGCATTATTATTACATTCTTGATAATTTTCAATCATAAACACGAAGGTGTTAGCAATATCACGAATGTGGATATAATTACGAATAAAGTGAGATTCAAATAAAACTAGATAACTATCTGTTAAAGCTTTATAAACAAAATCATTTACAAGTAAGTCCATTCTCATACGGTATGACATACCAAATACAGTAGCTAATCGTAAAGCAATTCCATTACCTGAATCTAAGATTGCTTTTTCAGCATCACATTTGGTTTCAGCGTAAAGTGAAAGTGGTTTGAATGGGGAATCTTCTGTAATAATTTCTATTGAAGATCCATATTGTGAATTAGTATTCGGGATAAGAATCATTTGATCCTTAGTAGTGATTTCTGTGATATTTTTTACTTGTTTGTAGTTAATATCAACAGTAGCTTGAGGTTGAGCTTTACAAGCTGGCATTCCTACAATAGCAGCTAAAGGGATAATTACATCATGTTGTTGAACTAAGTCTTTTAAAAGAATAGTATCACGAACATCCCCAAAAACAAATTTAAAGCTTTTATTGAAACTAAAAGGAGCAACTGAGGTTTGTTTATAGGTAAGATTGTCTAAAATTGTGACTTGATATCCTTTATTAAGGAGTACCTCAGTTAAAACTGATCCTAGATAGCCTGCACCCCCTGTGATAAGTATTTTTTTCATAAATTATTTAACTCAATTATTTGTTGTATTAGATTGTTTAAAGTATAAGGAAAAAATGAATTTTTTGATAATTCATAGTTAATATCAATATAAGGTTTCATGTCATAATATACTTCAGGAGTTAAATTATTTATAATATTAATTAATTCTTCTTTAGTTTCAAAGCTAATAATACCTCTTTCATCAAAGTGGTTTCCTATATTAGGACATCCCCAATATATAGGAATTGTTTTTGAAGCAAAAGCATCACCTATTTTTTCAGTATACCAATTATTATGTCTTACATTTTCAACAGCTATATGAAACATAGACTCATTATAACAAATCCTTTTAGGTATATTATTAAAAGTAGCACTTATTGAACTTACACTTCTTCCAATACCTCCTTTATTAAAATCGTCCCAATTAAAATCATCCAACACATAATACCATTTGTGAGGGATTTTAATTTGGTCTTTTAAATTATATATTTCTTGTCTAAATTTATGACCTTCTGTTAAAGTTTTAGCACCTGAAAGGAAAGTAACTTCAAATTGTTTATTATTCTTATTTTGAAATGTATTTAACCAATTATCATCTTCACTTCGGACACCGTGATCAAATAAAATAGCATTAGGACAATTATTTAAAATTAATTCACTCCAAGTGAAAATTCCATCAAACAGATTATAATTTTGAAGTACCCAATTATGTAATCCAAAAAATTCATTAGGTTCATGAATAATTAAAAAATTATAAGGATTATATTTTAATTCATTGTAACTTTTAGGAATATAATCATTAAATATAGTTATAGGTTTATCCTTATACTTGTCGTAAAGGAAAGCAAAATCATTTTGAGTTTTAAAATTAGTAAATAATTGTAACATTACAATTTTACCTTTTTAAATACCATATACCAATTCCAACTTTGTATCATTTCATCTGGAAGAAGGGTTTCACTATCTAATTTTGGATGGTATGGGCAAACTAAGTTAGATTTATATTCTCCTAAAAATTCAAAATTATGATATTCCATAAATAATCTCCAATTATCATAATCAAATAACCCTCTATAAATCCAATTATGACCCATTCTCCAGTTAGGTACACTTACAAAAAATAACCCACCATCTATTAAAATATTATAGGATTGTCTTACAATATGAGAAGGATTAAAAACATGTTCTAAAAAATCATTAGCCATAACCATATGATAATCATTATCTAAACCTTCTACATCTAAACCTTCAGACATATCTTTTATAAAGAATTTACCTTTATACTGTTTTTGTTCAAATACTTGCTTAGCTATTGGTTTATCAACTAAATGATATTCTAGTTCATTATCTACTTTTTTATATATTTCCTGAGCTAGAGCACCAGGACCAGGACCAAGTTCTAAGATTTTAGAAATACCTACTTGGTTAATAATACTACTGAGTATGTTGGCTTCGTGTTCGTATCTGTCTTTCCAAGCTTGTTCTTCTAATCTTTGAGCTGTATAGTTATGCTGGTTAGCTTCAGCCCATTCTGTCATATCTTTAGTATCAGCATTGTGAACTCTAGCGGTTTGCTCGTTTGGATGTCTATAAAGTCCCATGTTAAATTTTTGTATTAAGTTTTTCTTTAACTTGATCTAAGAATTTATTTAATTTTATTCTAAAAGTATCATGTATAGCTACTTGGAAATTATGTTCTATATATGGTAATCTACTATAATAATCTTGAGGAGTCAAGTTATTTACTATCCTTAGTAAATCTTCTTCATCTTTAAACCTAATGATACCTCTTTCATCATAATCTAATTCTTCAAGATTAGGACATCCCCAATAAATAGGAACAGTTTTTGATGTAAATGCTTGACCTATTTTTTCAGTATACCAATTTTTATTAAATACGTTTTCTACAGCTATATGAAACATAGATTCTTCATATAACATTCTCTTCCCCCAAACATCAGCTCCCCAATCTTCAGGAACATGAGATAAATCTTTAGAATAATGGTTATAACCAGGTCTTACTTGTCTAGAGATATCAAAATCTTCCAAAACATAATACCATTGTTTAGGTATATTAATTTGTTTTTTAAGTTTATATATCCTTTGTCTAAACTTATGCCCAGGAGCCCAGTTAGTAGTACCACATAAAAAAGTAACTTCAAACTTTTTTTCTTTATCTTTTAAATTTTCTTTAAATTGTTTTGGATGTTCAGTAATAGTTCCATTATGATAAAAAGGAAAAGCATTAGGAAAATTATTTATAATATAAGGATTATAAGTTAAAATAGCATCAAAATGGTTAGTTATTTTTATAGCTTGGCTGTGAATACCAAACATTTCATTAGGTTCATGAAGTAATAATATATTAAAAGGATTTAATTGGAGTTGTTCTTGATTAGGGATAACATCCATAAATAAAGTAACAGGAAGATCCTTATACTTTTCTTCAAAGTATTTAAGTTGTTTTTGATTATAAAAATTACTTAAAATTACCATGAAATCTCCCAGTCTTTAAAATCTGCTGCTAAACAATCAATTTTATAGTCTTTACGACCACCAACTACCTCTTGAATTTTGTTTTTAGCTGTATTACGAATGCCATTTAAACCATGTGTTAACTCCAGGTTATTCCCATCTTTAATGCCCTTACGGTAATTTGATTCGTTATGCCATATATGAAGATTCATCTGCGATAAAACAACTATAGCACGAATAGTTTCAGCTGTAATTTCAGATTTATTTTCATCAATATGAGCTTGAATATCGTGAACAATATCAGCGATTTCTTGGGCGTATTCAGCCTTATGTTCTGGGATGAATACTTCTTTAAGTTGAATTATTGATAAACGATCAACTAATTCACTTAGTGTTGGTAGATATTTCCTCATAGTATTTATTTTGTTTTTCTTGCCTTTCAATGTCTTTATGATGTTCTAAAGCTAATTCTTCCTCTAATGGTAATATAGCATGAGTTTTGTAACCTTCCAAAATTTCATGTACTTTATTTTTCCATCTGATTTCAGGAGTACGTTTGTAAATTCTCCATTGAAGGTCAGGCCAGTTAACTCTACCTCTACTATCTACTATCCAACCCCACTTTTGAATATGTTCTTGAGTAAGACCCTTAACTGTGTTAATACGAGGTACTCTAAGTACTTCCACTTCATTATTTTCAAGTACAAGAGGTAAATATTGCATTAGATATTTACTAGGCATCTCATCAGCATCGATCTGGAAGATATAGTCTCCTAAACATGCTTCGGTTAAAGCATTTTTCATGTTAGCAAAGTGTCCATCAAAATGGTAGTGCAACCATCTAAAAGGAGCAAATGTGTTTGAAGACAAGCTTCTTAAATAATCGTCTACGGATTTAGAACCATTATTAGAATCGTAGAATATAACTATCTCATCTTGCTTTCTTTTATTTTTAATTAAGAAAGGAAGTAGACGTTGTATTTCTACAATTTCATTACAAACTGTTATTGCGTAACTAATTTTCATTTTATTCAGGTAATACCCCAATATAAGTTAAAGCCTCCATGAAATCACGTTCTGGAAAGTGTTTTAGAGTAGTCATATCCATTTTAAAGTTATACTCTTTACCTTTTTCTTTAAACTTAGCTTTTTCATCTTCAGGCATAGGAATTGCTTTTACACCTGCCCAAGCCCAATTTAAACCATTAGCACCATCAGCAAATACCATTCCTTTATCAGGAATGTTTACTACTGAGGGGAGCCAAATAAGACCATTCTCATCTTCGCCTATTAACTCTTTATAAAGTTCAGGTAGTATTTCCGTTTGTTGGGTTAAGAATTCACTATCACGAGTCATAACACTATTAGCTTGGAAACCACACCCATAACAAAAATAAAGTTTTACAATCTCATTTACTTCTTGAACGTAACAAGCGTCTGAACCGCAACGATCACAAGTTGTTAAATTATCCATTATACTGGTTTTTTAGGTAGTTTAATTTTTTTCAAGTCGGGCATTTTAAGTTCTACTTTTTTAGGTAGATCAGGAATGTATTGAGTAAATAATTCATCTACTTTATTTTTCATTGCTTCCCAACTAAACTCAGTTTTGTTTTTAAATGCTTGACGTTTAGCTCCATCAGTGTATTTTTTGTAATTTTCAAATACATCTTTAAGATAATGTCCTACATGACCATGATCAACTGAAAACCATTGACTTTCTTCTAAAATCATATTTGGTACAGCTGCTGATGGGTGAACATTTTCTAATTTACCTGGGAGTAAAGAAGTAAATTCAGGATTAAGAAAATCAGTATGTCCAGACCATCCTGAAACAATAATTGGTTTTTTGCTTAAGCTAAATTCAAGTAGTGGACGACCAAATCCTTCACCTTTGGTTAAGTTAATCATAGCCTTTACTTTAGAGTGATTATATAACTGATTCATTTCTAAATCAGTAAACTCACCATGTAGAAGGTAAATATTAGGTAAATTAGTTGAATTTACAGTTTTTTTAATTTGGTCTATTCTCTTTAGAATCTCGTTACGATCCATATAAGAAGCACCCGCACCACTTGTTTTTAAGATAAGAGCTGGTTTCTTAGATTTGTTTTTAAATGTTTCAAAAAATGCTTTAATTAACAAACCTACATTTTTTCTATCTTGACCTAAATCACCTTGCAACCAGTGACCTACAAATAAATAAGCAAATGATTCTGGAAGTGAATTAATTGATTCAAATAGATTGTTTTTAGGTAAAATATCTAGTACTTTGTAAATGTCTACGTTAGCACCTTCAAACAACACCTCAATTGGTTTTTCTACTTTAACCTGACCTAATGATTGACCATTAGTATGTTTCTTTTCAAATACTGAATTTAGAAAAGTTGTTTTAGAATGATTTGAAGAAGTTAAAGTAACATCCATTCTGTTTATTCCTTCAACCCAAGTACCATCTACTAAAGTGGTTTCCATACCTGCAGTACAGCCAATATTATATTTACCAACAGGTTGGAATTCACTAGGGACTGTAATTTGCATCCAAATATCAGGTTGTTCTGTAAGTTGGGGGTAGTTGTAAAGGTGTTTATTTAAAAATTCCCATTCAGGATTATTTTTAATAAAACCCCAAGGTGTATTACCCCAACGTTGTGATATTAGCTTAACATCATATTTATCTAGTTCTATAATCGCTTTAATTAAATCTCTAGAACGGGCCCCATATCCGCTGTAAGTATCAAATGGAGCGCTAATATAAAACGTATTTTTACTCATATTAGTAAATTAATTTATGATTTAGAACTGGTTTTTTATAGGTTGTAGTATTAATGAGCTCAAAATTTTCTCTAGGAGTCCAAGTTGAAAATAATTCATCTATACCTTCAATGATTCGATCAGCTTGATGGTATTGAGTAAATCCTGCTTCGCTAGACAAAGCCCATTCTCTACCTTCAGCACCTCTTGCTTTACGTTCTTCTTTAGATAAGTCATATACTTCTTTAATACGTTCAGCCGCATCTTCCCAAGTGCATCTATCATCAAAGATATAAGGAGTTGGAACAGAACCTACTAATGAACGGTTATTTGGGTAGACTGGAAATGCCCATTTACCATGTTTTTTGTAGGTGCCTCTATGGTTTGAAGGAAAATCAGCGTCAAAATCAATCCATGTACCATCTTCAAATTCAAAACGCATTTGGTCTTGCATTCCACCTGTTACATTAGCAATAATTGGGTTTCCAACTAAAAGTGCTTCTGTAAGTGATAAACCCCAACCTTCATTAGAGGTAAGTAGAATTTGAACATCTGATATATTATGTAGATAGTTCATTTCTTTAGGACCATATCTACCTTCTGTAAAGATAATATTACAATATTCAGGAACAAGAGTATCAATTACAGCTAATAAATCTGTTCCATTCTCATCAATTGGTTGAGTATGGAGCATTAAAACTACTTTTTCTCTTTGTGCTGGAGTAAGATGTTCAACAAATTCTCTAAATGCTAAAATTGTATCAGGTACTTGTTTACGTCTAATATTTCTAGAGTTAAAGAATACTACATACTCATACTCTTTTCCTTTAAATAAATTTTTCTTGAATGTCTGGAATTCTTTATCTTGTTCTTTATTTTCAATAGGAAAGAATACTTGTGGGTTTAGACCATGAGGTACATATCTAATAACTCTATCTTTAGCTTTATCACCTAAAACAAGTTTATTGATGTTAACTGTTTGTTTTGAAATGCC
>Ga0172372_10006124_pt1 | contig 16497 bp, 17 predicted proteins | sample LakKiv5m_2_FD_114544 | JGI IMG/M metagenome (GOLD analysis project Ga0172372, IMG submission 114544) | Freshwater microbial communities from Kabuno Bay, South-Kivu, Congo - kab_092012_9.5m | ecosystem: Environmental > Aquatic > Freshwater > Lake | place: Democratic Republic of the Congo...
AGCATGTGAACATTTTGACCATTATAAAGATGGAAAAGAGCAGCGTCTGATCTTTGCATACCTGCGTCATCGTAAAGAGTATCGTTTTTCTCCCACTCTACGACATCTTGGTGACATGCTTCTGGATTTTCTACTCTGCGGTTGATGAAAGTTGTAAGAGCCATTTCTAAGGGCTTTTCACAGCGATATTGTGGGGGCGCAGGTTTGCCGTCAAATCTAAGACACTCAATTAGCTTTTTATTTTCGTCATCAGGATCAAATAAACTTTGCACTTCTGGGAAGGTGACTAGTGATTTTTTCTCTGCCCATTCTTTTTCTTGTGCAGCTAATTGTTCAGGAGTCATGAGGGCATTTCTGGCAATTTTGGCAGCGTCAGCATAGTTGTTGGAAGGGGCTTTGTAGCTAGCTGTGTGCTGTCTAGGTGTGGTAGCTCCAGTGTCAGGGAAATTTTTCTCAGGTGGTGGTGTATACATGAAATCAACATTGTCGATGTTGGTAGCAAAATCAGGCACTAAGAAGGCTAGGATTCTGATCTCACTTCGTGGTTTACCTTGTTGGTTGGTAGGTGGAACAACGCTTGGGTCAAAGCGTAAGAAATCAAAGCCAGGTTTGCGAGTAGTGTTGGTCCAAAGCGCACCTAATTCTGAAGGAATACGTGGTTCTCGTAGTTCTGCCGAGTAAACCGCGAAAGCAAAGCGATAGGCAGTGGGCATGGCATAAGGCATGCTCAGCAAGCTATTTTTGATCTTAATATCAACGGCACTTAAGTTGTCTTCGTTTTGAGTCATTTTGTCGCAGGTAAACCTTTGAGCTTTGATGGTTTTATAAAGTTCCCAAAAAGCAAAACTATCTGGATGGTAAGAAATATCTAGAGCACAGGTCTCTGGGTTTTGTAGGGTGTTACATTTCTTGTTAATAGCATTGAGAATTTTTCTTTTTTCTACACATTGAGATTCTGGACTAGCAATAACGAATGCTGGAGAATAATTGAGGGGAACTAAGCCAATTCTTTCAACTTCACTTTTATGACTCCAAAAAGCTTCGAGTGAATTTTTACCGTTCAAGACGTAAACACCTTTTTTGCGCCAGTTTGGTGTTTGGGAATCCATGTAATTAAAAAATTGCTTGTAGTCATCAAGATCAACGGTAATTCTGTTGCCTGTGACTTGTTCATCGCCAGCATTCGCTCCTTGATCACCGATACCCATGATATCTTCAAGCATGAGTCGATTGGTGTTGTCTGAGGCAATGTAATTAATATTAGGAACCGAACAATAGGCTTGATAGCCTTGTGCTACTAAATCTTCATAAATTTTGTCCATAGTAACGTGACCTGGGTCTTGGAAGTCGTTAAGGGCGTAGTCAAACATGCCATTGATCGGTTCGACATAGTAGGGATCTCTTTTAATGTTTGAGGAAGTAGCAGCGCCTTCTAGATTACAAACGTCTGTAGATTCGTCCCAGTCAGTGGGTGGGTATTCACTAAAATCAACACTGCCATACCAACCACAAAGTCCATAACCTTTGCAGTAAACATAAACTTCACCAGCTCCGGCACCACCAATATTAGTAGTGACGATAACTTCAGCTGGATCTAAAGAGTTACAAATAGCTGTGCCTTGAAAAATTAGCTGCTGAGAGCCAGTGGTCATGATATCGCTTTGACCAGGAACCGGGCACTCTCTTAGTGGAGCATCGTAGTCAGATTCAACAACATCTTGTTTTTCATATGCTTTAAGATATCCGGAACTAGTGTAGACTTCGCCACAACTCATAACATCACGTAGGATTGGGCGACCCCAATTGTCGTTTTGGTCGAAGACTCTGTACATGGCTCGTGCATCATTATCAGCACAATAAAAAAACGCATCAGTGGCACTACCCCAAATGGTGTCTTGCATGAATTTGATCAAGCCGCCGCTGTTTTCGTAAAGAAAGTGGACGTCATTGGAGTGTTGCTTATAAATATTGCCTTCTACCCATTCGACATAGTTATTGACGTTGCCCACATGAGCAAATCCCTCACCAATAGAGGAAGCGCCAATAGAAGGACAATTACCACTACACCTTGGAGCAACATATTCAGCAACATTGATGCCACTTTGTTGGGCACATTTGGTAGGAATTCCTGAGGCTTGAGCAAAAACTTGGCTCGATGAAACAAAAGGACTTAAGGTCAATAAAATCAAAGCTAGTAGCAGTTTGACGAGCCTTTTCACTGTTATTATTATAGCCTTAGGACTATATAATTACAGTATGACCTTTAAGTTGCCTAATTTTCTCAATCCAAACGCTTTGTGGCTGGAAAAGCAACAAACATCGATACTTTCTGCAGCAACCATCATGACTGCAGCTAGTATGCTTTCTGCTGTAGCAGGCTTGATTATTAAACGTCTGCTCAATTTTTATTTTATTGAGCATAATAAAGAAGCTTTAGAAGCATTTTGGTTGGCATTTCAAATTCCAGACATGATGTTCCAATTGATCATTTTAGGTGCGTTGTCGGCGGCCTTTATCCCAATTTTTACTTCGTATAAAAATAAAAATTCTGAAGAAGCTTTCAAAATGAGTTCAATCATGATGAATTTGCTTTTGTTGGTGTTTTTGGTAATTGGTGTTTTTGTTTTTGTGTTTGCCAAAGAAATTACACTCTTAAGAACTGGTGATGAAATTAGTCCAAATCAGATTGAAATCGTTGTTAACTTGACTAGATTAATGATTTTTGCCCAGTTTTTCTTTGCTGTTTCCAACTTTATGACGGGAATTTTGCAGTCATATCAGCGCTTTATTATTCCGGCGTTTTCCCCAATTGTTTATAATTTGGGCATTATTCTAGGTGTAGTCTTTTTCTCTTCAACCCTTGGTATTTATTCTGCCGGTGTGGGTGTGGTGATTGGTTCTTTCCTACATTTACTAATCCAAGTGCCAACGGTTTATAAGTTAGGCTTTAAGTACCGCTTTTCTTTGAATTTTCGTTATCCGGGTATTAAGCAATTTTTCAAAATTATGCCACCCCGTGTTTTTGCCATTGGGGCAAGCGAAATTCGCAAGTTGGCGTTGGGATTTTTCACTACTTCCTTAGGCTCGCTTAGTTATTTGACGATGTTTTATGCTTTGTCTTTGATGACTGTGCCGATCAGACTTTTTGGTGTGCCTATTGGTCAAGCTTCTTTGCCATTTTTGTCAGAAAAATCTGGTGATGAGGAGAGATCTAAATTTTCTGGATTAGTTGTTCAATCACTCAATCAAATTTCTTTTTTGACCTTCCCAGCTTCCGTTTTGCTTTTGATTCTTAGAATTCCAGCAATTCGTTTGGTTTTTGGTACAAGAGAATTCCCTTGGGCAACTACAGTTTTGATGGGTAAATTGGTAGCGGTTTTGGCTATTTCTATTACTGTTCAGGCTTTGACCCATTTAATCACTCGAGCTTTTTATGCACTCAAAGATACAAAAACCCCACTTTATATTGCTATTTTTGATCTGATTTTTTACTTTGCTTTGAGTTTTGTTTTTGTTTTTTACACCGATTGGGGAGTGATGGGTTTGGCATCTGCGACAGTTATCACCGCGTTTATTGAGTTATTTGCTTTACTTTTGCTTTTACATGTCAAAGTCAAAGGTTTGCTCAACAAAAAATTCTGGATTTCACAATTCAAAATGTTGGTGGCAGCATTTTTCATGGCCGTTTCACTTTATTTGCCTTTTAGAGTTTTGGATGAACTGGTCTTTAATACCACCAAAACAATTGAGTTGATTGCCTTGTCTGTAACCACCGGCACGATTGGTATGTTGTCTTACCTTTACTTTGCCGCTTTGTTTGATGTGAGGGAACTCAAGATCGTTATTGATTTGATTAACCACTTTGGTCCGTGGCGCAAAATTCTTTCCAAATCAGAAGAAGTGCTTCTGGAAACTGGCGTTGATGGGGATGAGGTTTAGCTTGTAGAATGGTTTTAAGAGTCCTGTCTCATGAAAAAGAAATCTGTTTCTTTTGATATCAATCTTATTCCCAAAGATCCATTCTTCGCTACACCAGCGGGGCAGATTTTGAAGTGGGCTTTAACAGTGGGTCGTTACATTGTGATTTTTACCGAAATGGTGGTGATCATGAGTTTTGTGACCCGTTTTAGTCTTGATAGACAGGTCACTGACCTTAATGAAGCTATTGCTCAGAAAAAAACCATTATCCAATCATATGGTGATTTGGAAGAATCAGTTCGTCAAGTTCAGGCAACTTTAGAAGAATACGCTCTGCTTAAAGGTCAAGTTAATATTACCGAAGTTTTTCCTGAGCTCACTAAAATTTTCCCTCGCGATACTCAGTTGACAGAATTGGTCATTAGACCAGATCAAGTCTCATTCTCTGGTAAAACCTTAACTCAGGCATCGCTTAATAATTTGATTAATAATGTTCAGCTTTCTAATAGATTTTCCAATGTTGTTGTCGATAAAATTGAATCAAACTCTACAGAAGACGGTGCTGGCTTTGATTTTGTGATTCTGGCTAACACTAAAGTTACTGAAGTTAAGGAGGCTGCGCCACGAGTAGTAGAAGAGACTAATATTTTAGATAGAAACCAAGGAATTGATAATTTGTAATGCCAACTCAAAGAGAAAAAATAACCAGAACACTTAATGACTTTTACCAGAGGCCTGTAGCTAAGGTTTCTTTGGAGTTATTCCTTAGTGTTTTTGCGGTGATTTTCTTTGCTGTATTTGCGATTAGACCAAATTTGGTTACGATGTCTGATTTGGTTAAAGAAATCGAAGACAAAAAAGATTTGGATCAAAAACTCACCCAAAAAATCGCTTCACTTTCTACAGCCCAAACCAGCTATCTCGACGTTCAGGAGCGACTTTACTTGTTGGTGCAAACACTACCTTCAACCCCAGACCTTATTAACTCGGTGAAGATTATTGAAAAACTCGCTGTCGATCGAGGAGTTTTGATTGACAGTTTGACAGTTTCTGAGGTGCCTAAAGAAATATCACCAGATATTCAATTTAGTAAATTAAAGAAAAATTCATTCCCTGTGAGTATGTCATTATCTGGTGAATATGAAGATATTCGTGACTTTGTGCAAGATTTAATTAGTTACCGCCGCCTTTTTGTGACCGATACTGTTATTTTTTCTACTAGTGAGGAAAGAGGACAGAAAAAACTTAGAGTAAACATCAGTTTAAGCATTCCGTATTTTGGAGATAAAAAATGAAAACTGAGAAAAAGCTAACCGGCCTAAGATTCAAACAACAAGCTTTGTATGTGATGATCTTTTCATTTGTGACAGTGGTGGTTTGGATTGGCGGAAGTTTATTTAGCTCGCAAAAAAGAACCGGTGTTTCTCCAGAATTATTGGAGCTGGCTAAGCCGTTAAACCCAACAATTAATACCTCTTTACTAGAAGAAATCGAAGCAAGAAAAAGTTATACCGACGAAGAATTGAAATATTTCCAAGTTTACAAAATCATCAAGAGTAAAGACGGTAGAATTCAACAGATTGTGCCAATTGAAAGTCAGTTGGAGGAAATTCCAGATAGCGAAGTTAACTTGAAAACTGTGCAAAACCAGCTTAATTTACTTTCACCTTCTACCAATTTAGATCAGCAGTTGGAAACCGGTTCTGGCACTTTTAGTCAAAGTGCTCAAGATTTTGCTTCTCCATCTCCTTCACCGTCATTGACTCCAGAACAACAACTTCAAAATCGCCCAGTACCTTCTGGAGTCAGCCAAGGAGCTATCCTTGATTAACCTTTTCCTGACGCTTCGCCAATTATTCGCGTTGCATAGTGCCTAAATTTTCTCTATTCTTATATACAGAAGGGAAATTCCCTTTTCATTTTGCTATGCAACCAACTGTCGATAAAAGTAAATTGATGAAAAAAAGAATTCCCACCATAGTTGGCTTGGGAATTTTAGTTGTCGGCTTGGTAGTTGGGGTAATCTTCTTGGGCACTGGTCCTGGTTTTTTTGCTCCACGTGCTACTCCAGAAACCACTCCCTCTCAAATCAAACTTACTAATGTTACAGACAGTGGCTTCACTGTTTCTTTTTTTACTGCTGAATCTACTCCAGGATTTGTTAAATACGGAACAGAAGAAAATTCAATTAAATCTCAAACTGGTGATGACCGTGATCAACTATCTGGCACTGTTGGTAGTTATCAACTCCATCACATTACTGTTCGTGGTTTGAAACCCAGCACCAATTACTACTATTTGATTGGTACAGGTACCAATGCTTCCTTTGATAATAATGGCGCTCCATTCACAGTTAAGACTACTGAAAAAGGTGGTGCACCATCTGCTGCCAAAACTGCTTACGGAAATATTTTAAGTGCCGCTGGAAACCCAGTGAATGGCGCGATTGTTTACGTTAGCATGCCAGAAGTGGGTGAAATGTCATCTTTAACCAAAGCTTCTGGTGGTTGGGCTATTCCTTTATCTAACGCTCGAAAAGCCGATGGTAGTGGTTATGCAGTGATTACTGAATCTGACATGCTAACCATCTTAGCTCAAGGTCTGAAAGCTAATGAAACTTCAAATGTAACCGTGAGCGTAGCAGAAAGTCAGCCAGTCGCTGATATTACCCTTGGTCAAAATCAAGTAGCTGAAAAAGCCCCAGTGGCAAGTGATTCAGCAGACACAACACTACCAGAATCAACAGAAAGCGGCAGTTTGGAAAACACTATTGCTCAATTTAGAGATACTTTGGCCGATGCAAGTGCTAGTGCCAATACCTTTGAGTTGGCTGATAACTTGGGTGTGACTGAGGTTAGCGGCGGTCTTGATAGTTTGGGTGTTTTGGAAAGCAGTGGTAGTTCCTCAGTTGCTGAAGTGAGTGAGGAGGTGACTGTTGTCTTAGATTTGCAAGGCACAAGTGGTCAGGTGGTTAATACACAAACTCCAACAATTGTTGGTAAAGCTGTGCCTAATGTGGTGGTTTCGATCGAAGTTTACTCTGATACTCAAATTACCCAACAATTAACAGCTGATAAAAACGGTTATTTCTCTCTTGATATTCAAGCTTTGAAACAAAATCTTGAGCCAGGCGAACACACAGCCACTTATTCTTATGTCGATCCAGCTACCGGTCAAACTGTGACTAAAACTGTGACTTTCACTGTTGAGCCAAAAACAACAACTACTGGCACCGGTGGAAATACTCAATTCACTCCTTATGGCAGTGGTAATCCATACTCTTTAGACTCTACAAAATCTGGTACCTCAACTTCATCTGCTACTACCAGTACTAGCAGCAGAAGTGCAGTGATTAGTACCAAGAGCGCCATCCCAGTTTCTGGTTCAGTGGGTACAACCATGGCTTTGGTGCTTGGCGGTATGTTCTTTATCATGGCTGGCGGTTGGAGTTACTATCTGGCTACTCAGATTGACAGCAAAGAGATATAATCAATTTCTCTGATGCCTGTGGTTATTCATCCTTATTACTCATCACCAACCAAAGAAGTCTTTGATCGACTTCTGGCTGTGGTTCTAATTTTTCTATCTTGGCCAGTTTTGTTGATCATTAGCTTAGTCATACTTTTGAGTATTGGTCGACCAATTTTTTATGTGCAAAGCAGAGTTGGCAAAGATGGAGAAAAATTCAGAATGTATAAGTTTAGAACGATGCGCCTAGGTGCTCACAAGGAGCAAGCCGCTCTGCAGAAACTAAATCAAGCTCCTGGTCCGATGTTCAAAATTTTTGATGACCCTCGTTTTATTGGAGCAGGCAAGTGGCTTTCTAAGTCTGGTTTGGATGAATTGCCTCAACTTTTCAATGTTTTGTTCGGCCAAATGAGTTTTGTTGGACCTAGACCCTTGCCAGTAGCAGAAGTCAAGAAACTTGGGTCAGATTGGAATTTTAGACATGCTGTAAAGCCAGGGGTTTTCTCTGAGTGGACCATCGCAGAAAACCGTCATCGCTCATTGGCTGATTGGCAAAAACTAGACAAACTAACTCTAAGTCAAGGTGGCTGGAGTTATGATTTGAAAATTATTGCCAAAACTTTACTAAAAAGTTTAGCTTTTATTTTTTAATTGCTTGAAGTTGGCTAAAAGCACTCAAATGTCAAAAAACCCGGGGATTAGTCTGGGCTTTTTATTTGCTTTACGATCTAATGTGAGATTAGATTGGACATGCGCCTGTGTCACACTTCAGGTGATCAAGGTCGATATCTTCCATGACGTCGTTTTCATCTTCAGCGATCTCACGAACCACATTCATAAATTCAACAGTGGTCATCGGTTGTTCTGGTTGATACTCGTAAGCAGTTTCATCGATCTTAGGCATAACAGAACAGGTTTTGATCAAAGGTTGATATTTTTTGACCATAGCGGTGAATTTTTTGAAAGAAACTTTGCTTGGGTCGTATTTCAAAGTGTATGAAACCTGGTTGCCAATATCTTCAAGTGGTTGACCGTTTTCATCAACACCAACGATCCAGTATTTTTCAAGCAACATTAGCCATTTGTATTGTTCTTCTGGAGTTGCTTCACTAGCAGTTACTAATTCACCATTCATACCAAGTTTACAAATCTCTGGTTGAGTAGGGAAGCCGACCGCAGTGGTACCATGATAGCTCTTGAGCTCTTTGATTGGATAACCTTTTTTCTCGTACTTTTTGACCATTGGATCATCACTTCTAAATTGCACCCAGCGCAAGTATTCTCGCATAGCTGGCAAGTGAGCACCTTCACTCAAAGAGAAGAGTTTGGAAACAGTTCCCGATGGTTTGATGGTCGTGTTGGTGTGAGGAACATTGACGCCCAATTTGACTGCATATGTTCGAGCTTCGTCATCAACAGCTCTTTTGAAACGAGCAATAGAGTTCCAGAAGTCTTGAGATTTTTTCTCATTAATCAAATCTCTGAAGCCGTAGCCAAAAGCATTCCAAGCATATTCGTGAATACCAGTCATACCAATACCAATTCTGTTGGTACGTTTGACTTCTCTGGTGTAGAGACAGTCCATGGTGTTAACGCGCATTAAAGCTCTAACAGCGACTCTGAAAGCTTCTTCAGCATCATCGATGCTAGGAGCAAAATAAGGAACAACGTCGGCAATCACACAGTAGCCGCCCAACATATTAAGGGTGATTTCACCACAGGGGTTGGGGATTTGAGTGTAATATTTGGCGTTAGCTTTTTTGGCAATGGTTGAAAGCATGGCTTCGGTTTTTTTGGCTGGTTTGTAGCGTTCTGACTGAGCATATTTGCCATCCAAGTAACCATCGAAGCCTTCATCGTTTTGAACAAGTTTGTGCTGATTAACAAAGCCTGGCTCGCCGGTTCGGTCGTAGTAACTAGCTTCCAAAACAGCATCCAAAACCTTCTGGGAATGTTTGGTTTTTTGTTTCCAGAATTTTTCATCGACTGCGACAGAGTTGTTAGCTGACCATAAGAAACCACCTTTTTTGATGGAAATGAAATCAAAGATTTCAGCATCAGTCCAAGTTTTGGTCGCAATACGAGCAGCTCTTCTGGCGCCACCAACCAAGACACATTCTGACAAGTAGTGGTCGACAAACATGGTTTGTTTCCATGATTCGAGGCCAGCATTTTTGACAGTAGCAAGTTTTTGAATCGATTTGATCAAAGGTCTAGGACCAGAAGCTGGTCTATTTTGCATGCCGTGAATAGGTGAACCTTTGGCACGAACTTTAGAAAAGTCGATGATTAAGATATCGTTAGCATACTTCTTTTCGAAAGCCATGGTTTCGATCTTTTCGATTGCTTCAGCCCAACCTTCTCTGGTGTCTGGGACTTCATACCAATAAGATTTGGCATATTTGTGACGAGCATCATTGACGCTTTCGTCATCTCCCCAGATAAAATCAGGGTGTTTGTCATCTAAGACACAGCGGATGATAGGCATATTATCCCAATCAACCACCATTAAGTCATCATCATAAGAACGACCAACGCCTGAGCCATTCAAAAGCAAATAGAAGAGTAAGAAAGAGCTGGAAGCAGTAGAACAGTTAGTGAAGACTTCCATATTTCTTTTTGGCTGGGTGGCGTCACCATGTTGAAGGTGGCGGCCAGACATAAGTAGAGAAGCATTGGCAATATGTTTGCGCATTAATTCATACTCACTGTCTTTGTCTTTGGCTAATTTTTTTGGTAACAAACTGACATTGCCCAAAGCGACTCTTTTGGCCACATCACTCCATGGCTCTAAGTTGCCGTTTTCATCGGTTCTAAGGTAGGTTCGCTTTGCCACAGCTTCGCCAAGTCCCTTGGTGAGACGTCTTTCGGTGAATTTCATTTTTCTTTTAGGCAAGCCTGTGGTTGCGGCAGTCATATGTTCCTTATGTTTTACTTACTATTAATTTATTAATTTCTATTTGGTTAAACGATCAATTTCTTCTTTAAAATCTTTGATGCTATCGAAGTCTCGGTAGACGCTAGCAAAAAGCAGATAGCTTAATTTGTCGATTTTCTTGAGTCTATTGATGGTTAGGTTGCCAATTTCCCAAGATTTGACTTCAGTAGTTCTTTTTTGACGCAATTTACGTTCAACGTTTTCTAGTAAATCTTCGATGTCTGACATGGAAACTGGTCTTTTCCAAGTGGCTTTGATTAACCCTCTTTTTAATTTTTCTCGATTAAACTCTTCTCTAGAACCATCTTTTTTAATGACTTTAAGATCGATGCCCTCCACTCTTTCATAAGTGGTAAAACGTTTTTCACAGCTATCACATTGACGGCGACGACGAGTTGAACTACCATCTTTTGATTCTCTCGAATCAATTACGGATGTCGCTGGTTTGCCACAATATGGACAAAGCATGTAATAGGTGTGTATCTAGTTCTTGTGCCTATCTTTGTTCACAACCACAAGCTGTTGTGTTGAATTTGTGAGTGGGTAATAAGAATCTCACACCCCTTCGATTAGTGTCAACAGTTCTAAATATAACAAACTAGATCATCTGATTATGCTATGATAGGTGACATGCAGGACGAGTTATTGATTCGACTAAAAGAAGGTAACCCTCGAGCAGTTTCAGATTGGTATGGCGAATATCGCCATCGTATCGCGGCTTTTATTGCCAAAAAAGTTTCTATCGAAAAAGACACAGAAGAGTTGACTCAAGAAGTCTTTATGAGCTGCTTGAAGCATCTACCGCTATTCAGAGGTCAATCTAGTATTTTCACTTGGATGTGTGGAATTGCTCGTCATGAAATTGCTGACTACTATCGTAAAAAATATGCCAAAAAAGCCTTGAAATATGTGCCTCTTGGTGAAAAATTACTGAGTGAAGAAATTGCTGATGCTCATGAAAGTGCCATTAAGGTTAGACAGGTTTTGTCGCAAATGAAAGCAGAATCAATCGAGCTGTTGATGAAAAAATATGTTGACCAGAAAAAAGTGATTGATATTAGTAAGGAATTGGGTAAAACTACTAGAGCTGTGGAGTCTGAACTTTTCAGAGCCCGCCAAGAATTTAAAAAGTTGTATGCTTTGAGCACCTAAGTCATGACTTATCTGCAAGCGACCTTTGAAGACAAATTAGAACTTAATAGTTCTTTTACCAAATATAGCTTTGAACTTAAAAATCCTCATTACCTGCCATTCAAAGCGGGTCAATTTGTCAATATTAAAATTAGCGACAATTTGGAGCAGGAATATTTCATTTTTTCTTCTCCTGATATTGATCATGGCTTTGAAATTTTAATTGATCAGACAGTGGCTGGTCCTAGTGTAGATTTTTTTACCAACTTGAGTTTTGGCTCAGTCATTGATTTTACCGGCCCGAGTGGCGACTTCGTCATCGACTATGATAGCGATGCTGAGCTCATTTTGATCGGCACTGGGGTGGGGGTGTCACCACTTTATTCGATGGTACAAGAACTACTCCAGGTCAAAAGAAGCGAGAGGAAAATAACTTTATTTTGGGGATTAGATAATTTGGATCAACTTTTTATGACTGAAGATTGGCAAGACTTGATTGAAAGTTTTCCCAATTTTAGTTTCCATCCGGTCATGGCTAATGCTTTGCCAGAATGGAGTTTGTGTCGAGGCAATGTTTTAGATTGTTTAAATGTCCATGAAATTAACGGCGATAGCGAATTTTATGTTTGTGCAGACAGCGAGACCGGAGAAAAGATCAAAAATCTTTGCTTGACAAATGGTGTGAAAGAAGATCAACTACGCATAACAAATTACACATAAAAAGATATGAAAAATTTAACTTTATTGTTGGCGACTGTAGGCGGTACTTTGGCGTTGGTAGTTGGGGTGGCCTTTTTATTTTCCAATAAAACTGCGGCTCCCACTGGTCCAGCTGATGAAGTCAAAGTGGTTGGTCAAAGAAATTTAGAAAAGTTGGCTAGTGATAGTGCTACTCTTGATGCTAGCACCTCAGCTCAGCCTCAAAAGAAAATTGTTTTATCGGTTTTTAGTGACTTTCAGTGTCCAGCTTGCGCTAATTTAGAAAAATCTTTTTTGATTAACGCTCGTACTACTTATGCTGATCAAGTTGAGTTTGTTTATCGTCACTTTCCTTTAGATTCGATTCATCCTTATGCCAGAATGGTGGCTTGGGCCAGCGAAGCTGCTCGTGAGGATGGGAAATTTTGGGAGTTTCATGATCTGGTTTTTGCCGAGCAAGCTGTGTGGTCTAGCTTGAGTTCAAAAGATGCAGTAAAGGAGAAATTGATCGAATATGCATCACAATTGAACATTGACAAAGAAAAATTTATCGCCAGAATGGAATCAGATGAGATCAAGAAGCGTATCGAGATGGATGTCGCTGATGGATATGCACTCAATGTGGATTCCACACCAACGGTCTATCTAAACAACAACAAAACTGCCCCTCAAGATCTGGCCAACCAGGTTAGAGTGTTGTTGCAACAATAATAAATTAGACGAGCCAATATTAGAGGGGCCATATGAAAAAAGTACTTCCTTTTATCTTTCCTTTAGCATCTTTAGCCATTGTTTTATTCTTGGCCTTTAGGTGGTACAACAACCGCACTGACCGCGGCAGTATTACTCCTTTCGCAGAAAATGTTGCTATTGAAGAATTATCAGATGAAGATACAGCTTTGGCTTTGCGCGGAGTAGGCGACTACGAAAGCGTTGATCTCAAAGGTGAAAATGGCAACACTGGCAAGTTGCGCTACGAGATCAATGATGGCAAAGTCAGATTTTCTGTGACTGCCGATTTAGAGAATTCTCCAGGAACAAATTATCAAGTTTGGCTAAAAGATCCAAATTCTGAAGCGATCAGAAAAGCCTTCCCACTTGAATATCTTAAGGGTGGAATGAGTGGTACCGCTGCGATCTCTGCTGAGACCTTGCCTTTTGAAGTCATCGTCTCCAAAGACTCCGCTGGTGCAACTGCTCCATCTGAAATTTTACTCAAGGGTTTAGTGGAGGATAAAGCTGAAGCAACTGAATAGTCTTGTCAGCGAGGCTTAGAAGTAGTTCTTGAAGTAATTAATTAAGCCAATTGGTACTTGATGAGATACTCAAGTATGCTAGGCTAAATTAGTAGTAATAATATTAAAGCAAAAAGGAGCTTATGGCAGATAATAAAGCTTTTTCACACACAAACAAAAAAGGTCAAACCTACTTCCTTCACACCAGAGAAGTTACCTTGAAAAATGGTAGAGTTCAAAGAATTTATTTCTTCGCTCGCGATGTCAGAGAAGGTGTGTTAGCTGAATTACCAGCTGGTTACATGGTTGTCGAAACCGAGAGAACTGGTATGCCAGTCTTAAAGAAGAAAGCCTAATTTCACTAATTATTTGTGAAATAAAAGACCTCCGTAAGGAGGTCTTTTTGGATGTTAAAATGGTCAAATGGAATTAACTCGCGACAATGTTTATAAACAACTATCTCTAGTAATGGACCCAGAAACTGGTTTGGATTTGGTGAGTATGGGGTTATTTTATGAAGTTAAAATTGAAGGGAAGGTAATCTTTATTCGGATGACTTTGACCAGTCCTGGCTGTCCTTTGGTTGACGTTTTCGATGATTTGATCAGAGAAACTTTGGGTGTTTTTGATGGCATTGATTTGGCTCATGACATCAAGATTGATCTCACCTTTGATCCACCATGGACACCTGATATGATGAGTGAAGAAGCAAAAGCAGAATTAGGAATTGATTGATTATGAAAATATTTTTGGCCAGTGACCATCGAGGTTTTGAACAAAAAGAAATTGTCTTTAGCTGGCTGAAAGAAGCCGGTTTTGAAGTTCAAGATCTGGGTAATGATCACTTTGACCCTCAGGATGATTTTGTCGATTTTGCTAGTTTGGCTGGACACGAAGTGGCCAAAGATGACAAGGCTAAGGCAGTGATTTTTTGTGGTTCTGGTGCTGGTGTCAATATTGCTGCTAATAAAATTAAGGGTGTCAGGGCTAGTTTGGCTTGGACGCCTAGCCAGGCCGAAGCAGCTAGAGGTGATGATGATTTGAACACACTGGTGATTGCGGCAGACTTTCTAGAAGTTGAGACAACTTTGCAGTTAGTCGAAGTTTTTTTGCAAACCAAATTTAAAGGTGAGGAAAGACATGTTCGTCGCCTTGGTAAAATTTTAGATTTAGAAAAAGCCTAGCATGAAAATTTATCCAGCTATTTTGACTGATTCTGTAGATGTTTTTGAAGAACAATTAGCAGTCATTAAAAACGAAAAAAAGATTGAGACTGTTCACGTCGATATTATTGATGGCTATTTCGTTGATAATTTAACTGTGACGCCAATGGATTTGATCGATGTAGATTTTGCTAATTTGCAGGTCGATTTTCATTTAATGACGGAAGAACCACTGGGTTTTGCCGAAGAAGTGATTAATTACATTGGTAATTTGCCAGTCAGAGCGGTTATTGGCCAAGTCGAGAAAATGTCTAGTCAGACTGATTTTGTTGATTTATTAATTGAGCGACAAATCAAGCCTGGTTTAGCTCTTAACTTATTTACTCCAGACGAAGAAATTTCAGATTTAACCTTCAAAAAATTAGCCGTTTTGCAGTTGATGGCCATTGAAGCTGGAGAACAAGGTAGGAAATTTGACCAAGCAGTTTTGGCAAAAATTGAAGCTGTGATAGCTCGAGCTGAAGAACTTAATCCCGACTTAGAAATAATTGTCGATGGCGGAGTGAAATTAGAACACTTATCTTTATTAGATTCTCATCAAGTTGGAGGAGTAGCTGTGGGTAGTGCTTTGTGGAAAAGCGAGAATCCACAAGCTGCTCTAGAAAGTTTTATCAATGTCTGATTTAGAACAAAGAAAAAATTTAAAGTTTCCTTTGCGGGTACCTCGACCCAAGGTCCGAGCAAAAATTGAGCGGGTGGCATTCTTTGGTAGTGCTGACGTTGATCCAGAGCATCCACTTTACCGAGAAGTTTTCGCGGTCGCTAGACATTTGGCCTATCATAATAAAATTATTGTTAATGGTGGTGGCCCAGGTGTAATGGCAGCGGCAACTGAAGGTGCAATTGCGGGCGGTGGTCAAACCGTAGCGGTGACTTTTTATCCTCAGGATATGCCTGAGTTTGAAGGACGCTTTTACAAAAATATTGTTGATAAAGAAATTAAGACCGCCAATTATATTGAAAGAATGTTTGGTTTGATGGATGAGTCGGACGCCTTTATTTGTTTCCAGGGTGGAACTGGCACTTTGTCCGAGTGGGCTACGGCTTGGTTATTGGCACATCTTTATTATGGCAATCACAAACCCTTGATCTTGTACGGTGAATTTTGGCATGATTTGATGGATGTGGTGATTGATCAATTCTTTATTTCAGAAAAAGAGCAAAAAGTTTATAAAATAGTCAAAAACCAAGAAGAATTGATTGAAGCCTTGGCTGACTTTGAGGTGGAGTTGAAAGCCAGATTAGAAGAATAATAACTTGAGGTAATAACAGTATGCGTGTCATCACCATTGGATCTGCCCTGATCGACATTTTTATTAGCTCTGACCAGTTTATTAAAGATAAGAGTGGTTTACTGAGGATTGGTGATCCATCAGGAAAATCTAATGTTGATAGTTTTGTTTTGAAAACTGGTGGTGGGGCTGGTAATACAGCGGTTGGATTTAGTCGGCTGGGTTTTGACACCGCCATAATTTCTGAAACCGGTCATGATGAATTTTCCAAAATAGTAATCGAAGATTTGAAAAATGAGGGTGTGGACACCAAAATGATTGTGCGCGAACGCAAAGAAGAGACGGGTGGTTCGATTATTTTGGGATCGCCAGACGGGTCGAGAATGATTTTGGTTCACCGAGGTGCCTCGTCGATGTTGGATCCTGATGATTTGAAAACTTCAGAAATTGCTGAGGCGAATTGGGTGCATGTTTCGAGTTTGTCGGGCAGACTTAGAACACTCAAAAATTTATTTGAGACGTTGCGCTTTTACAATGTTTCTTGTTCATGGAATCCAGGCTCAGCCGACTTGAATCTACTTAATAAAGATGAACTTAAAGTCGAAGACTTAGCAGTCAAAGTTTTGATTCTCAACAAAGAAGAATGGGAGTTA
>Ga0172372_10006127_pt1 | contig 16488 bp, 14 predicted proteins | sample LakKiv5m_2_FD_114544 | JGI IMG/M metagenome (GOLD analysis project Ga0172372, IMG submission 114544) | Freshwater microbial communities from Kabuno Bay, South-Kivu, Congo - kab_092012_9.5m | ecosystem: Environmental > Aquatic > Freshwater > Lake | place: Democratic Republic of the Congo...
ATCCGCGGGGCATCGGCACGATGTCGTCGTTTCGCCGTCAGCTGCCGTTCGACTCGATACCGGAATGGGCAGCAGCCCGCGCCGCCGGACAGGAGTCGTTCGAGGCCGCGCTCCGTGACCCCGAACAGCGGCGCCGCCTCGTGGATGCCGCGCGTGTCGCGGTCTACGCCGACACGTTCGGGGGCGAGGCCCGACCTCCCGACTTCGAGCGGATGCGCGTGCTCGACTCCCCGGTGCCGCCGAATCCGACGGTGGCCGAGGTGGCGGTCGCCCGTGGTGTCCATCCCGCCGAAGCGATGATCGACCTCGCCCTCGAGTCCGATCTCGAACTCTTCTTCGTGCAGAACAACCTGCCGTTCGACGCCGACGCAGTGCGCGACGTCATGCGGTCGCCCCACACGGTGATGACCTTCTCCGACTCCGGAGCGCACGTCAGCCAGATGTCGGACTCGTCGATCTTCACCCACTTCCTCGCCCACTGGGTGCGCGAGCGCGGCGACTTCACGCTCCCCGAGGCCGTGCGCATGATGACGTTGGCCCCCGCCCGTGCCTGGGGATTCGCCGACCGAGGGCTGTTGCGCGAGGGCCTGGTGGCCGACCTGAACGTGTTCGACCCGGACACGGTGGCACCAGCCATGCCCCGCCTCGTCCGCGATCTGCCGGCCGGTGCGGCGCGCATCGTGCAAGGTGCCACGGGCATCGCCGCCACCATCGTGGGCGGGCAGGTGACGTTGCGCCATGGTGCATCCACCGGGGCCCGTCCGGGACGGCTCCTACGGGGACCTCTCGCTGATCGTCGGAACGAGCAGAAGGAGCAGCGATGAGCAACGAATTGCCGTGGGTCATCTCCGTCGACGACCACGTGGTCGAGCCTCGGGACGTGTGGACGTCTCGACTGCCGACGGCGTTGCGCGATCGGGGGCCGCACGTGGTGGAGGACACCTGCGAGGTGCGGTTCGATCCCGAGACCGGCGCCCACAGCTTCCTCAAGGGTGGTGACGGCCCCCGCGCCGACTGGTGGGTGTTCGGCGACGCGCTGCGACCCATCCCGCAGGTGATGGCCTGTGCCGGCTTCGCGCCCGAGGACTTCACCCTGCAGCCGATCCCGTTCTCCGAGATGCGACCCGGGTGTTGGGACGGCGCCGCCCGGCTGGCCGACATGGACGTGGCCCACATCGAGCGGTCGCTGTGCTTCCCCACGTTCCCTCGCTTCGCCGGTCAGATGTTCCTCGAGTCGCCGGACAAGACCGTCGCCGACCTGTGCGTGCGCGCCTACAACGACTGGATGATCGAGGAGTGGTGCGGTCCCAGCGGTGGACGCCTCATCCCGCTGTGTCTGGTGCACCTGTGGGACCCACGGCTGGCGGCGGCCGAGGTGCGACGCGTGGCCGCGCTCGGTGTGCGGGCCATCACCTTCCCCGAGTTGCCCACCTACCTCGGGCTGCCGTCGATCCATGCCCGCAACGGTCACTGGGAGCCGCTGTGGGCGGCCTGTGACGAGACGGGTGTGTCGGTGCACATGCACATCGGATCCGGTTCGAAGATGCCGCAGACCAGCATCGACGCGCCCTCGGGTGTCGGTGTGGCCGTCACGTCGATCAACGCCTTCATGGCGCTCTCCGACTGGCTGCTGTCCGGCGTGCTGGCCCGCCATCCCAATGTGCGCATCGCCTTCTCCGAGAGCCAGATCGGATGGATGCCCTACGTGTTCGAGCGGTGCGATCGGGTCTTCGAGCAGAGCTCCGGTTGGTCGGAGATCGACTCGGCGGTGACCGAACTCCCGAGTTCGTACGTCCCGGGCCGTGTGTTCGGGTGCTTCTTCGACGACACCGTCGGCGTGCGCACCCGCGACCTCATCGGCGTCACGCAGATGTTGTTCGAGACCGATTACCCGCATCAGGACTCGACGTGGCCGTCCACGCCTGAGGTGGTGGCTCGCATCGCCGAGATGGTCTCGGCCGAGGAACTGGAGCGCATCATGCGCACCAACGCCATCGAACTGCTCGAACTGGATCCGACGAGTCTCGTTCCCGCTGTGGTGGCCTGAGTCGGTGGCCTGAGTCGGTGGCGCGAGTCGGGGCGTGAGACCGGTGAGGTGAACGGGTCAGGGCTTCCCGCAGCCGGGCACCTCGACCTCGAGGGCCAGCAGTCGACCGGTGCGGGCGGCCTTCACGACCTCGCGCTTCCAGTCGGCGGCCGCGCACACCACCAACGTGCGTCGGTCCGCTCCGGCGAGCACGCAGGCCACGGGGATGAGGCCGTCGAAGCGATGCTCCTCGGTGGTGGTGCCATCGGGCTCGGCCCGCAGGACGCGGGCGCCGATCGGGTCGGCCACCCACACCGCCCCCTCGGCATCGAGGCAGATCCCGTCGGGCGGGGCGAAGGCCGGACCGTCGGGTGCTGGTCGCAGCGTCACGTACACCCGTCGATTCGACAGCGTGCCGTCCTCGGCCCGGTCGAAGGCGGCGATGCGACCGCCGCCGCTCTCGGCCACCAGCAGGGTCCGTTCATCGGGGGTCAGTACGTGGCCGTTGGGTGAGGCCAGCTCCTCGGCGGCCACGAACCACGAACCGTCGGGTCGGACGCAGAAGGTTCGACCCGGCTGGATCGAGCCGCCCTCGTGGATGCGTTGCCCCATGTCGCCGATGTAGGCGGTGCCGTCGGCGGAGACGATCATGTCGTTGAGCGAACCGACGGCGGCCGACGAGAGGTCGGCGTGCACGACCACCGTTCCGTCCGCCTCGACCCGTCGCAACTGCTGGGTCTCCATGGCCACCACCAACAGACGTCCATCGGGGAGCCAGCCCAGACCCGAGGGTTCATCGTCCTCGAGTCGCGCTTCGGTGCGGGCGTCACCGTGCAGATCGGTGGAGACGACCCGTCGATCGTGCATGTCGCTGAACCACACGCGCCCGTCGCGCCAGCGAGGTCCTTCGGCGAAGTGCAGGTCGTCGACGATGGTGCGCACTCGGCTGTCGGTCATGGCTGGATCGTAGGACCTCGATGGGCGCAGGTTCGCTGGGCGGTCGTGCGTGGGGCAACGTAGCGTGCGTTCATGGGGGAGTTGCTCGACGGTCTTCGCGTGGTCGATCTCACCGTTGAACGCGGGCGTCTGGCGGCGCGGGTCCTCGCCGATCTCGGCGCGCAGGTCGTGCGCGTCGAGGGCGCGGCGCCGAGTGGCGCGGGTGGCTCGTGGCGCATGGTGGACGGTGTCGATCTCGGCGCGTTCGTGCGCAGTGCCGGCGTCGATCGGGTCGAGCTCGATCCCGGGTCGGAGCATGACCGCATCGGACTGCACGCGGTCCTCGACGGTGCCGATGTGGCCCTGGTGTCCGATGACTCCTGGGGTGATCCCGACTCGTTGGTGGCCGACCACCCGCAGCTGGTGGTGGTGGCGCTCACCGCAACGGGGCGCGCCGGTGCGGGTGCAGAGTGGCCCACGACCGAACTGGTCGAGCAGGCCATGGCCGGCTTCGTGGTTCGGGCCGGCGTACCCGAACTGCCGCCGGTCTCGGCGCCGGGTCGCATGGCCGACGACATGGGCGCGGTCCTCGGTGTGCTCGGTGCGCTGGTGGCGCTCACCGAGGTGGCGGACGGCGCCCCGGGTCAGGTCGTCGACGTGTCGGCGGTGCTGGCCTTGGCGCACTGCACCGACATGAGTCTCCCGTTGTGGTCGACGCTGGGTATGCCCCCGCAACGTGTCGGCGCCGGCTCCTATCCGCTCTACGCATGCACCGACGGACTGGCCCGACTGGTGTTGCCCATGTCGGCGGGTGAGTGGCGGTCGCTCATCACCTGGCTCGGCTCACCGGAGGAGTGGACCGATGGGGAGTGGGACGAGCCGATGCTCGGTCCGAGCGCCCGGGCGGCGATCATCGAACGGCTCCCGGCGATGTTCGCCGCCGGTACCCGTGACGAACTGGCGGCGCAGGGCGACCGGTACGGGGTGCGGATCACGCCGGTGCTCACGCCGGCCGAGGTGCTGGCCAGCGCCCACGTGGCGGCCCGGGCCACGTTCGCCGAGGTCGAGGTGGCCGGTGGCGTGGTCGGTCGCCTGGTGGCCTCGCCCTTCTCGGTCGACGGTGAGCGACGACCTCCACGTCCGGGCAAGCGACTCGATGACCTTCCGTCGTGGTCGGCCCGACCGGCGCCGACGAGTGACCGCACCGATCGATCCCGACCGTTGGAAGGGCTGCGCGTCCTGGAGATCGGCACCGGGGTCGCCGCTCCGGAGGGTGCCCGGATGCTGGCCGAGTGGGGTGCGGAGGTCATCAAGATCGAGAGTTCGACGCGACCGGACTTCCAACGCACGGTGCTCGGCGGCACCATCAATCCTGCGTACGTCACCGTCGGTCGGGGCAAGCGATCGTTCGACGTCGATCTCACCACCGATGAGGGACGTGCCCTCGTGCTCGACCTCGTCGCCGCTTCGGATGTGCTGGTCGAGAACAACGCCACCGACGTGATGGCGCGGCTCGGTCTCGGCTGGGACGTGCTGCGGGAGCGGAACCCTCGGCTCGTGATGGTGAGCACGCAGCTCTACGGCGACCGCGGTCCATGGGCGGCCAAGAAGGGGTACGGACCGAGTGCGCGCGCCATCGGCGGTCTCACGTGGTTGTGGGCCCACGGCCCCGACGCACCTCGCGGGGTGATGACCATCCACCCCGATCACCTCGCCGGTCGCCTGGTGGCGATCGCTGCGCTCGCCGGACTCCGTCAGCGGGCGCGCACCGAGACCGGAACCCGCATCGACCTCGCCCAGTTCGAAGCGGTGATCCTCTTCCTGGCCGAGCACTACCTGCACGAGTCGATCGAGTCCGGCGCGGCGCAGCCGGTCGGCAACATCGATCCCCGCCATGCACCGTGGGGGGTTTATCGTTGCGGTGACGACGACGGTGGCATCGAGGCGTGGGTGGCCATCTGCGTTCGCAACGACTCCGACTGGGAGTCACTGCGCCGGCTCGCGCCGGACGAGTTCGCCACCGACGAGTGGCGCACCGAGGCGACGCGCGTGGCCGAGCGAGATGCGGTCGAAGACGCTGTCGCCCGATGGCTGGCGACTCGCAACGCCGGTGAGGTCGAACGTCTGCTCGTCGACGCCGGTGTCCCGGCGTCCCGCCTGCTCCATCCTCGTCTGTTGGCCGATCATCCCGTGTACCGGGCCTGGGGATGGCCCGCCCCGGTGGAGCAGCCGGGGATCGGCCCGTTGCTGCTCGAGGGACCGGCGCTGGAGGGATCCCGGATGGGCCGCCCCTCGGTGCGTCCCGCTGCCCTGCTGGGGGCCGACACCGAGGACATCGCCAGAGCGCTCCTGGGCCTCGATCCCGCACGGGTGGCCGAATTGCGGGCTTCAGGGGTGCTGGGAGCGGCCTGATCGCCGGGCTCTGCGTTGCCCCTCGGTCATCGATCTGTAAGGATTCCGCAACATGAGGTCGGTGCGGCACCCTGTGCGAGGGACCATCCGTTCCCGTCGTCTCCGGGTCATGGGCGCGATGGTGGCCGCCGGGGTGATCCTGACGGCGACGGCGCTCACCGTGGGACCGGCCTCGGCCCAGACCATCGACCAGAAGCGCGCTGAAGCAGCCGCGGTCTCGGCCAAGTTGGCCGAACTCGACGCCAAGGCCCTCGAGGTCAATGCCCGGTACGAGGCGGCCCGTTACGAGTTGAAGCAGATCGAGGACCGCATCGGCGCCGCCAGGGAGTTGGCCCGTCAGACGGCGGCGGAGGCCGAGACCCGCCGAGCCGATGTCCGTCGCTACGCCGTCACCGCCTACCAGAACGGCAACGACAGTCCCGGCCTCGACGCCCTGTTGACCAACGACGCCGAGGCCGGCATGCAGAAGCGGTCCTATCTCGAGTCGATCTCGGGCAGTCGACAGGACCTCATCGATGCCCTCCGCGCCGCCAACCAGAAGGCCGAGGAGGATGCCTCCCGCTTGCGGGGGGCCGAGGCGGCGGCCGCGGCCAAGAAGGCCGACATGGAGCAGCTCAAGGTCGCCGCCGACGCGGCAGCCAGTGAACAGCGCGCCATCACCAACCGGGTGCAGGGGGAACTTCGCGCGCTGGTGGACGCCGAGAACGCCCGCCGGGCTGCGGCCGAAGCGGCGGCGCGCGCCGCCCGATCGGGCGGGTCGGTCAGCGGCGTCGCCAACCCGCCACCTCCGGGCGTGGCCGGGCCGGCGGCCATCAGGGCCGGGATGACCAAGATCGGGTCGGGCTACGTATGGGCCGCCGAGGGCCCCGACGTCTTCGACTGCTCGGGTTTCGTGCGATGGGCCTATCTGCAGACCGGGATCTCGCTGCCGCACTACAGCGGGGCCATGTACAACATGACGGTGCGCATCAGTCAGGCGCAGTTGCAGCCCGGCGATCTGGTGTTCTGGGGACCGAACGGATCGGCGCACGTCGCCATCTACATCGGCAACTTCCAGATCCTCCACACCGCCAAGGGCGTGAACGTCACCCCTCTCGACTGGTGGACCGGCTATCCGCCCTCGGGCTTCGGTCGACTCCGCTGAGCGAGAACCCACTCAGTCGGTGAACTCGAAGCCGCGGTAGTCGGCCTCGGCCACGTCGTCACAGATCGATCGGTACACGGCGACGCCGGCCAGATAGGGCATGAACACCCGCGGCTTGCCGGGCACGTTGGCGCCCAGATACCACGAGTTCCCCTTGGGGAACAGCGTGTAGCCGGCCACCTCGTTGACATGGTCCACCCACGCGTCCTGGGCCTCGAGAGCGGGGTCAACGGCCCGATGATCGTGGTCGCCCATCCACGCCACCAACTCGGTGCTCCATTCCACGTGCTGTTCGATGCTCACCAGCATGTTGGTCATCACCGAGGGACTGCCCGGCGCGCAGATCATGAACATGTTGGGGAAGCCGTGGGTGGTGAGGCCGAGGTAGGTGCGCGGTCCGGCCGACCACTCGTCGCGCAGGGTCCGTCCGTTGCGACCGACGATCTCCGGGCCGAGGAGCGCGCCGGTCATGGCGTCGAACCCGGTGGCGAACACGATCACGTCGACATCGGATGTGCCGTCGGAGGTCTCGATCCCCGTGGTGGTGATGCGTTCGATCGGAGTGCGGCGGAGATCGACCAGTTCGACGTTCGGTCGATTGAAGGTCTCGTAGTAGTCGGTGTCGAGGCAGAGACGCTTGGTGCCCACCGGATAGGTGGTCGGGCACAGCGCGTCGGCGGTGGTGGGATCGTCCACGATCCGCCGGATGCGCTCGCGCAGGTAGTCGGCGACGACGGCGTTGGCTTCCTCGTCGACCAGCACATCGTTGAAGGCGCCGAGGAAGCCGAACAGCGTGCCCTGCTCCCAGATGGCGTCGAAGCGTCGCAGACGCTCGGCCTCGTCGACCTCATGGGCAGACTGTTCGGGTGTCGGGGTGATCGTGCCTCCGTGCGACTCGCGTTGAGCGGCCCGTCGCTCGCGATAGCGCGCCTTCACCTCGGCCACCTCGGCGTCGTCGAGGGGACGGTTCCGGGCCGGGACCGTGAAGCACGGCGTGCGTTGGAACACGGTGAGGTGGTCGGCCTCGGCCGCGATGTGGGGGATCGACTGGATGCCCGAGGATCCGGTGCCGATCACAGCCACTCGACGGCCGGCGAATCGCACGCCCTCGTGGGGCCATTGACCGGTGTGATGGATCTCGCCGGCGAAGTCATCGATGCCCTCGATGTCCGGTCGCCGGGCGGAGGACAGGGCGCCGACGGCCATGAACAGGAACGGGGCGGTGACGGCGTCGCCTCGATCGGTGCGCACCGACCACCGCGCCTCGGACTCGACCCACTCGGCCGCCAGCACGCGAGTGGAGAACCGGATGTCGCGACGCAGATCGAAGCGATCGGCGACGTGGTTGGCGTAGGCGAGGATCTCCGGCTGGGTGGCGTACTTCTCCGACCAGGTCCACTCCTGTTCGAGCTCCTCGTCGAACGAGAAGGAGTAGTCGATGGAGACGATGTCGCACCGGGCCCCCGGGTAGCGGTTCCAGAACCAGGTGCCGCCCACGTCGGAGGCCGCGTCGAAGGCGATCGCCGACAGGCCCATGGCCCGCAGGCGATGGAGCAGGTAGAGCCCGGCGAACCCGGCGCCCACCACCACGGCGTCGAACCGTCCCGTCTCCGCCGCCCGTCCCTGCATCGTCGGATCCTCGACCTGTGTCATCTCGTCCTCCCGCTCCCCGACACTACGGCGGCCCGCCCCGCGAGGTGTCCGAGTCCGGGGAGCGGCCACCGATCGCTCGGCCGAACCCGGTCGAGCGGGCGACGCGTCGGGTCGCCGATGCGACAGACTCTCGCACCACACCGCAGACGGGGGAGACCATGACGACGACCGACGCGCCCTACATCAACCTGCTCGACCCGCAGTTCTACGTCGATCCGTGGGAGGCGTACCGGTGGCTGCGGGACAACGATCCGGTGCACTGGGATCCGGTGCACCGCATCTGGGGCGTGTCGCGCTACGCCGACATCGTCGAGGTGGAGAAGAACTGGCAGCTCTACAGCTCCTTCGACGGATCACGACCGGCCATCGATCAGCGTGACGACACCTCCATGATCAACCGCGACGATCCCGAGCATCAGCAGCAGCGCATGCTGGTGGCCCGACAGTTCACCCCGCGCGCGGTCCGGCAGTTGGAGACACGCATCCGCGATGTGGTGACCGATCTGATCGACGACGTGATCGAGACGGGTCGGAGCGAGGCGATCTGGGACCTCGCCTCGCCGCTGCCCGCCATCCTGATCGGCGAGAAGCTCGGATTCCCGCCCGAGTTGTGGCCCAAGTTGCGCGAATGGTCCGAGGTGACGATGTACGAGTCGGGACAGAACCCGCCCGACGGTTCCCCTGCTCCACGTTCGGAGCGTTCGGAGCAGGCCATCGGCGAGTTCGCCATGGCCACGTTGGACATCATCGCCCAGCGTCGGGCCGAGCCCGCCGACGATCTCATCTCGATCTGGTGCCATACCGAGCAGGGCGGACGGAAGTGGAACGAGGCTGAGATCATCTCCGAGTGCATCCTGGTGCTCGATGGCGGAGCGGAGACGACGCGGACCGTGATCGGTTCGATCATCCGCGAACTGGCGCTTCGACCCGACCAGAAGCAACTCCTCGTCGAGCGACCCGAGATCCTCGGGGAGACCGGCGTGGAGGAGTTCATCCGCTTCGTGACGCCGATCCTCAACATGCGTCGCACCGTCACCGCCGATCACGAGTTCCACGGCAAGCAGTTGCGCGCCGGTGATCAGGTGCTCCTCATGTACCCGTCGGCCAATCGTGACGAGCGGGTGTTCGCCGATCCGGACCGCCTCGACGTGCTCCGGGCCCACAACAACCATGTGGCTTTCGGTTTCGGCACGCACTTCTGTCTGGGCTCCTCACTGGCCCGCATCGAACTGCGGGTGATGTTCGAGGAGTTGGTGCGTCGCATCCCTGACTGGCGTCTGGCGCCCGATGCCGATCCGCAGATCCTGGGGGCGACGTTCACTCGGGCCTACGACCGCGTCGACATCGAGTTCACGCCGGGCCGTCGCGAGCGCTGAGGCGGTCCACGACCGGTCGGCATCGACGGGGCAGACTCTCGGAATGTCCGACGCCTCCGCCGCCACGACCACGTCCACCACCGAGGCCACCGCACCCTCCGCTCGGAGGGGCCACTCCCGACTCCGACGGACGCTGGCCTGGATCCTGCTCGTCCTCGCCTCCGTTCTCACCTTCGGGGTGGCCATCGACGTGTGGGTGAAGGAGCAGTTGCTGTCCACGCCCCGGTGGGTGGAGACCAGCGACAAGATCCTCGCTGACCCCCGGGTCCAGGCCACGTTGGCCACCTATCTGGTCGACGAGGTCTACGCCAACGTCGACGTCTCCGGCGCCATCGCCGACCGTCTGCCCGAGGATCTCAAGGGCCTCTCCGGTCCGTTGGCCGGGGCGCTGCGATCCCCGGCGACCCAGGGCGTCGAGCGCCTCCTGGCCTCGGCGCAGATCCAGAAGGTGTGGAAGGAGGTCAACACCGCGGCGCACTCCACCCTGGTGGCGGTCCTCGAGGACAAGATGCCGGCCGGGTCGAGCAAGAACGGCAAGGTCACCATCGATCTCGGCGAATTGGTGACGCGGGTGGCCAAGCAGATCGGTCTGCCCTCCGCCGTCATCGACCGGATCCCGTCCGATGTCGGGCAGGTCACCATCTTCCAGTCCGATCAGTTGGCCTTGATCCAGCGCAGTGTGGCCATCGTGAACGTGCTCGGTCCGATCCTGATCGTGGTCGTGGTGGCCCTGTACGCCGCTGCGGTGTGGCTGGCCATCGGCCGTCGCGTGCGCACGTTGCGCAATGCCGGATGGTCGTTGGTGATCGTGGGTGCAGTCATCGTGATCATGCGTCGGCTCTTGGGGAACTACGTGACGTCGATGATCACGTCACCGCAGTACGGCCCCGTCGGCGACCTCATCTGGGCCGTGGTCACCCAGTTCCTGTGGTCGACGGGTTGGCTGCTCATCGGATGGGGCGTGTTCATCATCCTGGGCATGGTGCTGGTGGGTCCGTCCCGGGCGGCGCACGCCATCCGGCGGTTCACCGCACCGTTCGTGAACGCCGAACCCGTCGTGTTCTGGGTCGGGGTGGCCGTCATCTACCTGGCGATCGTGTGGCTGGTGCCGACGCCGGCCCTGCAGGTGTGGTGGTCGGTGCTGCTCGTCGCCGGCGCCGGGGCGGCCTATCTCGGCGTCCTGCGGCGACGTTCCCGGGGTGAGTTCCCCGACGTCGGACTGCACGTCGACGGTCTCGGTGACCGGGCGACCGAGACCTGGGGTGACATAACCGGCTTCGGACGGTCGGTGGCCGAGCGTCTGCGGTCGCGCCGGAGCGCTCCGGCCGGCGACCCGGTGGCGCAGCTCCAGGGCCTGGCCGAGCTCCATCGCTCGGGCGCGCTGTCGGACGAGGAGTTCACGGCCGCCAAGTCCAAGCTGCTGTCCTGAGCGGGGCCCGCGGTCGGGCTCAGTCGGCGAACTCGAAGATCCGGTGCAGCCGGGTGAGGCGCATCTCGGCGATGCGCCATCCGGCGGGCGTTCGGCGATAGGTCTCGTGGTAGTGCCCGTACCCGTGCAGGTAGCGGATCGGAGAACCCTCGGGCCACCACAGTTCGTCCTCCATGGCCCAGATCCCGGTGGCCGTGTCGGTATCGACGAGTTCGATCTCGTCCATGTGGCCGTGATGGACGGTGATGACGTCGCCGATCTGTCCGACGAGGAACGGCAGATACTCGTCGACCCCGATGATGACGGTTCCGGAATCCTCGGTGGTGTCGATGCGGACGTCGATGGTGAAGACCTCGCGCAACGCGTCCCACTGCTTGGTGTCCATCAGCCGGAAGTACCGGGCCTTCAGCCGACGGATCTCCTCGAGGTCACTCACCACAACGTGCCGTTGTCCACGCGCAGGACGACTCCCGTGGTGGTGCTGGCTGCGTCCGACGCGAGGTGGGCGATGGCCTCGGCGATCTTGCGCGGCGGCATCATCCCGGGCAGCACCCCCATCATCTTGGGGAACACGCTGTAGTCGATGTCGCCCTTGACGCCCTGCAGGGCGGTCTCGGTCATCGCGGTCTGCACACCGCCCGGCGCCACGAGATTCACGCGGATGCCCTCGGGCGCGAGTTCCACGGCCAGTGAGCGCATGAACAGGTGGAGCCCGGCCTTGGTGGCGCAGTAGGAGGAGTTGTAGGGCTGGCCCTGCATCCCCGAGATGGAACCGACGGTGACGATGTTGCCCGTGCTGGCGCGCAGATGCGGCAGGGCGGCCTGGGTGACGAGCAACGGTCCGGTCAGGTTGATGGCGATCTGACGGTTCCAGTGCTCGAGGGTGATGTCATCGATCTTGGCGAACCAGTTCACGCCGGCCACGTTGCACAGCACATCGAGTCCGCCCATCTCGGCGACGGCGGCATCCATCGACGCCCGGACCTGCTCCGGGTCGGTCACGTCGCAGTGCCCGACGCCGTCGGCCTCGAGAACGTCGACGCCGACAACGGTGGCGCCCTCCTCGCGGAACAACTGCACGGTCTCGGCGCCGATCCCGCGGGCGGCGCCGGTGACGAAGATCCTCTTGCCCTCGAATCGCATCGCCGCACCCTAGTGTCTCGCTGTCGACGACCTTCCGGGGGAGTACATGGGATTCGAGCCGAGACCGGGGGCGCTGTTGCCCGAACTCACGCTGTCACAGGAGTTCGTGTTGTTGGCCCGCGCGCTGTGGCGCGAGGGCTACGCCGACCACCTCGCCGGTCACATCACCGTGAATCTCGGCGACGGCACTCTGCTGTGCAATCCGTGGTTCCTGACCTGGGAGGAGTTGCGACCGTCGCAGTTGCTCCGCATCGACCTCGACGGGAACGTGTTGGAGGGGGACTGGCCGGCGCCGCTGGGCATCCCGCTGCACCTCGAGCTGCATCGGGCGCGTCACGAGGTGGGCGTGGCCGTGCACAGCCATCCGTTGTACGGGACGGTGTGGGCCGACATGGGCGAGATCCCTCCCGTCTACGACCAGAGCTCGGGTCTGGGCGGTGGCGGTGATCTGGTGCTGGTCGACGAGTACGGCGGGGGCGTCGACGTGGCCAGCGCCGCGCGCGACGCCGTCGAGGCCATGGGCGATGCCAACCTCGCGCTCCTGGCCGGCCACGGAGTGTTCGTGCTGGGTTCGACGATCAGAGCCGTGTTCCAGCGGGCCGTGGCGCTCGAGCAGCGCTGTCAGCGGGCGTGGCACATCCGCGCCGCCGGGGGTCGGAGAGAGACCGCCGTGCCCGAGTGGTGGCTCGAGCGGGGGCGCAACAACGACGGCAACGGCTTCATCGGCTTCTGGGAGGCCATGGCCCGCGTCGAACTGCGGGCCGATCCCTCGCTGCTCGAGGATCGGGGCCGGATCGGTTGACGCCGGAGCCGATCAGCGGACGTCGACCGACGCGTGCCGAACTGACCGCCTACCGAGGGGCGACGGTCGACGACCTGGTGCCCGATCCGGTGCGACTGCTGTTCGTCGGCATCAACCCGGGTCTGTGGACGGCTGCGGTCGGCGCGCACTTCGCCCGACCGGGCAACCGGTTCTGGCCTGCCATGCACCGGGCTGGTCTGACCGCTCGGCTCGTCGATGCGTCGTGCGGTCTCGAACCGGTCGATCGCGCCGATCTCGTCGAGCGGGGCATCGGCATCTCCAACATGTGCCCGATCGCCACGGCCCGTGCTGATGAGCTGTCGATCGAGGAGTTGCGCGAGGGCGGCGAGCGACTGCGTGAACTGGTTCGTCGCTGTCGACCGAGCGTGGTGGCCGTGCTCGGAGTGACCTCGTGGCGTCAGGCCATGGGGGATCGACGCGCGGTCATGGGCCCGGCGGAGGGATTCTTCGAGGGCGCGCGACTGTGGATCCTGCCCAACCCGAGTGGCCTCAACGCCCACGAGACGGTCGAGTCGCTGGCCGACAAGTTCCGAGTCGTGGCCCTCGACGCCGGGGTGGAACTGACGGGTTGAGCTCTCAGTCGGAGGTCGGCAGCACCCCGCCGGCGGCGATCCACGCGCCGAACGTCTTCTCGCCCTCGTTGGGGTTGTACAGGTCCTCCTGGTAGGAGAACTGCCCGTCGCCGGCGTACTCGAGGATGGTCACGCATCCGAAGCGCAGGTCCTCGCCGCCGGACGGGTGGGGCAGCACCTGCCACGGGTAGTAGACGACGCGGTTGCCGTCGAACACCACCCACTCGACCGGGAACGTCATGGTCGACGGGGCCATGGCCATCACCTCGACGATGGCTCGTCGGATCTCCTCCCGGCCCCGGAACGTGCCCAGATGGTGCTCGACCCACACCCCGTCGACCGTGTGCAGGTCGGCCCACGCGTTCCAGTCGCCACTCTCACCCACCGCCACGAAGTTCTCGTAGGCGGCTCGTACCTCTTCCTCCGGATAGCGCATGCTCCCCCTCCTCCGACGGAAGTGAAGCACGTCGGCGTCAGCGGCGCTCGAACCGCTCGCGACGGGGTGCGGCCCGGCGACCACGGATGGTGGTGCGGGCCATGGCTCCGAGGACCTCGTCCACCGACTCGGTCGGCACCTCCACCAACGAGAACCGATCCGTGACCTCGATCGATCCGATGTCGTTGCCCGACAGGCGGGTCTCGCCGGCGATGGCACCGACCAGATCGCCGGGCCCGACCCGTGACGAGCGGCCGATGGGGAAGTACAGGCGCGTCATTTCCCGACCGCCGGACCGACCGCGTCGTCCGGCGTCGCGCCGGTCACCGTCGCGCCGCCCTCCGTCACGCTGACCTCTGTCGGAACGCGTCGGTCGACCCGGACCGCGATCCACTCGCTCGTTGCGACGATCGGGCCGGTCGCGACGCAACTCCACCTCGGGGATCTCCTGCTCGTCCTCCACGGTGCCCGCCGACTCATGGGCCAGTCGCACCGCCGCCAACGCGATGTCGAACAGGTCGGCCTCGGCCGACAACTCGTCGATCACGGCCCGGTAGTGATCGAGCTCGTCGGAATCCTCCATCGCCGACCGCAACGCGTCGATGGTCTGACCCATCCGTCGTTCGTTCACATCCGCGACCGACGGGATCTTCTCGATGCGGATGGCATCGGAGGTGGCGCGCTGGATGTCGGCCAGCTGTCGGTGCTCGCGCGGTTCGACCAGCGTGATGGCCACGCCCTCGCGCCCGGCACGACCGACCCGACCGATGCGGTGGACATACGACTCCGGTGCCGAGGGCACGTCGTAGTTGACGACGTGAGTGAGGAGGTCGATGTCGAGGCCCCGGGCGGCCACATCGGTGGCGATGAGCAGATCGGCAGTGCCGTTGCGCACCCGACCCATGACGCGATCACGCGCCTCCTGGTTCATCCCGCCGTGCAGTGCTTCGGCCCGGTAGCCGCGACCATTGAGCAGTTCGGTCAACTGGTCGACCTCGGTCCGGGTGCGGCAGAACACGATCGCTGCGTCGGGGGACTCGACGTCGAGGATCCGACCGAGAGCGGCCGCCTTGTGGGCTCGAGCCACGACGTAGCCGCGCTGTTCGACCCGGGCCGCCTCGGCGGCCGACGGGCGGGTCTCGATCCTGATCGACACGGGGTCGGTGAGTCGCTTCCGGGCCAACGTCTCGATCCGACGAGGCATGGTGGCCGAGAACAGGACCGTCTGCGAGGTGCCGGGCACGGCGTCGAGCACGGCGTCGAGGTCGTCGGCGAACCCCATGTCGAGCATCTCGTCGGCCTCGTCGAGGACGACCATCCGCACGCCATCGAGTCGCAGCGTGCCGCGACCGATGTGGTCCACGGCCCGCCCGGGGGTGGCCACCACGACGTCGACGCCGCGTGCGAGCGCATGCAACTGCCGACCGATGGGCTGCCCGCCGTAGACGGGCACCACCCGGGCGGCCAGGTTCCGGCCGTAGCGGTGCACCGCCTCGGACACCTGCATGGCCAGTTCGCGGGTGGGCACGAGGATCAGTCCGAGCGGGGCATCGGCCCCGGCCCGGTCACCCTCGGTGAGCAGTTCGAGCATGGGCAGGGCGAACGCGGCCGTCTTGCCGGTGCCGGTGGCCGCCTGGCCGAGCAGGTCGCGACCGGCCACCAGGGGAGCGATGGCGGCGGCCTGGATCGGGGTCGGCTCCTCGTAGCCGAGCGCGGCGACTACGCCGGTGATGGCCGGCGACAGTGGGAGTTCGTCGAACGTCGAGGGGCCGTCCATCTCTCCACCCTCCCACGGCGACCGCATCGTCGGGTAGTCGGAGATGGGTCACTCTCGTCGATGGACGGTGTCGTGCGAGACTCGCCGCATGGAACTCGAACACTTCGCCACGCTCACCCTCAAGGTCGCCGGTGACGGCCTCTACATGCTGGGACCGACTCCGGCCGGTACGAGGATCATCCAGGAGATCTCCGAGGCCCGTCTGGAGGGACCACGTCTGAAGGCATCGTTGCTGGGCACGGCCAATGCCGACTGGCTGGCCATCGATGCCCAGGGCGTGGGCACGTTCGACATCCGCATGACGCTGCGCACCGACGACGGTGTGCCCATCTACCTCGCCTACCGCGGTCGGGCTGACTGGTCCGAGGGCCTGGGCAAGGGTCCGGTACTGGTCGGCGCCGAGTTCGAATCCGGCCATGACGACTACCGCTGGCTCAACGGACTGCACCTGTTCGGGCGGGGCACGGTGGGTGAGGGTGGCGCGCTGGTCTACGAGCTGCATCAGGCCGTCTGACCGACCTCGAGTTCGGGTCGTCGGGGTCGCGTCGCAGCGCGGTCGCCGGTCGTCCCGCCGGACGTCGAGGCTGTGCCACACTGCTCGGTCGTCCGTCACATCAGGAGGCTCCATGGAGTTCGCCGTCTTCCTCAACGGGTACATCCCCGGTCCCGCCGCCCACGACTCGGAGCTGCAGCACCTCTCCTACATGCGCGAGGCCGAGTACGCCATCCTGGCCGACAAGCACAACTGGAAGTACTGCTGG
>Ga0172372_10006130_pt1 | contig 16485 bp, 13 predicted proteins | sample LakKiv5m_2_FD_114544 | JGI IMG/M metagenome (GOLD analysis project Ga0172372, IMG submission 114544) | Freshwater microbial communities from Kabuno Bay, South-Kivu, Congo - kab_092012_9.5m | ecosystem: Environmental > Aquatic > Freshwater > Lake | place: Democratic Republic of the Congo...
AACGAAAGCCTCCCGGTCGGAGCGGTCGCCGACAATTGAAGCGAACCCAGCCAGTCGCCCGAGGCCGTGCCGGGATCCTTCCACCAGTTCCAGCGTCCGCCCACTCCGATATCGCCCACACCGGTCTCGTTGGTGCTCTCCACACGGTCGTAGCCGCGGGCCTCGAGCAAATCTTGGAGCGTGTCCGTATCGCTATCGCCGATCAACGAGAGCGCAAGCGGCACTTCGTTGAAGCTCCCGAGAAGGTTCGGATCCGAGGCGATGAACGATTGATAGATATCTTTTGCGGTATTCGTGCCGTTGATTCCGGCCCGGATCGAAACCTGCGTGCTGACGATCGGAACGAGCATGCCGATGGCGATCCGGTCAGTCAGGCCGTATTGCAGGGAGAGCATCTGCTGGGTCCGCACTCCCTCGCCATCGATGGAGAGGGCACCGCGCTCGAGGGCGTCTCCGATCAGGGGTTTTTCCGGGTCCATGGTGAGTCCTTGCGAGAGGTCGCTCTTGCGGGAGGAGTCAAACCGCAAACCCGTGGAGTTGAGCAGATTGATGAGCGTGGAGAGGTTGTCGTCAAACGTCCTGAGGTTGGTGGAGTTGAGTTCGAGCTGGTAGGGCGCAAGCAGGCTTTCGGTCCGACCCTGGCCATTGAATTTGCTCGAGATATCACCACTGCGCGCATAACCGTAGGAGAGGCGAAAACGCCCTTGAGGGAGGACGCGGGCGTCTTCCGCTGCCCGAAGAGCGTGCAAGGGGCAGGCGCTTGCAAAGAGGGAGGTGGCGAATGCAAGCGCCCACGAAATCCTCGTGCGCGGATGTGCATCCCTATTTTCGAATTCGGACGGTAAAAACCCCATGATCCCCCCGGATCGCTCTGCTTGAAACAAACCCTGCTGTGTTTTGACATGCAGCCGTGTAGCAATGAGTGTGCCCGATCCTAAGAGATGTTGGGTGCTCCGGTAAAGGGCCTGGCGGTTGCAGAATCGCAGCTTCCTGTCACCCCGAAGGAGATGGAGGGGTGTGAAACTTTTCCACGGTCCGGTGTCAAAATGCATCCCGTAAAATCGGATATCCCGGGGACGGAATTCCCGCGATTTGTTTCCCCCCCCCTCCTTCCCCCGGTCAATCATGCATGGTATCTCACGCCCGGTTCGGTGGGGTGGCTCGCAATCAATCCGTGGGGGATTCTGATATGAAAAAGTTGATATCATCAGTCACTGGCTTCGTCCTGCTGGCCGCCACCTCAAGCGTCCACGCTGATATGGCGATTCATCCTTCCGCGCTTGCGCCCGAGATTCTGGCCCGCACTTCTTTGCTCGGGCGTTCGGAATTGCGTAACTTCTCACTGGGGCAGGGACGCGAAACCTACGCTCGCGTTCGGGAGCTGGAGTCAACCGGATTCGCGCCCGACTCGGAAAGCCTCGATGCTCTCATCCGGCTGGTGCGTTACTGGCGCGGCTCGGATCCGGCGCTTTTTGGCACGAGATCCCTCACCATTCAAAATGCTCCTTACCCGGATGCCCTTCTGGCAGCCCGCCTGCCCACCCTCTGGGAAGGGTTATGGGCGGAGAATTACGCGGCCGAGAGAGCAAAAATTGTCGAGAACACCCCGCTTGAGCTGATCTTTGATGGGCTGCTCGAAGGTTATATCGGGGGTACGCTGCCCCCGGATCTCGCCTCCAAAGCCGGCGCCATAGGCATGTGCCTGGCAAAGCGCGCGGTAGCGGCCCGCTCCGAGAGTTGCGAGCTCGATCCGTCGGATGCCACTCGCAAAGTTTCCTCCGCAAGACTGGCCTGGCTCAAACTTGAGTGCGGGATGCTCAATTTTTCCAAGCCCTGTAATGTGCGCAAAGACCTTTACGATGCCATCAAGGCCGACCTGATCGAGGCGCGCAAGTCCAACCCCGCGCTCCGCGCGATGATCGAGGCTGAATTCGAAAGGCAATTCCCGGGCAGGTTCCGCGAGAGCTTTCTTGCCACGATGAACGAGAAGCGGGGTGCGATCGGCTCCCTGATATCAGCCAAGTTCGAGGGCGCCTCGGTCGATGGATTCTGGGGGACCGATGCCCGCCTGGTGGAACCGGAAGAACGCACTTCGGATGCAGTCACCCTGCGATCCTTTGCGCGCGGGCTCGAAAACGAAATCACGACTGCAGCCCTCCTTCAAAAAGATCCCGATCCCCTCCGGCGTGGGGTTGCGGCTCCGCTGTTTTATGCTGCCGCCAATCGCCTGCTTGCGCTCACCGGCGGCAACAAAGTGGTCTGGCTGCCGGAGTACAAGTCGTTTCAGCCGGACCCTGCTGTGCCTTTTGATCCGGCTCAACCCGCGCGGGCGCCCGTGTTTGCGCAAGTTGCTTTTGGGGGCTGGGGAGTTGGGATGCTTTCCGGCAAGCCCGGGTTCAGTGCCTGGGATTGGGCGGGCTATGACCCGCTTGCGACCGATGGAGTGGAGTCCCGGATCAGGCTGTTTCCGGATCGTTGGCGCTTGGGCCCGCATGGGCAAGGGACGTTTGCCGGTGATCCACAAGATATCACCGAGAATCTGGGTGATGTCGCGGATCTCCTCTCGGCCCTCAATGTGTTTCTGATCGAGACTCACCCCGAGCGGGGCGCATTTGCCCGGTTTTTCGGGCCCGAGTCGCAAGCCGCGGATCTTCTTGAGCCTGGCAAGCCTTTGATTTTCCCGCTTGAGGGGCGCACGCTTGCAGTCGGCGTGATCGCGGCCGCCCTCAAAAATGTGATCGCACCCAAGTATGGTCACTTGGTCGTCAAGGAGCAGGGGAGCCCGGATTTTGGCCTGGGCATCGAGCTCGTCGAAAAAACCGACCTCGTCCACGGACGCAGGCCGGACCTTCCGACCGGGACTTCGGCCGTGGCGCGCACCCTTTTGGCGGCCGGAACCCTCCGGGAGACTTTGCGCGATGACCCGGATGTGCCGGCTGAGCTTAGGGAGCTTTTGCCGCGGCTTGATGAGATCCAGCAGATCGGCTCGATTTACTTGGGCGCGAAAGCACAGCTATCTGACGGCGGTTTCACGCGCAATCTGGGCACAAACTCCATCGGAGATCGGGTGCCGGTCGATACGCTGGAGGCGCTTCAGGCCTTGAGTGCGGCGTGGAATAAGTCCGAGCTCCTTTTGATCCTCGTGCGCATTCATCAAGGCTGGTTGCACTTGGAGAACCGCTGGTCCGAGATCGAACCTCTGGTCGTGGCCGGAGTGCCGCTCCGGGAGCTCAAGGATCGGGGAATTCTGACCTCCGAGCTCTGGGAGTGGCTCAGGCTTTGGAGGATCACGCAGTCCAAGCTCCGCTCCAAGCTTGGACCGGGGTTTGCGCCCGCGATCCCGTGGGGCCAATGGGAGATCCGCATGCAGGCGCTTGAAAGAAACCTCAGGTCGGTCTGGGATCCTTCCCGGACTTCGATTTTGTAAACTTGAACGATCCTGGAGCTTCGGCTAAGGTGCGCAGACTTTTATGAAATCTAAAGCCAATTCAAAAGACGCCCTCAAGCGCCCTGTTCCGCCTCCCAAGGCCGGAAATGGCTTCCTTAAACCCAAAAGCGAGTCTGAAACGATGAAAGCTCATTCGCCCAAGACCAAAGTGGTCGAGACCGCGCCTCTGGCGATCTCGGGCACGAAAGTGAAATTCCGCCTCGATGCAAAAACGCTCACGACCGTGCATGATTACATGGTCAAATCCCGGGTTCTCGAAGAGCGCCTGATCCGGATGTACAAGCAGAACCAAGGCTATTTTTGGCTCGGCTGCCCCGGCGAGGAGTCCTTCCTCGTGCCCCTGGGCATGATGATCAAAAAGGGCCAGGGCCTCGATTACGATTATATGCATTTCCACTACCGCGCGAGCGCTCCGATGCTCGTGATGGGTGCGGATCCGATGGATTCGATGCGCCAAATGCAAAACACGGCAACCGATCCTTACTCGGGCGGCCGCAACTTTGCGTCTCACTACTCCAAGCGCGAGTGGAACGTGGTGCCGATCACTTCCACGATCGAGACTCAGTACCTGAGTGCAATCGGAACCGGCATCGCTCAAAAACGCCACGGTGGTGACAGCATCACGATTGTGACCGGTGGTGACGCCGGCACCGCAGAAGGCGATTTCGCGTCCTGCCTCGTTTGGGCCTCCCGTCCGGGCAATGAACTCCCGATCCTGATCATCGTGACCAACAACAAGTTCGGGATCTCGACTCCCGCACACACGCAGCACGGCGAGAAAAACATCTCGGATCGCGGCAAGGCTTTCGGAATCAAGAGCGCCACGATCAATGGACTCGATGTCGAAGAGAGCTGGTTTGCCCTCAAGGACGCAATTGAATACGTCCGCAAAGAGCGCAAGCCTTTCCTGCTCGAAGCCAATGTGTCCCGCCTCTACGGACACAGCTCGGCGACCGGAGCCAACTTCATCACCAACGAAGAAGACCCGATTGCCTCTTTTGAAGGCAAGCTCGAGAAGGCTGGCGTCCTGACCCGCAAGGAGATGGATGACCTGCGCGAGAAGTACAATGCGGAATTCCTCGATATGTCCAAGCGCGTGAAGGACGAGCCGATGCCCGATGCCTCCACGATTTATGACCACACTTACGCAGGACAGAAAGGCCGGTACTGGTAATCATGGCACATATGGCACAGGCCATTCGAATGGCCCTTCACTACGGTGAAAAAAACCTTGGCGTGAAAGATATCTTTGGTGAAGACGTGGGCGCGCCACTGGGTGGCGTGTTCACCGCGACTCAAGGTCTCACCACCACCTGGAACTCGCCGCTCGATGAGCGCGGCATCATCGGCGCCGCCATGGGCCTGGCATTCTCGGGCGATCGTTGCGTGGCCGAGATCCAGTTCTGCGATTATATCTACAACACGATCGATCTGCTCAAGCTGATCGGCAACCAGTGCTGGGCTTCCAACGGCGACTGGAACATGCCCGTGACGGTCATGACTCCGGTGGGCAGCGGGATCCGCGGCTCGATCTACCACTCGCATTCTTTTGATGCGACCATGACCCACATCCCGGGCTGGAAGATCGTGATGCCTTCCAATCCGCTGGATGCTTACGGCCTCATGATCGCGTGCCTCAAGGATCCTAACCCAACCATGTTCCTTAAGCCCAAAGCGCTCCTCCGCGTCGAAGGCAACGAGGCCATTCCCGGTGAACCGGACTTGACTCCAGAAGGCAAAAAGCTTCTGCGGGATATGATCGACAAGCCGGTGGTGGGCGATACTTCCAACTGGAAGCCGCGCTGGCCGGAAGGTTTGACCGATTACACGGTCGAGCTCGGCAAAGGCAAAATCGTGCGCGAAGGTGAGCATGTCACCGTGGTCAGCTACGGCCGCACGCTCCCGCTTTGCGCTCAGGCTGCCGATGCGCTCTTGGCGGAAGGCATTTCGGTCGAAGTGATCGACCTGCGTACGCTCTGGCCTTACGACTGGGAGATGATCTCCGAGTCGATCCGCAAGACCCACCGCGCAGTGTTTGTGAACGAGGACACGGAAGTGACCAATTTCGGCGAACACTTGCTCCGTCGGACTGTGGAAGAGCACTTCTATGACCTCGAAGCGCGTCCTCGCCTCGTGGCAGGTGCCTTCACTCCGGGCGTCGGCCTTGCCGATCCGCTCGAGATGGCGTCCGTGCCGCAACTGGGCTCGATCACGCAGGCGATCCGCGAAGTGGTCTCCGAGCGCGCCTGATAGGTCTCTGATATAACATCAACTATGAGCCCCGGTCGGAGTGGATCCGATCGGGGCTCGTGCTTTTTTGAGTGCGACCTGCGCGCACCTCACTGGATCTGCCAGTTCAATTTCTTTTCTTTGGCGATCGGTGCAAGCGCCTTGCGTCCCCGCGGGCGGTAGTAGTCCGTGTCATCGGTCCAAGTGGTGGTGGTAGCGACTTTGCCGTGGATTGCATGACTGAGGACGATCATGGCGTCGTGATAAAAGTCTTCGCCCACCGGGGTGTAGGCCGCGAGATCGGGTCCTTGGCAGGAGTAATTGGCGTCTCGCGAGACATAGGCCAGTGTGCCCGGGGCAAGCCGGATATTCTTGAGAGCTTCGACGGTGGCGCCCGAGATTGTGCGGCCCTGGGTTACCCTGTTTTTGGGGTCGAGTGATCCTGAGATATCAAAGATCACCAGGTGCTTGACCTGGGTTTCGGGGTTGGGGACTTCGACCAGGATCTCCACAAATCGGTCATGGCGGGCATGGTTCTTGGATTGCTGTTCGCCCAAAACCTGCGCCTGCGCATTGAGGCGGCGCGGGATATCTCGGTGGATCACATCCCAGACCGCCTGTCCTCGACGGTGCGAGAGCGCCTGATTGTAGTCGGCATCTCCGCAGAGGTCGGCGTGAGCGTTGAGCCTGAGTTGAATGGCATTGCGGGGGAGTTCGGCCATGAACTTTTGGAGCTTTGCGATTTGCTCGTCAGTGAGGCGGTCGGAGTCCTCCTCGAAATCCACCCGGATCTTGAGGTGAGTGGTTGCGGGGATTGCGCCATTGGAGGAGATCCGACAGAGCCGGAATGTGCCACCGGCATACCCCCGCCAGAGCGACTCGTTGGCGTAGAGTTGGGAGGGCGTGAGCTCCCCAGCGGCACTCGAGCCTGCTGCCAAGCCACCTAGGGTTGAGATTGCTGCCACCACTGCCAAAATTTTCAAAATAGACGACTTCATGAGTCAACTTTGAGTGTTTTAATGCGGATAGTCACCTCCGGAGAGGTCCCCTGAATCGGGGTCCGGACTGGGGACGGAGTGACTTTGGGGTCGTCCCGGTAGGGCTTGAAAAGGAGGCTTTTGGACTCCGTTCTTAGGTTTTGAGTCGGCATAGCCGATACGATTTGAGATGCGGCGCTTCTTTTTGGTAGTAAAATCAGCAGCTTGGCCTTTAGGGGTTGCAGCCCTCCTGGTCGGAGGTCTCCACGGCGAGGTCGGTGCCTCCGGACCCGTGGGAGTGCCCTCTCCGAGTCCGTCTCCCTCCTTTGTGCCGGTGACTGTGCGTATCGATCAGGAGGGGTGCCTCAAGTACATCAGCCCTCGGACTCAGTTTGGGCAAGGAGTCTGCTATGCAGCTGCGGCAGTCCAGGTTTATGACGCCTACCGCTCCTGCGAGCGCACGGGGAGGCCCGAGCCTCTCCAAGACCAGTCCTCGGCCATTCAGGCCGCGATCGACCAGGGTGCGGATCGCTGGATTGCTAGGCGGGACATGGAAGGGGGGTACAGCAATGCGGTGTTGCGGCGACTGATCCGGGATGGCGGGTGTGCGGAGTCGGTTTCGTGGGAGAGTGTGCTTGATCGTCGCGGGCAGGAACTCGATGGGATCCGGCAGCAGCTTGTCGATGCGCTCAAGGACAACCGCCGTTACGAGCGTCATACGGAGTGGGAGATCACCCGGCGGCGGATTCACCATTTTTTTGCGCCTAAAAAAACGCCCGAGATACCTGGTGAGATCGATGAACTGCGGGAACAGTCCCGTGCGCATCGCGAAGCCCTGCAGCGCCAGGCCTACGCCTGCATGGTGGATCAGTCCTCGTGGATCGAGCAAGTGATCGCGCCCGAGGCCTTGGATGCCGCGTTCGAATCCTCCAATCCGCTTTTGGGTTTGGATGAGATCGGGGACGGGCTTTGCAGCAGGACCGGTCGCACAGATATCATATCACGACCCCGGGTCAGGACCTTTCTCACGCCATTCCAGAAACCACTCCAGGAGTTGCAGGCCATTCAGAACAGTCTGGATCCACGCGGTGACGGCAGCGGTGTGGGGGGGCTACCCATGGTTGTCGGATTCTGCTCGCGTCTGCTCGACGAAGGGAGGGAGCGAAACGCTCTTTCGCTCTTGGGAATGCTCGTTTCGCACGAGGAACGCTGTGAAATGCATGCGTCTTTGATCGTGGGCCAGAGAGTCGATGCAGCGGGTCGCCTGCAATACCTGCTCCGCAACACTTGGGGCACCCGGTGCACTCAAAGCGACGGAAAGGGTGGGAGTCGGGCCCGCTACAGCCCTGATTGGCAGTGCGAGGAAGGAACTCCCAACCTCTGGATTGATGCGGAGGCTCTTATTGCCAATACCTATGCGATGACGACGCTTGAGAAACCCTGACGGACTCTCCTGCTGCCCGGGGCGGGTATTTCATGATTCGGAATCCGTGTTGCTTTTGCCATTGTCTGAGGACGGTGCACCGGTGAGACTTGCTGATATGCGGACTCCGGAGCCCGGCGGAAAGAAAAAAAAGCACTCCTATCGAGATTGGCATGTGCCGCTATCCCATTCGCGGAAGACCCTTCGGGAGTGCGAGCAGGAACTCTCCGAACACGCTGTCGATCAGCAAGATATTCCATGGCTCGTCCAGGTTGTGGAGAATCCCAAATTTGACCTGCCGGGCTTTGATATTTTCCACGGCGCCGTGGACCTCAAGACCCACGATCGGATCCATATTTTGCTCGGGCGCGGATTGCTGCCCAAGGACGAAGCGTTTGTGATCGGTTTCACGATGGGGAGCACGGACCGGGTTTCGGCCACCGAGGAGGCGCTTTACGCTTTTTTCTCGCGCCATCTGTATCCAAAAAAATATCAGTTCTCGGACTCGGACGTCCGGGTGTTCCGGGATGCCGTTCGTCTGGGGTTTATATCAGACTGCCGTTCGCTCGCGCAGGTGGACTACACGCCAGTGCTTGATCTGCCGCTTGCGGAAGCGCGCAAGCGTCTGGGCATCGAAGAAGAGCTCCTGCGCGCTTATTATCGAATTGAAAAGAAGCGGTACCCGGAATCCCGGGAGTGCCAGCGGTTATTGGAGGACGTCGATCATGAGTAAAAAAGATTCCGGTGAGAAGAGGCGCGCTCTGCGCACGAAGGATGCATCCCTTTTCTGGGAGGCACCTCTTGCTCGTCTCGATGCCGGACTTGCAATGGTACGGGCCAAATCCCCGCAGTCGGGGCTTGAGCGTTTCCCGTCGTGGCGCTCTTGGAGAGCCGATGTTCGAACTCCGGCGTTTTTGCTCCAGGGGATTTCCAGGGTGTTCATCAAAACCAGCGGCAAGAACCAGAAGGAAGATTTCGAGGAACTTTGCCTGCGTTTCAAGCTGCTCGAGGATGCGCTCGGTCGCATCGATGCGGGGGCGATTTTTGCGGAAAAGTCCCAAAAATCCTGGAAGCCCGGTGCGACGGTGCAGAACGTCCTGCATGAGCAGTGTGTGCATGCCATCGGCCAAGGTGACGCCATCCTTCGTGAGGAAGGTTGGCTGGACACGAGTGAGGCAGGCGCTGTTGCGGGTATCGTGGAGCATCTCGAGTCGCTCGAGTGGCAGAAGCCCGGTAAGTTTCGGAAGTCTCTGCTCGAGTTTCTGGTCGAGCTCTGTTTCAGCCTCGAAAAACGCATGATTGGAGGCGAGTTTGACCTCGCGGATCTCGAAGGGGGCGTGCATGAAATCCGCCGACGCTTGCGTTGGATCTCCATCTACGCGGCGGCGTTTTCGGGCTTGATTCGTCTGGACTCGCAGCAAGACAGCGCCTCGGATCTTGTCCGATATGCTCGTTCGGACGTGCTGGGTTCAAAGTATATCAACCTTCCTGCACCCGTGTCGGGCGCGGTCGAGGATTTCAAACCGATCGTACTGCCTTGGGACTCGTGGGTCGCATTGAGCAGTGTGATTCAGGATCTGGGTGCGATCAAGGATCGCGGTCAGTCCCGTCACGCCCTGCTCGAGGCCGGGCGCATCTCGAGCGGCAAGAGGTCGGGCCTGAGCGAGGCGCAGCTCCGCAAGGCCTTGGGTGCTACTTATATTACAGACGCCGAAGCCGCCCGGTTGGCCGGACGGGTGCTTGATCCGTTTATCAAGAAAGAGCGTGTCCTCTCGCGACTTGCCGCCCATCTGGATGCACAACAGGGACGAAGCTGACAGACTCAGGGTGTCGGAATTCTCGATCCCTTTTTCAGTTCAGCCTCGGTGAGGGTCTGGAACGAGTCCTTGTGCTTGAGGTTGAACTCGCTCACGTGCTTGGCGCTTGCCGGATCAAAACCTTCGCGGCGGATATGCGCGATGAAATCCTGGAAGGACGCCTGGCCTTTGATGGTCGTGGACGCGGCCGAACGTTCGAGCGGGTAGTCTCCGATGATCTTGGCACCCCGGTTGGTACCCGAACCCTCAAAAGAGCGCTCGTCGCGGTAGTGCTGCGATAGCACGATCAGGCGTGTGCCGAGGTAGGCGGCTTCTTCCAAGTCATGGGTGACGAAAAACACGGTCATCTGAAACTCTTCCCAGAGCTCGAGCAGGAAGACCTGCAGATCCTCGCGAGTGCTCGGGTCGAGCGCTCCGAATGGCTCGTCCATGAGCACGATGCGAGGCTTCATGATGAGAGTCTGGACGATCGAAACCCGCTGCTGCATCCCGCCCGAAAGCTCGAAGGGGTACTTGTGCGCGTGCTCCTGGAGGCGCACCTTGCCCAAGAACTCCATGGCTTCCTGGGTGCAGACATCGCGTTGCGCGCGCCACTCGGCCGAAGTCATTGTCAGTTTTTTTCCGAGAAGGACATTCTCGAGCACGCTCAGGTGCGGGAAAAGAGAGTACTTCTGAAAGACAATCCCGCGGTTGCGGTCCGGTGTCGAGACGGGTTTTTGATCGATTGTGACGATTCCTTGGCTTGCACGCTCCTGACCCACGATGATCCTGAGGAGCGTCGACTTGCCGCAACCGCTCGGACCCACGACCGTGCAGAGTTCGCCCTTGGCAACCGAGAGATCGATATTATCCAGGATCACTTTGGAGCCGTAGGACTTATACACATCCTGGAGGTGCAGGAGGTTTTTCTGAAAAAGTTCCTGGTTCACCGCTGATACCATTTGAACCTCCGCGCCACGAGCGTCTTGAGAAGCCAGTCGAGTGAGAAGCCGAGACAGGTGATCCACAGCACGTAGGGTATGATGATATCCATGGCGAGGTAGCGCCGGACGAGAAAGATCCGATATCCCAGGCCGCTCGTCGAGGCGATGGCTTCGGCCGCGATCAGGAAAAGCCAGGCGCCGCCGAGCGTCAGTCGGATGTTTTCAAAGAGCCTCGGAAGGAGTTGGGGAAGCAGAATGCGAAAAGCGAGTTGAAGGTCGCTCGCACCAAGTGTGAGGCCCTTGGTGATGAGTTCCTGCGGGAAGGCGCGCGTGGCCGTGAAAATATCGCGCGTGATCACCGGAAAGGTGCCGATGAAGATGAGCATGATCTTGGCGAATTCATCCACGCCGAAAACAATGAACAAGATGGGCAGGATCGAGAGCGGCGGAATGATCGCGATGAAGGTGAGGAAGGGGGAGATCAGGGCATTCAAGCCCCGGAAAAGGCCGGTAAAGAGTCCTAGCAAAAGACCGGAAACGGCGGCCGCTCCCACTCCGGCACCCAAACGCAGCAGGCTTGAGCTCGTGTCGGTGAACATGAGGTACTCGCCGGTCCTCTTGTCGGGCGTGAATGCCATAAGTTGGAGTGCGTCCCACATCTGCACCGGCGACGGCAGGAGTTTGTCCTGCGGGTTTTCGGAGAGTCGGATGTGGGACGCAGTCAGGTAGATCCCGAGCAAGATCAAGAAGGGCAGAATATTGAGGAGCCGCTGGAAGCCTCCCTGCGGATCGGCGTGCAATCCCCAGAATTTGGGTACGGGCTTGGGTGATTCCATGGGCTCCTCGTTCTATCGCTCAGAGTTTGCCGTCGGCGGCGAGCTGCATGAATTGGTCGTTGAAACGCAGCTTCACGTTCTTGCTATCACCGATGACTTTTCCCCCAGGAAATTCGATTCCGACCAGGTCCTTGGAGGTGGCGCCTTTGCCGTAGAGTCCGTGATCAAATGAGAAGGTACGCACGTATTCCATGGTGTCCGCAAGCTTGGCGTCGCGGGTGAATTCGGCGGCCTTGGCGGCTTCATAAAACATTGCCGTCGTCTTGAGCTGGGCCTCGAACTCGTCGGCCGTGCTGCCAGCTTTGGATGCCATGCCGCTGACGGCTTCGGCACGCTTGGGGGTCGTGCCGTTCAGGATGCCCATGGTCTCGTACCAAGCGCCGACCAGTGCTTTTTTGAGGGACTCCGGGGCATCGGTCTTGACGACCATGAGGTCGATGATCTCGCCCGGAATCTGCGAGGAATCAAAGAGCAGGTTGACGCCCTTGTCCTTGCGCACATTCATCAGGATCGGGTTCCAGGTGACCGCGACCGCATCCGCCGACGAGGCGACGAGCGAACCGATATCAGCATCGCTCGTGTTGACGACGGTCAGATCTTTTTCGCTCATTTTGTTTTTTTCGAGCGCACGACTCAGCAGGTAGTGCGAGACGGAGAGTTCGACGAGTTTGACGGACTTGCCCTTGAGTTCGGTGATGGACTTGAGTTTCTTGGCGATCACACCGTCATTGCCGTTGGAGAAGTCGCCGACGATCAGGGCGGTGCTGTCGATGCCGCCGACGGCCGGAATGGTCAGCGCGTCCATGTTGGTCATCACGCAGCCCTGGTACTTGCCAGCGGTGTACAGGTTGATGGACTCGACATAATCGTTGATCAGGGTCAACTTGATCGAAATTCCGTACTTTTCGGCCCATTTTTTGAGGATGCCGCTCTCGTCGGCGTAGGCCCAGGGTTCCCAGCCCGTGTAGTGGGACCAGCAAATATCAAATTGCTGCGGTGTCGCGGCGGCCTGTTGCTGGGCGGGAGCCTGGGACGCCGTGCCGGTGGCAGGCATATCGGTCTTGGTACACGCCGGTGCAAGCAGGAGTGCGAGGCCGGTCATGGAAAAGAGCAGGGATGATTGGGTACGAGTCATTTCGGGGTGTCTCCAGAAGGTTTCTTTTTCAGTGCAAAAGCCGGATGGACCTTAGTGTTCCATCGGACGGTCAATATCACAAGCGCGATGCGCGCCGGGCGAGCTCCTCGAGGTCGCGAGTGGCGCTCTCAAGATCGACATCGGAACCGCGGCCCTTGCCCCGCATCTCCACGATCGATGCGTTTGCGCTTGCGAGCCGGGTCAGGGCCTGCTCATTGAAAGTGAGCGTCCCATTGATCTTATCCAGTTGGGCCTGATGGATGGCCCCGCGTTCCTCGAGGGTCTTGAGTTCGTCCTGATCCGCGGGGGCGAGTTTACCTTCCTGCTTGAGTTCTTTTGTCAGCTCCTTGATACGCGTCCGGAGGTAGTTGGCATCCAACGAGCCCAGCACGACCATGCGGGAGGAGATATTCTTTATATTCTCGAGCACCGCGAGATAGACCTGCTCGGACGTCATGAGGTAGCGCGCATAGGCGAGTTCGCCCGGGTTGAGTTTTTGAATGAGGGTCTCCCGGAAAACCCGGAATGCCTCGCGGACTTGGATGAACTGCGCGCGCGCCTGCTCGGCATATCCCTCTGGATCCGGAGACCTGCTGAGTTGTCCGAGCTGGTGCTCAAGTTCCGTGAGGAGCGCTTCGAGTTTTTTTTCGGCTTCCATCCGGATGCGGAGCGCATGTTCCTGAAGGATGAATTCCTTCTTCCAGAAATACCGAAAGGCCCAGTGCGAGGCGCCAATGGCGAGGCCTCCGACTGCGAGTCCCGCACTGACGGTGGAGAGCCCGAAAAGCGCGCTCGAGAGCGTGCCCAGAATGCCGACGGCGGAAGGAAGCAGCGTCATCGGGTGCTCAAGCGCGTCTTCGAGAACAATCTGTGTGCTTTTCCTGGAAGGAGATTCGCTCAAAGGGCCTCCGCCACCAAGGTGAGTTCCACGCGGGGCAGCCTGTATTCGTAGGCACGTTCGCTTTCTTCCGGCTGCTGCGTGAGGGGTTGCGAGGCGCCGTAGCCCTGTGCCCGGATGCGATTGGCATCCACGCCGAAGTCCCGAATCAGGCGCCCCCGGACTTCGTTGGCCCGGTCTTGCGAGAGTTTGATATTGGCATCCACGTCGCCCCGGAGTCCCGTGTGTCCCTTGACCAGGATTCTGAAATTGGGAAAATGACGAAGGCTTTCTGATATCTTGGAAAGTTCCTCCGAAGAAGATTCCCCCAATTGCGCTGTGGCGCTTCGGAATGAAAGGGGGCGCACCTTGAGGGTGCCGATCTCGGTGAGCGCCGACCACTGGGCGGGGCTGAGTTCGGGAAATCTGCCGGTCTCAGGAGCGGTCCCGTCGGAGCCCGGGCCCTGAGTGCCGAACTGCGTCTGATCCTTGTTGATTTCTTCAACAAAAGAGCGGAACTGCAAGCGGTAGGGGTCGCCGTCCGGGAAAGGATTTTTTTCGAAATCTCCGTGCTCGGTCAAAATCTCGAGCGTGGACTCAAGGGTGGCAACAAGGCCCTCTTTGCCGCGCCCGGCTTGTCCGGACTGCACACCGAACCAATCGCGGGCATTTTCCGTCAGATTGACCCAGCGCACTCCGTTGAGCAGTGAGGAGGTTTGGGATTTGTCGAGCTTGGAAGTGCTCGCGATTTCCTCGATCAGATCGTCCGGCTGATCCCGGTAGTACTTGAGTACCTTGAAGTAATTGAGCAGCAAGTCCCTGATGATGTCGGGCGAGGATTTGGCGAACTCGCGGCGCACGAGCAGGATATCCACGATCAGGCGCTTGGTGTTCTCGGTCCCCATGAGCTTGACGAACCGTGGATCCGCGAGTGCCGCGGAAACGTCCGGCTCCCAGAGCACGGCCACATCCACCTTGCCCTGCTCGAGTTGTTTGCGGGCGTCCTGCGATCCCGGAACTTCCCTGCGCCATCCGCCTTTGGAATTGCGGAATTGCTTGATATCAAAATACGACGCCATCGCTTTCAGGAGGAACTCGCTCGGGGAGGCCGGAGTGAAGGCCACCAGCACCGCTTGATCCTTGTCCCCGTTTTTCAGATCTTCGAGTTTCGAAAAACGCTCTTTGCGCGCGACAATGGCGTCGCCTCCGCGGGATTCGTCCAAGACTGCGATGATCGTACCCGGAAAATCCTCCCGAGCGCCGTTGAGCAGGAACGAATCCACTGTGGCGACCGCGAGGTCCAGCTCGCCATCGCGCAGTTTTTTCATGCGCGCGGGGTAGTTCGCCTGATCATCCTCGCATTGAATCCTCACGCCGGATTGCATCATCCGGCGTCGGAGTTCCTTCCCGCAGAGGGGCATATATCCCACCCAGTTGTCGATGCCGATGCGGACATGGGACTTGGCGAGCGAAGAGTCGGAAGTGTCGATTTGGTCGCGCGAGTCCAAGTGGGGCTTGGCGATTCGATATCCAATCATTAGCAGTGAGCCGCCCAGAACCAGAACGATGAAAAGAAGGACGCTTTTTTTCATGGCGAATTCACTCCCGGCTCCAGTCTCGCGTCATTGAGGCTTTTTGAAAGCATCGACCGAGAATGCAGGCGCCTCGGCCAGAACTTCGCTCAGGCCTTTTTTCAGTTCCTCCGGGTTATCCGCCGCCTGATAAAAGACCCGTCCCGCCTGATTGAGGGAGTGCTCTTCGCCGATGCAGAATCCAACCGTGTGGATCAGGATCGGAGAGTTTGCGAGGAGCTCCGTCACGGCTTCGCCGGGGTCCTGTCCCTTGCTGGCTTCGCCGTCGGTCACGATCACCAAGTGATATTCCCCGTAACCCAATTGGCGGGCGGCTTGAATTTTGAGTTTTTCCAGACCCAGGCTGACGCTGTCCTGCAATGGGGTCCCGCCCCCGGGCATCACCTGGAGCACGAGTTCGGCGGCAAGGAGGCCTCCTTCCTGGGAAAGGGGCAGCCGCTCGTTGAGTCCATTCTCGTCAAAAACGGCGAGGCCCACATTGGCGCTTCCCGGGATGGTTGCGGCAAATTCCCGGAAGGCCCGTTTGGCGACGTCGATTTTCCTGTCCGAGCCGGAGCACTTGATATCATCCATGCTGCCGGAGCCGTCAAAGACGATATAGTAATTGGCCGCTGTGCGTCGTTCGATCGGTTCCACGGTGGACCCGGCCGGAAGCGAACCGGGCCAGGTTTCCAGCGATCGGGGCTGCGCGGTCCCTGGTTCCGGCTGCGGGCTGGAGTCGCAAGCATCGCAAGCCGTGAGTCCGACGCAGAGGAAGGCAGAGATAATGAGGTTTTTTGAGAATGGGGAGGTGCTCTTCATGGGTGTCTCGGTCTTTCGTTACTGGTCAAAGCGACTCGAAAACCGCCTGTTCGGCCTCTACTTGGAGAATACGGAACTCCACTCTCATGTTGGCCAACCAATCTTTCTCGGTGGCGGGAGCGCAGGGGTCCGAGCCACAGAGCCCGTTTTTGGGCCTGTCGATGCCATGGCCAACGACTGCAAACTGGTTGGCATCAATGCTGATCCCGCGGGCTTTTGCAAATCGGAGCAGGCTGTCCCGCACGCCCATGGCGCGCGTCATGCTCAGGTTTTTGCCGGATTGCCGGATGCGGGTGAGCACTACTTGGGCTTCTCCTTCCTTCTTTTTCTTGAGGTATCCGAGGGGATCGGAGTGGCCTTCGATCGTGATCACCGCTCCGCCGTAAGTGGCAGCCAGGTTGATCGCGCGCTTGAAGGCTTCCTGATA
>Ga0172372_10006133_pt1 | contig 16483 bp, 11 predicted proteins | sample LakKiv5m_2_FD_114544 | JGI IMG/M metagenome (GOLD analysis project Ga0172372, IMG submission 114544) | Freshwater microbial communities from Kabuno Bay, South-Kivu, Congo - kab_092012_9.5m | ecosystem: Environmental > Aquatic > Freshwater > Lake | place: Democratic Republic of the Congo...
AGGTAACCTTCGGTCTGGTAGTTCTTGCACTCGCGTCCGACCGAAGGCTTCTGCAGGAGCGCATCCAAGCCCTGCTCGGTCGTCGGGTAAAATCCGCATTCCGCGCGGAACTGGTCGAGCACGGTCCCGAGCTGGCGCATCTGGATTTTGGTCGTGTTGATCTTGCCTTTGGTGAACTGACTGAAGATCTGACCGCCTGCGATCGTGGCGAGCAGTCCCAGCAATGCGATCACGACAATGAGCTCCACGAGTGTGAAGCCGCGCTCGCTCCGGACGGGGAGCGCGCTCGCCGACATGAGCTTTTGGAGTTTCTTGATGAGGTTTGCTTTCATGGGTTTCTCCTGGTTTCCGTTTATCCGAAGGCTATCCGATGTTGCTGATGTCCAACAAGGGGACAAAGATGGAAAGAACGATCACAGCCACGACTCCGCCCATCCCGATGATCATGATCGGTTCGAGCAGGGAAGTCAGACCTTCGATCTTGGTGTTGACCTGTTCTTCGTAACTGGCTGCCACGTTGCGAAGCATTTCCGGGAGTTCTCCGGTTTTCTCCCCGATTGCGATCATGTGGATCACGACCGGAGGGAACATGCCGCTCTTGCGCAGGGGTTCCGCGATGGACTGACCTTCGGTGATATTCTCGCGCGCATTCATGATGGCATTGGCGATGGGGGCGTTGGCGACGAGGTTCTTGGCAATGTTCATGGCCGAGAGGATCGGCACTCCGCTGCCCAGGAGCGTCCCCATGGTTCCCGCAAAACGCGTGATCGCGACCATGCGGACCAGATTGCCGACGACCGGTACCCGCAATGTGATTGCGTCCCACTTGGGTTTTCCCGTGGCCGAGTTTTTCCAGCGGATGAACAAAAAGGTCACCAGGCCGAATCCCGCGAGCAAGGCGTACCAATAGTCGATGATGAAGTTACTCATGCCGATCAGGAAGGCGGTGAGGGGGGGCATCTGCTTGTTCATCTGTTCAAAGATCTGGGCGAGCTTGGGAATCACGAACGTGAAGATCGCGATCATGAGGCCCACTGCGACCAGCATCATGAGTGCCGGATAGGTCATCCCGCTGATGACTTTGCTGCGCAGCCGCATCTGCGCTTCCTTGAGGTCGGCCAATCGGAGCAGCACGAGCCCCAGTGTTCCTGAGCTCTCGCCGGCTTCGATCATGTTGATGAACACATTGTCGAAGACTTTGGGGTGCTTGGTGACGGCGCGTGCGAGGCTTGAGCCTTCGTTCACGTCCTGCCTCACTTGCGCCACGATGACCTTGAGCGCCGGCAACTCGATCTGCTCGACGAGCGCATTGAGCGCCTCAACGAGCGGGATATTGGCTTTGACCAGGGAGGCCAGCTGCCGGGTCATCATGGCAATCTCGGCAGCGGGGACGCTCCCTCCGAAGAACGGCAGGGACGCAGCCTGCGAGGGCTTGTTCGTGGTCTTCTCACTGATATCTGTGACCGTGAAGCCCTGCTTCTTGAGCTTGAGGCGGGCGGCTTTGGCGCTTTCCGCATCGATCGTGCCGCGATTCGTTTTTCCGTTGGGGCCGATGGCCTTGAAGTCAAAAAGCGGCATTCTCAGACCTCGGCATGCGTCGCGCGCATGAGTTCGTCGACGGTGGTGATGCCTTTGAGCACTTTGCGGATTCCGTCCTCGCGCAAGGTGATCATCCCTCCCTCGAGGGCGGCTTTCTTGATGGCGCCCGCGTCGGACGCCCGGACGATCAGGGAGCGGATCTTGTCGTCGATCACCATGAGTTCATGGACGACGGTTCGGCCCTGATATCCGCTATTGGAGCAGGTGGGGCAGCCCTTGGCGCGATAAAAGACCGAGCCCTCGGGGATCGAAGTCAGTCCGAGCTCCTGCATCTCGTACTCGGTCGGAGTGTGCGGCTCGCGGCATTTCACGCAGACTTTCCGCATCAGGCGCTGGGCGATGATGCCGAGGAGCGAGCTTGCGACCAGGAAGGGTTCCACGCCCATGTCGAAAAGACGGGTCGCGGTTCCCGATGAGTCGTTGGTGTGCAAGGTGGAGAGCACCAAGTGACCGGTGAGCGAAGCTTCGATCGCGATCTGCGCGGTTTCCTTGTCGCGGATCTCTCCCACCATGATGATATCGGGGTTCTGCCGCAGGAAGGCGCGGAGCGCCCGGGCAAATGAGAGTTCGATCTTGGTGTTCACCTGCACCTGGTTGACGCCCGGGATCTGGTATTCGACCGGGTCTTCGACCGTGAGGATGTTTTTTTCCGGGCTGTTGAGCTTGGAAAGGCAGGCCGAAAGGGTCGTGGACTTACCGCTGCCGGTTGGCCCTGTGACCAGAATGATCCCGTACTTGCGGGAGATCAGATTTTCGATGAGTCCTCGGCTGCGGTCGCTGAAGCCCAATTGCTCGAGTCCCAGCACGGTCGTGGATTGCTCCAGAATCCGCAGCACGATGCGTTCGCCGTGCACGGTGGGCACGGTAGAAAGACGCATGTCGACGTCCTTGCCTGCGAGCTTGATCTTGATGCGCCCGTCCTGGGGGAGTCGCTTCTCGGCGATATCGAGGGAGCCCATCACTTTGATGCGCGAGGAGATCGCGGCATGGGCTTTTTTGGGTTGTCGGATGATATCGTAGAGCACGCCGTCCACCCGGTAGCGCACGACGAACTCTTTCTCGAAGGGTTCGATGTGAATATCGGAGGCCTTTTCCTTGACCGCCCGGAAAAGCAGGGAGTTGACGAACTTGATGACGGGGGCGTCATCCTCGGTCGCTTCGAGGATGTCGATCGGACCTTCCAGATCGATCGTGTCTTCGAAGTCGCCTTCGATCTTGTCGACGATGTTGGAGGAGCCTCGCTCGTAGACGCGGTTGATGGCGTCCTGAATCCGCATGCTCGTGCTGACGACAGTGCGGACGCTTTTCCCGGTGAGGACCCGGAGGTCGTCGATGATCGACTCATTGACCGGATCGGTGACTGCGACGACGAGGGTTTCTCCTCGCGGTCCGCTCTCGAGCGCGATCGGGATCACTTCCTTGGTCTTTGCCCAGTTGATCGGAATCCCGGCGACCAGTTTGGGATCAATATCATTGGCCTTGAGATCTTCGACAAAGTGCAGCCCGAGCTGCATGCAAAGGGCACGCATGATTTCGTGCGGGAGAATGATATTCCTCCTGACGAGGATCTCGCCGAGCAAGCCGCCTTCCTTGGCCTGCACGGTGAGTGCTTCCTCGAGCTGCGCTTGGGTGAGTGATGTGTGTTTGAGGAGGATTTCCCCGATCCGGGGCGTCTCCCTGCTGAAAATCCTTCCGCGGTAGTACTCGTTCGCACTCATGATCGTGCCTCAGCCTCCGTTGCCGCTCGGAGGCGGGGTTGGAGCCTGCGAGCCTTCGGCAGGGGGGGGTTCCAAAACGGGAGCCGCTTCGGGTTCCGCCTCCGCCTTCTCGATGGTTTGCACCGTCTGCGGCTTTTCCGAAAGGATCTTGTCCATATCAGGCAGGTTCTTGATGATCTTGTTGCGGTACTTGCGGTTCGCGTCCTCGCCGCCCGTTCCCTGCTCGAGGAATTCATCCCGCTCGCGGATTTTTTGGTCGAGGATGGCGCGGACCTTCTCGTACTGCCGCACGATTTGCGGTGTGATGAAGATCAACATGTTGGTCTTGCGGCTCTCCGTGCGCTTGGACTTGAACAGCCAGCCGAGCAGCGGGATATCCCCCAGGATCGGGATCTTGGAAATGACCTCGGACTGGTTGTCCCGCATCAAACCACCGAGCACGACGGTGTCGCGATCGGCCACCACGATGCTCGTCTTGGCGGTCCGGTCGAGGGTTGCGAAGGCGAGATCCTTGACCTGAGCGGGGAGTTCTCGATTGGAGATATCAGCAAGCTTGGCCTGAATATCGAGTTTGACGAAGTTGGACATCTTGTTGATCTGAGGCTTGATCGTGATCGTCAGCGAGACGTTTTCCTTGGTCACGCTGGTCGCGACCGAGCCTTGGATCGCGGTCGTGCTCGGGATCGGGATCTTCTCGGCCGTTTCGAAGGTGGCTTCTTCGTTGTCGAGAGTCATGATCTGGGGCGTGGCCAGCACGTTGGCGTTCGAAGTGGTCTGCAGCGCCTTGATGAGTGCAGCCAAGTTCGGTACCGCGATCTCGGTGCCTCCGATCGAGAAAGTCTTGGTGTTCGAGTCCGCGAAACTGATGATCGCCCCCTTCTGGGAAATCGGGTCGGTCAGGAAGCTCGAAAGGTCCGTATTGGTGACCAGATTGACCGGTCCGGTCGGGTTGATGATGTTGGAGGAGTAGGTGAAGTCGCGGTTGAGGGCGACTTCCATGATGACGACTTCGGCGAACACCTGATCCCGTGGGATATCCAGTTTGTTGATCACGCGCTGAACGGTATCAAAATCGGTCGGCGAGGCCGTGATGACCAGCGAGTTGGTGGATTTGTCCGCGCTGACGCGGATTGCCCCTTCAAAAAGGCTTGCCTGCACGGGATTGGCACCAGTTCCCCCTGCGCCCGTCGACACGGGAGAGGAACGCGCGCCACCGGCTTGCGAGAGGTTGTTCAGGGTGTTCGCGATTTCCTCGGCTTTGGCAAACTGGAGGTACACCACATGTACTTTGCCGCCACCGCGAGTGGCGGTGAACTTCTGGTCGAGCTTGTTCACCAGTTCGCGGACTTGGCCGGCGCCCTTCGTGTTGGCGTGAATGATGAGGGTATTCGTGCGCTCATCGGCGATGATCGTGTTGATGATACCGCCTTCCTTGGTTCGGCGGGCGGTGAACTTGCCTCCGCCCATGCGAGCTCCCGCACCGCCACCGGCGGCGCCCCCGGTCGAGGTGCCCGGGACCAATGTGTCGATCAGTTTGGAGAGTTCGACTGCGGAAGCATATTGCACGGGGATGACTTCGATCCCGGCGTCGTAGCCTTCCACGTCGAGGATTTCGAGGAGCTTGGAGAGCTTGGAAATATTGGACCCCGTATCGGTCACGATGACGGTGTTGGTCTGTTCGTACGGGATGATCCTCGAGTTGGCCGGCATGAAGCTTCGGAAGTTGCGTGCCACTTCTTCTGCTGACAGGTACTTGAGCGGGAACAGGCGCGTGATCAGGGCGTCGGTGTCTGGCGCGTATTCTCCGGTAAAGGTCTTGAGCTGCTTGTCGCGCGCATCGCGCTGGCGTGCGATTCGGATGTACTTGCCCGACGGAATCAGCGCGAAACCGTTCATATCCAAGGCGGTCAGAAACGCGCGCCAGGCGTCGCCGATCGTGATCGTCGAATTGGTTACGATGGAGATGCGGCCTTTGACGTCTTTGTCGAGAATGAAGTTCTTGCCCGTGAGTTTGCCGAGCGTCTTTGCGATATCCAGGATATCGGCGTCCGGAAAATTGAAGTCCGTGACGAGGTCCTTGCTGCCCTCTCCAGTCTCGGAGTCGATATTGAGTGCGGCCTGGGGCTTGGTATTGGTGATCCCCGTGCCGGAGCCTCCCAGGGAGATGCCACCCGCGCCGCCGCCACCAGATGCACGGAACGAACCCGGGCCACCGCCAGCAGCGCCGCCCGAAGGGGTGATGGGCCGGAAATTCGGTGCCGAGCGACTGTTGGGCTGATATCCAGCGCCGCCGCCTGAGTTGGCGCCCGCTCCACCGCCACCCGGGGGAGGAGGGAAATCAAATTCCTCCTCGTCCGGAAGGTCGTCGTCAAAGAAGTCGTTGCCATCGCCGCCGGCCGGTGGTGCGCCCGCACCCGGAGCGAAAGGATTGGTGAATGGCTTGGGTCCGCCGTTGAATCCCGGTGGGGTGTCCTGACCCCAGGAAAGCCGCGAAGTGGTGAGGCTCAGAAGTCCGATTGCGGCGGCGAGAGCCGATATCATCGCCATGCGCTCGATCCAGACCAGCGAGGCGGATGCGGCGGAGTTCAGGTTGCGAGGGGTCGCAGTGTGCAAGCGTTCAGCGGATTTCATAGGTAAAAGTCTGCACCTTTCCGTTTCGTTTCACGGTCAGTTCCATGCGGCTCTGGGTCTTGAGCTGATTCAGGAGTTCAAAAGCTTTTCCGGGGTCGTTCATGGGGTTCCCATCCAGGGCCATCAAGGTGTCGCCGTTTTGGAGACCGATGGTCTGATAAATACTGCCCGGGACAATCTGAAAAAGTTTGTAGCCGTTGGCCACGCCGTTTTCGATATTGGGGACGGCTCGTGCCTGCGTGAGTACTTTGGGCAGATCGGAGAGCGCTTGGTCGACAGCCGCGCGCGCTACGTTGAATTGATTGTTGCCGACCGTCTCCACCTGGGGTGCGCCGGTGCCCGCTTTGGTCGGACCGGCGAGCGAAATTCGGGAGTTGGTGAGCGTCGAGTCGATCGGCAGCTCCACGAACTCCCGGCGGCTGGCGCTCAGGTTGAGGAAAATCACTTTGCGGGGCTCGATTTCGAGGATCCGTGCCTTGCCTGATATCTCATCATCGATACGGACCGGGTAGACCATCGAAGCGGACTTGTCCTCGATCGTTGCGATCGAGCGGGTCGGGTCCATGAGGATGAGTGTGCCGACCAGATTGAAGGGCAAGGTCGTCTTGACGGGAGCGCCGCCGGGATCGGAAACCGAGGTCGAGGCCTCCTCGCCGGGGATGATGCCCTGGCTGCTGAAGAGATTGCGCTGAGTGATGACCGATATCGGATCCTCGGACCGATCGAACGACGACTGAAAGCCCGGGCGGGCGAGTTTTCCCGGAGCCGTTTCGGGGATCAGTCCGCCGATCAGCAGGCCCGAGATGTCGGAAAGGAGCCAGGTGCCGAGAAGGATGGTGATCGCAGTGCCCAGGGGGGCCAGAGCTCCGGAGGTGACTGTTTTCTGGAGGCCGAGCAACAGCGTTTCCGGGTCGAAGCCCTTGACCACATTGCTGGAGCCGGGCTGACCGGTCGCCACCGCTCCGGCCGCTCTACGGGCGCCGATTGATATTCTCTGTGTGAAACTTGTGAGCCTGCTTTTCCAGCCCGATGGCGCCTGCTCCTGTCCGAAGGCGGGATGTTCCGAAGCGGAGTCGTTGACCGGAGCCTCCGTCCCCGCGGGGGAGTGTGTTTCACCATGCGGGCTCGCCTCGAGGACCGGTTGAACCGGTTCGAGTGCGGGCGGGAGACCTTGATTCTGATTGTTGTCGGAATCCTGACTCATGATTTTAGTTTCTCGGTTGGATCATACAGCAAGGATGATGCCAGCCGTTTGCTCCCGTTTTTGAGTGGTCTCGGAACCATCGTCAAAATTACGGCTCTGACAATTTGTCAAAACGCCGGGAAGCCGTCCGTGAGTTCCGACAAATTGTCGGGGCGCACTCAATCGGTTCCCCGTCGAAAATTCGCAAATCGATTCTAGTTTTCTTCGGCGGAACTGCGGTAAAATTCCGACATCAAGGAGAATCGCAACCATGGCCAGTCAAAACACCAGGACGCCTTCGAGTGGCGCCGGATCCGAACAAAGCAGTTTCATGAAGTCGCTCTTCTTCGGTGAGATCCGCGAAGATATCATCTTCCCGTTTCCACGGGTGGCTTCCGAAACGGCCGAGAACATCGGCATGATTCTCGATTCGTTGAATAAATTCGCCAAGGACAACGTCAAGTCCCAGGAGTGGGACAAGGCCGGCGAAATGCCCCGTGAGATCATCGCTCAGATGGCCGAGCTCGGCGTGATGGGGCTTGCGGTGCCCGAGGAGCTCGGGGGCCTGGGCCTCCCTCAGTCGGGTTACGCGCGTGTGATGCAGGAGCTGGCCTCCATTGATGGCGCTCTCGCCGTCACTCTCGGGGCGCACCAGTCGATCGGTTACAAGGCGCTCACGCTCTTTGGCAGCGACGAGCAGAAAAAGCGATATCTCCCCAAGCTTGCAAGCGGCGAACTCTTTGCCTGCTATTGCCTCACCGAACCCGGCAGCGGTTCGGATGCCGCGTCGATCAAGACGCGGGCGACTTTGTCGGCGGACGGCAAACATTATATCATCAACGGCAACAAGCTCTGGATCACCAATGGTGGTGTGGCGAGCTTCATGACCGTGTTCGCCAAGACCGAGGTCGAAGAAAAGGGTGAGAAGAAGGAGAAAGTGACCTGCTTCATGCTCGAGCTTCCGGCGGAGGGAGTGACCGTCGGACCGCCCGAGCACAAGCTGGGGATCCGAGCCTCGTGGACCAACGCCATCCACTTTGAGAACGTCAAAGTGCCGGTCGAAAATATCATCGGAGGCCTCGGCCAGGGATTCAAAGTCGCGATGGGTGTGCTCAATCACGGCCGTCTCGGCCTCGCCGCCGGTGCCGTGGGCGGAGCAAAAAAAGCTCTGCAGGCGTCGGTCGAGCATGCGACCTCGCGAGTGCAGTTCCAGAAGAAGATCGGTGAATTCGGCATGATCAAGGAAAAGATCGGCCGCATGATGATGAGCATCTATGTTGCCGAGAGCATGGTCTACATGACGACCGGTCTGATCGATCGCAAGGACGTGGACTATTCGCTGGAGAGTGCGATCGCCAAGGTTTTCTCCACTGAAATGCTTTGGGAAGTGGTCGACGAAAATCTCCAGATCTGGGCGGGGAATGGCTACATGCAGGAGTATCCCTATGAACGCTGGCTCCGGGATGCGCGCATCAATCGGATCTTCGAGGGTACGAACGAGATCCTGCGCGCCTTCATCGCGCTTTCCGGAATGCAGGGCCCGGGGCAGAAAATGGCCGGTCTTGCCGATGCCATCAAGTTCCCGCTCAAGGGGCTGGGGCAGGTGAGTGATTTCGTGTCCACCCAGGTGCGCAGACGTGTGGTGGGCGAGAGCATCGACAAGTCGCATCCTCGTCTCAAGAAGATGGCAGGCGTGCTCGAGGAGTACACGGGCGACCTGGCGACGCAGGTGGAGGTGCTCCTCCTGCGTCACGGCAAGCAGATCCACCTCAAGCAATTCGCCCAGAAGCGCGTGGCTGATATCGCAATCGACATGTATGCGATGGCCTGCACTCTTTCGCGCGTGACCCGAGCGCTCGAGGAGAAGGGGCCTGAAAAGTGCGAGCTCGAACTTGCGATCGCCGAGGCGTTCTTCCAGCGCGCCTCTCGCCGGATCAAGGGCAACTTCAAGGGCATCGATCACAATGATGACGATCAGATGAAGTTCCTGGCCGACAAGGCTTATGAAATCGGCGGCAAGTATCCGTTTGACATGCTGAGCGGCTGAGTTCGATCCGATGCTGCTCATCCAGGATCATTTTTCGAAACAGGCCGGTCGGCTCCGCGAGGAGTTCGACCGGCTTTATCAGGATCCCCGCAAAGCGGATTCACGCCGTTTTTCTTGGGATTGGTGGCATGTCCCCGGTCAGTACACGCTGCTCAGGACCCCGGCGTACGCGTTTTTCACGCAGGCCATTTGGAAGAAATTCGAGCAGGAGTTGCTTGCTTTCGGGCAGAAGCAGCTGGGATGCACGGCCATCACGCCGCCCTGGATGAGTTGTTATATCGAAGGTTGCCGGCAGGAGATCCATGCCGACTTGCCGCATGGTCCGTTCGCCTTCGTTTTTTCGATATCGCCTTGGAAGAATCGCAGGTTCATCGGCGGCGAGACCCTGATCCTGGGCGACGAGGTGCTCGACTGGTGGTCCAACCTCACCACGATGCCGGGGCTGGAGCGGGAGCACCTGTTCAAAACGGTATCGTCGGATTTCAACCGGCTGACTGTTTTTGATCCGCGCGTCCCGCATGGAGTTTCAGAGGTCCGGGGCACGCAGGATCCGCGTGAGGGGCGGCTTGTCATCCATGGTTGGTTCACCGAGCCCAAGCCGCATATCGAGGGTACGCTTCCGGCCGGGCGCTCGGCGGACGTCATCAATGAGTTTGTGGAAAAGACTCTGGGCGCCGCTCTCGAAGTGGGGCCCGAGCTGCACGGCACGGTCGTGCTGCGGATCAACGTGAAGCCCTCCGGCGAAGTGAGCTCCGTCAAGCGCCTCGTGAATACGGTGGTATCGCAGGACCGTGGCATGGACGCGCGCGAGTGGACCGAGCAGTTGCTCCGGGCCCTCCCTGGGGGGTTCAAAGGCCTCAAGTTCCCTCGCTCGCGCGCGGGGGGTGAGATTACTCTGCCGCTCTTGTTTCGTTGAAAAATCCACTCGGAGAGGTCGTTCATGAGATTTGCTCGGGCTTGGTGGATAGCGGTCCGTGGAGCGATCCTTCTTCAGTCCTCCTTGGTTTCAGCGTTTGAGCCAATCCCCGGAGCGAACTGGAAGTGGCGTGTCTCACGGGGAGGCGTGGCAGCGGACCAGGTTCTTTTCTTCATGCAAAGTGGAGGGGAGGCTGCGCTTCCCCTTGAGGACTGGCTCTTCTCGCTGGCTCCAGAGGCGGGCCCGAACGGGACACTCAAAGCGCAGCTGTTGCGGAAAGACCTGCAGGGGCGCGAGCTGGGGCGACGGGATTGGATTTTGATATCAAAAGAGGGGCGGCTTTTTTGGACTGATTCAGCGGGCCGTGAGTTGCCGGTTTTGGATGCATCTCCTGCTCCTCCGCTTGCTCAGCCGGCCGAGCGAATTTCTTGTCGCGTGAGTCTTTTTGAAGACGAGTTTCCGATGCCGGGCCTATGCGCAGCCGCAATCGGAGGGGTGCTGAAAGTCGCCCCCGGGCCGTTGCAGTTCATTGTACGGAAAGACCCGGCCGCGCAGGGAAGCAGTCTGGTGCGTGGCTTGGTGACTTTATTCACAGGTGGATTGCTGATTCCCGGCGCAAACAACCGTGATGAGACAGCGTACCTGAGTGCATATCACTCTCCCGGTCAGGAGGCAGTCTCGCCTTCTCTCCGTCGCGATCTGGAGCTTTTTTGGAGTAAGTCCGGAGTCCGCAGGGGGAGTGAGCTTCTCAGAAAGAACAGGGGGGCCGGAATTGAGTTTGTCACTGCAGCTTTCTCGCGCCTTCACGATGACGAGCTACTTCACGAGCTTGCAGTGAAGCAGCTTGCAGTGTTGAGTGATCCTTCCGAACGATGGGTGCTCTTGCGCTTCGTGCTCGGTCGCCTGCGCGGGTTTGAGGCGCAATTGGCGTTCACCCAAGCTGCGCGCCGGAGTTTGGATTTCAAGAATCCGGCGCTTGCTGCGTTGCGAGCTTCGGTGTTCACGGGGGGGGACGAGTCCGGGCGGCAATTCGTTGAGGCTCTCTTGTACGGTCGGATGCCGGTGCTTTCGAAAAGGTTGTCGGATGGAGTGTTTTCTTTCCAAGATGCCCGGGAGTGGCGGAAGTTGATGCCGGTTCTCCGAAGCACCACAGTCCTCGCCCCGGTGGAAGCCGTTTTTTTTCTTCAGTATCTCCCCGAGCGGCTCAAGCCCGAAGCGGTTGAATTATTTTTTTCTCGCGCTTCAGAGGCGTCGGTGCCCGATCTGGTCAAAGCACTCCTCAGTTCATTGGTTTTCGATGAGGATCGACTAATTTCGCTCGCCGAGGTCCTCAGGTGGCGCCCTTCGAGGGAGCACGCGCAGATCCTGAAGGTTTTTTATACTGCATTGCAGTTTGATGAGGGAAGAATCGCGCTCTTGAAGAAATATCGAATAATTTGGCCCACGCTCTCCTTGCGCGAGCGCGAGGAATTCGCCAGGGCAGTGGTGTTTGAGCGAAAAAAGGCTCGAGAGTTGTTGGGAGACTGAGCGGCAGGGTGGGTCCCCATCGACACCTGTATTTTTTTTGGTCAGCCGGTAGCAGAGCCTTGCGTCTGACTCCCGGTGTCCGGCCTCTCTGCGGGGGGCTAAGGAATGGGGTCATCCCTGGCGCTCTCGGCACCCTCTTTGCTTTATGGCTCAACGCACTAGCTGGGCGGAGGTCCCGCCGAGCGCTCGAGCCCAGAATCTTTGCTGGATCTCGATAATTTTTCTGAGGCTCTAAATATGCTCTTAATTTCGGGTAGTTAGGGATGGGGTTGGGTGCGTCGAATTTGACATGCCAAGAGTGTTGAGGTAAGGTCCCGGCGGTCGTAAAAGCGCCTTCTGCAATTCAGCTGAGGTGCTGCGGGTTGATGGGTGTCGGAAGACGCCAGTTCAGTCCACCCATTGGAGGTTTTCATGGTGTTTAAAGTAGGTGACAGTGCTGTTTACCCAGCTCACGGTGTAGCGGTCGTTAAGCGAATCGAAGAGATGGAAGTCGGCGGCATGAAGAAGACCTTCTACGTCCTGCAAGTCGTCGAAAACCAGATGACCATTCGCGTTCCGACCGACAACGCTCAATCCGTCGGCCTCCGTGCGATCATTTCCACGGATGACGTCAACAACGTCTACAAGATTTTGAAAATGCGTAACGTCAAGATCGACCAGACCACCTGGAACCGCCGTTACCGCGAGTACATGGAAAAGATCAAAACCGGTTCCGTGTTCGAAATCGCAGAAGTGCTGCGCAATCTGTTCCTCCTCCGCCACAGCAAGGATCTGTCCTTTGGTGAGCGCAAGATGCTCGACCAGGCCAAGCATCTCCTCGTCAAAGAAATCTCCTTGGCCAAGAAAACCCAGGAAGATGTGATCGAGCAGGAGATCCAGACGATTTTTGCTTCCTGATATTTCAAAAGTGAAAATGATTGAAACGGGGACTTTGCGCAAATCGCAGAGTCCCCGTTTTTGTTTTGAGGCGGGGATTGGCGGCCTGTCGCATGCAGTGCTAGCGTTCTCAGCATGAACGCTGCCGCTCGCTTACTGCCGGAAGTCCGCCTCACCAACACCATGACCGGAAAAAGGGAGCCTCTGGTCCCGCTCCAACCGGGCAAGGTTTCGTTCTACTCCTGCGGGCCCACGGTTTACGGGCTGATCCACATCGGAAATCTGCGCGGCGGACTCGTGGCCGACCTGACCTACCGCTACCTCAAGCACGCGGGCTTTGAGGTAACCTACGTGCGCAACTACACGGATGTGGATGACAAGATCATCCGGAAGGCCGAGGAGGAGGGGATATCCCCTGATGCGGTCGCAAAGAAATACACCATCGAGGCCGAGCGCGATTATGCGGTGGCAGGCATGGTTGAGCCCACGCACAAACCCTGCGTCACTACGCATATCAATGAGATTATCACGCTCATCGAGCGCATCCTCGCCAACGGGATTGCGTACGTCGCACCGGACGGCGAGGTGCTTTTTGAGATCAATAAATTCCCGGGCTACGGCAAGCTTTCCCATAAACAGATCGACGAGCTTGTGGCGGGCGCGCGGGTCGAGGTGTCCGAGAAAAAGCGCAATCCTCTGGACTTTGCGCTCTGGAAGCCTGCCAAGCCGGGCGAGCCTTACTGGGAAAGCCCATGGGGTCGCGGACGCCCGGGGTGGCATATCGAGTGCTCGGCCATGTCGAGCCGCTGGCTCGGTGATCGGATCGATCTCCACCATGGCGGCGAGGATCTGGTGTTCCCGCACCACGAAAACGAAATCGCGCAGAGCGAGGCTGCGGCCGGACACGGTCCGTTCGTGAATATCTGGTTGCACCATGCGTTTCTGACTCTCTCCAAGGAGAAGATGTCCAAGAGTTTGGGGAACGTTTTCAGTGCGCGGGATTTTCTAACGACCTACGGCGGAGAGATGGCGCGCTACCTGCTCTTGAGCGTGCATTACCGCACGATCATCGATTTCGATGAAAAGCTCATCGAAAACGCGATGAGTTCTCTCACGCGGATCTATGAAGCCAAGCAGAAGGCACTCGAGCTTGCATCAAGCAGGAAGTCGGCGGCAGATATCCGGGCGGAGAGTCTGTGGGGCTCGTTCGTGGCCGAGTGCGAGTCGGTGCGACGCGAGATCAACGAGCATTACGCCAATGACCTCAACACCCCGGGAGCCCTGGCTTCGCTCTTCACGCTGATCCGCTCATTCAACCGTACGCTCGGTGAGCCCTCTGCGCAGGCCACTCCGTCCTCGGTGCTGGGTGCGCAGGCGCTCCTGCAGGTGCTGGAATCTGATATCGGGGAAGTGATCGGCGTAGGGCGTTTATCTCCAGAGAAGGCGCTTCGCGATCTCGATGCCGTCCGCCTCAAGCTTGCGGGCAAGTCGGAGTCAGACCGTCCGTCCGGCGATCAGATCGCAGCCCTCATCGAGCAGCGGGCGCAGGCTAAAGCTGCTAAAAATTACGCCGAAGCCGATCGCATTCGCAAAGAGCTTGATGCCCAAGGAATTGTGCTCAAGGATTCGCCGCAAGGGACAACCTGGAGCCAGAAGAGCTGAGGTGGCTCCGGAACCTGGCCATCACCCAAAGGTGCGCCAAGGCTTGCGTGAACTTGTAGATCGGCCAGGGCAGGCTGGGTTTGAAGTCATGGATGGCGGCGAGGACCTGGGTGCCGCCGAGCACCTCCCGGAACTCAAGGCGCGCATTGCTGTTGGAGTCCCGCGCGACAAGCAGGCCGCCTGATATCAGGAGTACGGTGCGGTCGGGCGTGCTCCGGTCCGGGGATTCTCGGAGCTCGAGCAGCGAACGCGGGATTCCGGTCAGCCTGAAGTGCCAGGTGAGGGGGAGACCGGACCGGCTCTCACTGTGGACCCGGACCAGGGGTGCCAGGCGCCGGGGGAGCCAGCGGAAGTACTCGTGCGTCACCCAATCGGCATTTTTCCCGGGCGGCAGGGGCAGGCGTTGAATGGAGCGCACTTCGCGTTTTTGGCGCAGAAACTGCGTTCTTTTGCGCGTGGAAGCGCGCAGGGAGGGCGCAAGTTCCCGCAGGGCCTCCCGCAGGGAGTCGGCAAGCGGCATGCCGGAGACTCCTGAAAGCTCCATGAGTTTGCGATTCCGGACAGTCATCTCGTACTTGAGGCTCTGGATGAGCGGCGTGATGAGGTTGCGGCTCGCTCCCGTGATGAGCTGGATCCAGAGCAGCGAGAGACCAGGCGAAAAGAGCGGAATCTCGACAAAGCGCCGGTGCAAGCCCAGGGCCTTGCCGGTTTCCTGCATGAGCGCCTGGTAGGAAAGCACGTCGGGTCCACCGATATCATAGGGTCCGGCGGGCAGAGCCCGGTCCCGGATAGCATGGCGGAGGAGTTGAAGGGCATCGGGTACGGCGATGGGTTGTGTGATATTACGTGTCCACTTGGGACAGCCCAGCATCGGCAGGTTGCGCACGAGTTGCGAGAGAATCTGAAACGATGAGCCTTCGGCGCCAAGAATCAAGCCTGCGCGCAGCGTGATGACCTCCGCACCGTAGGCCGCAAGGGCCGATTCGACTTCGAGTCTGCTCCGGAGGTGGGCGGAGAGTTGGGGCGCATCGGGGATCAGGCCACCGAGGTAGATGATGCGTTTGATGCCGTTTTTGTGACAGGAGCGGGCAAAGTTATCGGCTAATATCAGATCGGTGTCCTCAAAAGAGGCCTGATTGAGTCGCGCGGCCGGGAGCATCGAGTGGACAAGGTAGACAGCGATATCGCAATCCCGGGTTGCATCCTCGGTTTGCCGAAGGGAAAAGAGATCGCAGGTGCGCCAGGTGAGGGTCGAGTCCCCGGCCTCCGCTTTTGGCGGCGGGCTCCTGCGGAGCGCGATCAGCTTCTGATCCTGAGAAAGGGGGGCTTGAAGTAGCGACTGCAAAAGTCTGCCGCCGATGAAACCGGTCGCCCCGGTGATGAGGATTCTCATGCGCGGCCGCCTTCCAGGATGGCCTGTGCTTTTTGTCGCGCACTCAGAAATGCCTCGCGCACGTTGCAGGGCTGGTCGGTCGCCTGCAGGTTTTCGTAGAGGGTGAGGAGCAGTACGCCGAGTGCCGTGAATTCGGGTGATATCTTTTCTCCGCTCGCGGCGCAGGCTTGAAAAACCTTGGCAAAAGTCTGCTCAAACTCCGCCAATTTGAAGCGGACCTGGGTTTGATCGTCGAGTCCGAAGTGATCGATGAACACTTGTTTGGCACTGAGTACGCCCAGGCTCCGGAGTGCGCCCTCGAACTGCTCGGGCCGATCGAGGTAGAACCCTTCGTAGAGCGCGCGCACGGTGTCGCGGAAGGTCGGGGTGAGGCTGAGAAAGTAAGGGCCCGGTTGCCATACGAGTGGATCGGCGACCGTGGTGCGGAAGCTACCGCCCCGGAAGTCCAGCAGCCAAGTGTCGCAAAGGGCGATCTGCAGGAAGTAGAGCTCGAGCACCCGGGGCTGTTGAGTGATATCCATAGGCGTGGTCTCGCCGGCGGCCGCGGTCTGCACAGGGTAGCCCACTTGCTCGAGTAGCTTAATGCCGGGCGCGATTTCGGGGTGCTCAAGGGAGAACGCCCGAGTATTGGCGAGGATCTTACCCGCCACTCCGAGCAGTTGCGGCACGGGCACAACTTTGAAGAAGTTGGGCGAGACCAGCTTGAATAGGGCGGAAAAATCGGAATTTTTGAGGAGGGCTTCGAACATCCTTGGAGTCTACGCCTAAGGGGGTTTTAGTTCAAGGATGCATAAACCAAGGCTTGGTCGGGCGGGGGGGGGGGGGGGCGGGCCCCGTTGGGGGTAATGCCCCTTTTTTTTTTCACTGAAGTAAAAAAAAAGATCCCATTTTTTTTTTCCCGGGAAAAAAAAAGGAAAAAAGAAATCCCGCA
>Ga0172372_10006134_pt1 | contig 16478 bp, 14 predicted proteins | sample LakKiv5m_2_FD_114544 | JGI IMG/M metagenome (GOLD analysis project Ga0172372, IMG submission 114544) | Freshwater microbial communities from Kabuno Bay, South-Kivu, Congo - kab_092012_9.5m | ecosystem: Environmental > Aquatic > Freshwater > Lake | place: Democratic Republic of the Congo...
ATCCGAAAATCAGATGGGAAAGAAGCGAGGGTGGGTCAAAACCGGAGAGCAGGAAAAATCAGTAGGCGGGTGGGTCAGTTCTCAAGAGCAGGGGTGGGTCAATTCCAACGAGCGATGAAGCGCGTATCCATCATCCTTCCTGCCGGAAAGGCGAATCGTCCCCTGTGAAGGGGTGAACTTGAGGGCGTTGTAGAGCAGGTTGTCGAGGATCTCCATCACCTTTCCGCGATCGCCGGAGACGGTGACACCGCGGAAATCTCCTTCAAGGAGCATTCGGATATTTTTCTGCTCCGCGTACGGGCGGTAGAAATCGACGCAATCCTTCAGCATGTCGGGGAGAGGGAACGGGCGGATGTCGAGGTGGATCGTTCCGGATTCGGCGGCCTCGTAGTCGAGGAGCGTGCCGGACATCGTGCGCAGGCGATTGATGGTGCGGGCCGCCTGTTCCAGGATCCCGTCAGGCGCGGAAACGTCGCACTCCCCGCACCGCTCCTTGATCATTTGGAGGTGGCCGTCCAGCACTGTGATGATGGACCGGAAATCGTGCGCCGCCATCGAGATCATGAATCCCTTGAACGACGAGAGCGTCCGCGCATCCTTCAAATCCTCGCGACTGCGGTCGAGGAGTTTCCGGATCTCCTTTTCCTGTTTTTCCGTTTCGAGGGTCAGGGAGAGCTTCTGGACCGACCGGGCAACGGAGTGCAGAAGTATGTCGTGCGGGACGGGCTTGCGGAGAAAGTCGTAGGCTCCCTGCCGAAGGGCCCCCAATACGGAATTTAGCGGTGGAGAGACGGCGGTGAAGATGAACGGGAGGAATGGGTATTTCCGCAACGTGTCATCGAGGAATTTCAGCCCGGACTCCCCGTCCACGCTGAGCTCCGACAGGACGACGAGCTTTCCCCGGTGCCTGGCGAGGATCGCGACCGCATCCTGGACTCCGGCGGCCTGCAGAACAGCGTAGCGGGCCTCTGTCAGGATCTCGGCATGCTTCGCCAGATCCCGAGGGTCCGAATCGACGATGAGGACGGCGGGGGTCTTCATGGATGGAGGGATTGTATCACGCGGGGAAAGAATGGTGGCGGTGCAGGGAATTGAACCCCGGACACTGCGGATATGAGCCGCATGCTCTAACCGTCTGAGCTACACCGCCACGCTCGGTGAACGGAAGATTATACGTCAGGAGAGAATGTTGTCAAACCCTTGCGACGAACCCTCTCTGCGGCATCTCATCTGACCCAGAGGACGCGCCACTGGGGTGTGGCGCCCAGGAGCTTGGAGCGGTCGCGGGAGGCGACGGCGTAGCGGATCGCGGCCGGGGCGGACCGGTCGGCGAGGAGGTCGCGAGCGGAGGCGTCGAGCTGGGGGGAGCGCCAGGCGAGCTGCAGGCCGGTGTCCGTCTGCGCGAAGCAGAGGATTTCGGCTTGGGAGAAGACCCGCACGTTCTCGAAATACGTTCCCGCGGCCACCAAATCGTTCAGGACGATCAGTTCATCGGTGCCGTCCCGGTTGAGATCTATGGCCGCCATCCGCCCGGGGATCTGCACGCGACGGTCGTTGCCGTCGAGGGTGATCTCGGTCCCCGTGACGGCGTCCAGCCCCACCCACAGCTCCTTCCCGGCCTCGTCGAGATAGTGAATCCGGTTCCGGTCCCCCAGAACTGCGTACCGGACGCCCTTCCCCTTGCGCAAGGAGGTAAATCCGTACAGGAAGGTTCCCACCGGGAGCGGCAAGGGACGTTCGCGATCCTTCACCTCGGTCTTCCCGTCCCGACCGACGGTGACGCGGAAGATCGGCCCCTTGAAAACCGTCGTGGGGTCGGACGCCTGCCCAAGGAGGACGATCCCTTCCGGGCCGAGGTCGGCCGTGCGCAGGAAGTACGGCAGGCCGGCAGAGATCTTCCGGTACTCCTTCCCGTCGAACTGCCAGATGTCGGAGAGCGCCTTCCCGTCCAGGTAACGGACCGCTACGATGTCGGCGACCCCATTCCGGTTGACGTCGGCGACGTCGACGTGAAAGAGCCCCGGTCCGGCGCCGGAGATCCGGGCCTTTTCGCGAAGCTCGTCCCCCTCCACGCGGTAGACGACGATCGCGTCGGAAGTGGCGGCGACGAACTCCATCTTGCCGTCGAGGTCGGTGTCGGAGAGCGAAGTGGACACCATTTCGCCTGGAAGAGGGGCGCTGCGGGTGATCGTCCCGGAAATCCTGGGGATGCTCTTGGCGGAGGCCCCCTCCCCCACCCGCTCGTCGCCGAAGAAGATGTATTTCGCCTTGAGGGCCGCTTCGGTGCCAAGGCGGCGAAACAGGGCGAGATCCCGCGGCGTGGGGGCGGACGGGTTCTCGATCGCGCCGGAGACGACGACGGTGCGCCCGTTCCCCGGTTCCTCCACAGGGGCGATCGTCACGTCGAGCGTCACCGTCTTTCCGATGCGTGAGAGATTTCCGGTGAAGACGTAGGCGGCGCCGAGCGTCCTGGCCTTGCGACGGCGCGTGTCGTGGGTCGCGGGAGCGGTCCCCGCTCCCGCCGGACGAACGTCGAAGCGATCGGCGAGCTTCTCTTTCAACGTCTCTCCGAGGATGGGGACGGCGGAGCGAAGCGCGTTGTCGGTCGCCACGGAAACGATTTCCGGCGGAAAGAGCGCAAGGGTCTGGCGCGCCGCATGGGCGGGAGAGGTAAACCAGAAAACGAGTGCAAGGAGGAGGATCAAGGTCGTCCTCGATCGGGTCGTCATCGGAGCAGCGACGAGATCTTCTTGAACTCCGGCGTCCCCGCGACTTTCATCATCTGGAAGACGGCCGTTTCGGTGCTGACGACAACGGCACCCGCGTCGCGCAAGGCGGCGATGCCGCTCTGGTAATTGTGCTGAAAGCGGGAGGAGACGGCGTCGTCCAGGACGAACACCTCGTACCCGGCGTTGACGAGGTCGACGGAGGTCTGGTAGACGCAGACGTGGGTCTCCATTCCGATCAGGATCACCTGGCGCCGGGCGGTTCTGGCGAGGGCGGCGAGGAACCCTTCGTCGCGGGCGCAACTGAAAGCGACCTTCTCGATCCGCTCGTACGACTTCCCATCGAGCGCCTTCAGAACGTCAGGCACGGTGCGGCCCAGCCCCTTCGGGTACTGTTCCGTGAGAAGGATCGGAAGGCCCAGCGTCACGGCCGCCTCGAGGACGATCTTGAAGTTTTTGAGCGACCGCGCGTACAGCTCCTTGTCGATCGCGGGGACCAGGCGCTCCTGCACGTCGACCACGACCAGCACGGCGTCTTCCCGGCTCAGGATCCTGCGCATTGTCAACTGCCTCTCCTTCACCCGCCGCAGCGGAGGACTCCCTCGTCGAGCGGCGTCAGCACCTCGAACCCGTCCTCGGTCACCAGATACGTGTTCTCCAGCCCCACGGAGCCCTCCCCCGGGAAGACGAACTTCGGCTCGAGGGCGAACACCATGCCGGGCGCGAGGACCGTGGGGGCCCCCTTCGCCACGAAGGGGAACTCGTCCACCTCGATCCCGATCCCGTGGCCGATGAACTTTGTATTATACCCCGGCGGGCCCATGAAATTCCGGGCATATGGCGTGGCGGCCGCGATGGCGAGACCGGTGGCGTACAGGTCCCCGGATACGGCGCCCGGGCGAATTTCCCGTTCGATCGCGCGGAGCACGGCGACGGCGTTTCCGTACGCCTCCTCCATCTTCGCGTCCATCGGGCCGACGCTGTAGGTGCGTGCCATGTCCACCAGGTAGCCGTCCTGCGCCCACATCAGGTCGATGATGATCGGCTCGTTCGGAAGGATCGCGCGCTCCCCCTGCCCCGCCGGAACGTACGGGGAGAGACCCTTCCCCGAGGTGGGGAAGTCGGCGTAGGAAGGAATGGCCGCGTCGGGCCCGGAGATCACACAGCCGAGGCCGGGCTCCTGGTTGAATGCTCGCATCCGGTTGATGGTGCTGTGGCCGCCGCTGATCGCTTCCCCCTGGAGCAATCCCTGGAGGGCCATCTCGGAGATTCCGGGGCGGATCTTTGTCCGGGCGCCTCCGAGGAGCGCGGCGAGCTTCTTCCCGTTGTTCCGAAGATGCCCAGCTTCGTGCGGGGATTTCGCGGCGCGGATCTCCCGAACGATCAGGGAGACGTCCTCGGGCTTCGCGCCGGGGAAGAGTTGCTGGAAGCGATGGAATGTCGCCACAGGGAGGACGTCCAGCTCGAATCCGATGGCGGAGAAGGCGATGTTTTTCCCGGCGAAGTACGCGGTCACCTCTTTCGGGCTGCCGATCTTGCGCACGTTGGGCAGGGGCGACTCCTCGACGGCGCGCTCGAAAACCCGGCGGACGAAGTAGACCGGCTCCCCTTCCGCGGGAACGATCAGGATCCCCTGCTGGATCGACCCGGTGAAATAGAAGAGATCGGCGTTCTGCACGAGGAAGGCGGCGGCCAGGTGCGCGGCGCGCAAGCCCGTCTGCAATTTCGCGATCCGCGCGTGGATCTCCGTCGCCGGCGTCAGCGTGTACACGAAACCTCCTCTGGAATGAAACGATTCATAACAAGGGATCCCGTTCGGCTACGTCTCCTCGGAGGACGGGGCTCCGTTCGTGGCCTCCTACGTCGACTCCGCCGGACCCTCCCTTTATGTTACGGTTTCTTCGACTCCGCCCAGATTTTTTCGAGCTCCTGGTACGACTTGGGGAAGTCGGCCTGGAAGCGGAGGTAGATGGGGACCGGGTACCGGACGCCGCCGGCGTGGGTCTTCTCCAACCCCTCGACGACCTCCTCGGCGCGGTCGAACGGGAAGGTGAACGCCATCTCGTCGTCCCCGGTCATGCCGAAGATCCGGTCGCCGTAGCACGGCAGGATCACTTGCGGCTCGCCGGTCTTCTTCCCCTTGATGACAATGTCGGTGCAGTCGCCGCGGCCCGAGAAGTCGCTTTTGAGGGATCCGCCACGTTTATAGAGGACCGCGTTCAAGAGCCGGAGCACCTGGGCGGAATTGCCGTAGACGAGGACCGTGTCGGGAACAAAGTTTGCGCGGCTTAAAGGGCCGGCGACCACGTGGGCGTACTCGCCGAGATCGTACTTGGCGAGGGCGTTTTCGAACGCCGCCCCCGCCTCCTTGCACGAGGCGTACATCCCGTCGGCAAGGCCGCCCGAAGTGTAGTAATCGTTCCGCTCCTCGAAGCCGAACGCCGCCTTGGCGATGGGGCACGAGAGGTCCGCTCCGGAAAACGCCATCGTCCAGCCGTACCGGCGGGCGATCGAGATCGCCTGGCAGATCGCCACCTTCACCCCCAGGTGCTTCAAGGGTATCTTCACCTTGTCGGGAAGCGGCTCCCCGTCTTTCAACGACTTGATCCCCAGGGGGAACGTGTTCACCCGAAGGTGCTTCTCAAGGTGCTTGTTCAGCTCCGCGGCATCCATGGTCTACTCCCGTATTCTGAATTCAGGCTCCGGGACTCCCGTCCAGCTTCGTCTCCTCGGAGGACGGGGCTCCGTTCGTGGCTCGCCGTGCGATGAACCTGCACGGCTGCGCTTTACCTCACTGCGCCCCGCCTCCTACGTCGACTCCGCCGGACGATCCTGCTGCACCGTACGTATTCTCTACCCTATACGTTACCGTAATATTAAAGGGGTTTGTCTATTCGTCAGTCCCATTTCCTCAGGTCGATGATTTTCTTGTCGGGGTCCTCGACCTCGGTGGTGGCGATGAATCGGACCTCGCCTCGCAGGCGAGTGATCTCGCGGGCCGTCTCGATGATCCGTGCAATCAGCGCGTCCGACGCGGCGGCTGGATTTTTCAGGACGATCCGCATCTCCATGTTGTCTTCGTGACCGGTCCGGGTGACGACGAACTGGGCGGAGGAGATCTCCACGACCTTCGTCGCAAGTTGAGTGACCTGCTCCGGGTGGACGAACATCCCCTTGATCTTCGTCACCTGGTCGACGCGGCCGACCAGCTTCAGCAGCCGGGGGGAGGTGCGCCCGCAGGGGCACGGGTCGTCGGAGAGGATGGAGAGGTCCCCGGTGGCGAACCGGACGAGCGGATAGGCACGGTTGGGCAGCGTCACAACAACTTCGCCGATGGCGCCGGACGGGACCGGATCTCCCGTGGCGGGATCGATCAGCTCGAGGATGATCTCGTCGGGGACGTGCATCCCTTTCGCTTCGTGGCATTCGTAGCCCAGCGACCCGACGTCGGCGGTCCCGTAGCACTGGCGGACCTGCACGCCGAACTCGTCGCGAAAGCGGGCCCGCAGCGATTCGGGGAACATCTCGCCGGTCACGAGGCCAACCCGGAGCGACAGGCCGTCGCCGGAGGTATACCCCATCTCCTTCGCCTTTTCGAGAATCGTCATGAGGAACGACGGCGTTCCGACGTAGCCGGTGACGTTCAGCTCCTTCATCACCTGGGCCTGCAGCTCCGTGTTCCCAACCCCCGCCGGGACGACGGTGCATCCGATCCGCTGGAGCGCCTCGTCGAACATGAGCCCGGCCGGCGAAAAGTGGTACATGAAGGTGTTCTGGACGATGTCGCCCTCACGGAAACCGGCGGCGAAGAACGGCTTCTCCCAGCGCCAGTGGGTCGCGTCGCGGCCTTCCGGGTCGAACGTGGGTCCCGGCGAGACGTAGATGCGACGCATCGCTCGGGGCGGCACGGCGGCCAAGCCCCCGAATGGCGGCTCTCCCTTCTGGATATGCTTGAGGTCCGCCTTGCGCGTGAGGGGGATCTTCCGGAGGTCGGCCGGTTCCCTCACGTCGCCGGGGCGAACGCACGCCTCGTCCATCTTCCGCCGGGTCGCCGGGGCGTGCTCGTAGGCGTGGAGCACCGTCGCGCGCAGCATCTCCCGCTGCACCTGCGCCCGCTTCGCCGCCGGCATCGTCTCCGCCGCCTCGTCGTAGAATCCCTTCGTCCGGTCGATCATCCCATCTCCTTCGCCAAAACAGCAGAACAGGGACGTTCCTGAGAACTCAAGCAGAACTGGGACAGACGTAATTTTATCGTGTGTCCCACATCAACGGGAGTTCTCAGGAACGTCCCTGTTCTGCTGTTATGAGAGCCAGCGCTTGCGGCGCTTGTAATGCTTGATGTCGCGGTACGACTTCCGGGTGCCGACCTCGTTCATACCGAGGTAGAACTCCTTGACGTCCTCGTTGTTGATCAGCTTCTCCGTCTCGCCGTCGAGCACCACCTTGCCGTTCTCCATGATGTAGCCGTAGCTCGAGATGGAAAGCGCCACGCGGGCGTTCTGCTCGACCAGGAGAATCGTCGTCTTCTCCTTCTCGTTGATGTCCTTGATGATTCCGAAGATCTCCTTGACCAGCAGCGGCGACAGCCCGAGCGACGGCTCGTCGAGGAGCATGAGCCTGGGACGCGCCATCAGCGCGCGCCCGATCGCCAGCATCTGCTGCTCCCCGCCGGACAGGTACCCGGCCAGCCCCTTGCGGCGTTCCTTGAGGCGCGGGAAGTAGGTGTAGACCCGTTCGTAGTCGGTCTTGACGTTTTTCTGGTCCTTCCGGGTGTGGGCGCCGCACCGCAGGTTCTCCTCGGTCGTCAGGTCCTCGAAGACCTTCCGCCCCTCCATCACCTGGAAGATCCCCTTCCGGACGATCTCCTCGGGGTCCTTCCCGTTGATCTTCTCGCCGCCGAAGAGAATCTCCCCGTCGGTGACCTCGCCCTCCTCGGACTTGAGGAGCCCCGAGATCGCCTTCAGGGTGGTGCTTTTCCCTGCTCCGTTTGCGCCAAGCAGCGCGACGATCTGTCCCTCGGGAACGACCAGGGAAAGCCCCTTGAGAACGAGGATGACGTCCGAGTAGATCACCTCGATGTTGTTCACCTTGAGCATCGGTTCCCGCCCGCTTCGAATTGGAAGATGCGGGGCGGGGGGCCGTAAACTCCCCCCGCCCGTAAACCAACTGCACTCCCGCAGATCCGGCCAATACGCTCCAGGGTCCGCTCGCTCACAAGCTCCCTTTCCGCATGGCCATGATGTTCAAACTACACTGCCGCAGCCACGGACACTCGGCTTCTTACAGTCCAAGCCACTCCGCCTTGCGCGGCAGCTCGATCGTCTTTTTCGGCACCATCTTCCCCTTCTGGAACTCCGTGACGTTGACCTTCATGAACGGCCGGTGATCGGTCGCCGAGAAGGTGATCTTGTCGGCGGAGAGCCCCCCGGTGTCGAAGTTCTTCAGCGACTCGAGCGCCGCCTTGACGCCGGGGCCGTTCAGCTGTCCCTTCTTGTCCGCGATCTTCAGCGCCTCGGAGAGAACCATCATCGACACGTAGCCGCGGATGTAGTGCGTCACCTGCGGCTGGTTCTTCGTGATCTCCATGAGCTGCTTCATGCCGGGGACCTTCGAACCGTACACCGTGGATCCGACCATCACGAGAGCCCCCTCCTCGGCCCCGCCCGCCAGCTTCGGCGTCGTCTCGTCCGCGCCCCAGATGTTGATGAAGAATTTCGTCTTCAGGCCGAGCTTCTTCGCGTCCTTCAGGACGACGGCCGTCGAATTGGTGGTCCCGCCGACCCACGCGAAGTCGGCCCCTTTGTTCTTCACGGAGAGGAGCTGGGAGTTCGCCTCGATCGCCTTCAGGCTCACGTCCTCGTCGCCGAGGACTTCGAACCCGATCTCCTTCGCGTACTCCTTGCCGCCCTTGATCGGCGCGATGCCGTACGGGTGGTTCGGGTAGATGAAGACGACCTTCGGGGCCCGCTTCTCCTTCCAGTTGTCCTTCAGGTATTTCAGGCCCGCCCGGAGCCCGGTCGTGTAGTCGGGGGCGCAGAAGAAGTTGTAGGGGGTTTTCTTCGGGTCGGTGAGGTGCGCCGAATACGACGCGGAGATGTACGGGATCTTGTCGTCGCCGGTCGTCTTGGAGAGCGCCTCGGTGTCGCCCGAGCCCCACCCCTGGATCGCCACTACCCCGTCTTCCTTGTACTTCTTGTACTGGTTGACCGCCTTGTTCTTGTCGTAGGCGTAGTCGAACATCGGCATGTCGATCTGCTTGCCGTTGATCCCGCCATGCTTGTTGACCCAGTCCTTGTAGTCCTGGACGCCCTGTGCGTACGGCTTCCCGACCTCGCCCGTCGGTCCGGTCAAATCCGCCAGGTGTCCGACCTTGATCGCCGGGGCGGAGAAAGCGACCCCCGACAGCACCATCGCCATCGCGGCGACCATCGCAACCACGCGCATCGTCTGCTTCATTCTGTTATCCCCTCCTCGAACGTTTCCGGTTGTTGACCGATGTTGACCGCCGACGTTTCCGTTGCTCCCTTCGAATGCCATCTCCCCTTGTTCGCCCTCCTTTCGTTTCAGTATGAGAACGGGTACAGCTTCCAGTACGCCTTGATCAGCTTCCACCGGTGCGCCAGGCCGTCAGGCTCGAAGATGAGGAACAGGACGATGATCAACCCGAAGATCCCCTGCTCGAAGGCCGTGACCAGCCGCGTCAAGGAGGGATAGTCCGCGGAGACCAACGTCGTTGCGACCGAAAGCAGTTTCGGCAGCAGGATCATGAAGACCGCCCCGAACACCGATCCGATAATGCTCCCCAGCCCTCCGATGATGATCATCGCCAGATAGACGATCGAGACGCCGATGTTGAACTGCTCGGAGGAGACGAATTTCAGCGCGTGCCCGAAGAGGGCCCCCGCCACTCCCGCGTAGAAGGAGGAGATCCCGAAGGAGAGGAGCCGGTACTTGTAGAGGCTGATCCCCATGATCTCGGCGGAGATGTAATGGTCGCGCACGGCCATGAAGGCGCGCCCCGTTTTCGTCCGGATCAGGTTCGTCGCGAACAGGGTCATCACCACCGTGAAGGCGAGGACGATGTAGTAGTAGGAGCGGTCGGACTCGAAGGAGAAGCTCCCGATCGTCGGGCGCGGGATCGCGATGCCGTAGCTTCCCCCGGTCACCGGCTCCCACCGGAGGAAGACCCACTCGAGGATGAACTGGGACGCCAGCGTGGCGATGGCGAGGTAGAGCCCCTTCAGGCGCAGCGACGGCACGCCGAAGACCATCCCCGCCATGGCGGTGACCACCCCCGCCGCCGGGACGCCGACCCAGAAGGAGAGCCCCAGTTTCGTCGTGAGGTACGCCGAGGTGTACGCCCCCACACCGAGGAACGCCCCCTGCCCGAGGGAGATCTGCCCGGTGAACCCCGTGAGGATGTTGAGTCCCACCGCGCCGATGACGGCGATCAGGATCTGCAGGGCGATCCAGAGGTACTCCCCCTTCACCAGGAACGGCAGGGCGAGGAGGGCGACGCCGAGGAACCCCATGCACACCTTGATGAAGGGCGTCTGGAAGATCTTGACGTCCTTTTCGTATGTCGTCCTGAAATCGCCGCAATACTGCATCTAATGTTCTCCCTTATATGCTGCCACTCAAGTACTTAAACTCTCTCTATTTCCTTTGTGCCGAACAATCCGTACGGCTTGATCATGAGGATCACGACCAGGATCACGTACGGGGCGACCTCCTTCACGCCGCTCAGGTCGAGGTACGCCTTGCAGAGGCCGTCCGAGAGGTTTTCGAGCAGCCCTATGATCAGCCCGCCGAGGGCGGCGCCGAGGATCGAGTCGAGTCCCCCGAGGATCGTCGCCGGGAAGACCTTCAGCCCGAAGTGGTAGAGGGAGCTGTTGATCCCGTTGATGTTCCCGATCAGGACTCCGCCGATCCCCGAGACGATCGCCGAGATGATCCAGGAGAGGGCGAAGATTGCCTTGACCGAGATCCCCATCGACTGGGCCGCCTGCTGATTGAACGCCGTGGCCCGCATCGCCACTCCGGCCTTGGAGAACTTGAAGAAGGCGGAGAAGACGGCGAGCAGTACCATCGACAGGACGAAGCACCAGAGGAACTCCTGGGAGACGGGGACCCCGCCGATCGACACCGTCTCCTGCGGGAAGAGCTTCGGCTCGTAGACGAGGATGTCGTTCCCCCAGATCGCCGTGACGAGGGAGCGCATGACGAGCGACAGCCCGATCGTGACCATGATGATGGAGATGATCGGCTCGCCGATCATCGGGCGCAGGACGAGCCGCTCGAGGACCACCGCCATCACCAGCGCGAAGAGGATCGTCAGCAGGAGCGCCGCCCAGAACGGGACGTGCATCTGCACGACGAACGCATAGCAGACGTACGCCCCCACCATCAGGAACTCGCCCTGCGCGAAGTTGACCACCCGCGTGGCTTTGTAGATGATCGTGAATCCCAGCGCCACGGCCGCGTAGATGCTCCCAACGACCAGTCCGCTGATCACGAGCTGCAACAGGTATTGCGTCGTCATGCGCGTCGTCTCCCTGTTCTTTCGCTACCTGTAACCGCGTGTTGCTTCGGGCTCGCCCTTCGCAAAGCAGGCTTACAGGTTCCGGACGGTGAGCGTCGTCCTGATCCGCGACGTCTTCCCGTCCTGGTACTTGATCGTCGCGTCGATCGGGATGGCGGCTTCCCCGGCGTACATCCCCTCGATCACGTGCTTGTACCGTTCCCCGACGAACGCCCGGCGCACCTTGCGCGTGCGGGTCAGCTCGTCGTCGTCCGCGTCGAGTTCCTTGTACAGGGGCACGAACTTCTTCACCCGCGTCGTCTCCGGCAGGGTCGCGTTCACCTTTTCGACCTCCTTCGCCAGGAGCTCGAGCACCTCCGGCTTGGCGGCAAGGTCCGTGTACGTTGTGTAGGAGATGCGTCGGCTTTCGGCCCATTTCCCGACGTTCGGATAGTCGATGCAGATCATCGACGCGATGAAGTCGCGCTGGTTTCCCAGGCAGACGCACTCCTTGATATAGGGGGAGAACTTCAGCTTGTTCTCGATGAACTGCGGCGAGAACCGGGTCTTGTCGTTCAGGTGCATCACGTCCTTCACGCGGTCGATGACGACGAGGTGGCCGCCTTCGTTGAAGTAGCCCGCGTCGCCCGAGTGGAGCCAGCCGCCGCTCAACGTCTTTTCCGTCTCCTCGGGGTTCTTGTAGTAGCCGAGGAAGACGGACGGGGAGCGGGACAGGATCTCGCCGGTGTCGGAGAGCCGGATCTCCGTCTCTGGAATCGGCTTGCCGACCGAGTCGAAGTTGATGTCGCCTTCGCGGTGGATGCACGAGATGCCGGAGATCTCCGTCTGGCCGTAGATCTGCTTGAGGTTGACGCCCATCGCGTTGAAGAACTTGAAGACGTCGGGCCCCAGCGCCGCACCGCCCGTGGAGGCGGACCGGATCCGCAGCAAGCCGAGCCGGTCTTTCAGCGCCCGGAAGACAAGGGTGTAGGCCAGCCTCTGCTTCAGGCGCAGGAGCGGCGGAATCGCCTCCTTCCGGAAGACCGCATCCGAGTAGGCGTATCCGACAGGAAGCGCCCAGTTGTACATCCGGCGTTTGAGCGCCGAAGCGTCCATCACCTTCACCTGGACGGTCGAGGTCATGTTCTCCCAGATCCGCGGGGGGGAGAACATGATCGTGGGGCCGATCTCCCGGATGTTCTCCTGCACCGTTTCGGGCTTCTCGGGAAAGTTCACGGTGAAGCCGGTGAGCAGGGCGCTGGAGAGACACATCATCTGCTCGCCGATCCATGCCAACGGCAGGAAGGAGACGAACTCGTCCTTCCCGGACTTGTTGTCGACCTCCATCAGGTTCGCCGCCATGCTCAAGAAATTGCGGAACGACAGCATCGCCCCCTTGGGGAAGCCGGTGGTTCCCGAGGTGTAGCAGATGAACGCAAGGTCCTCGTACTTCGCCGACCCGACGTTCTTCGCGAAGAGCTCCGGGTCGCGCTGCTCGAGCTCCCGCCCGAAATTCTCGACCTCCTTGAAGTCGAGGAGGAACGGCTGCTTGTACCCCCGCATCCCGCGCGGGTCGCTGTAGATGATGTAGCGGACCTTGGGGAGCTGCTCCTTCATGTCGAGGATCTTGTCGACCTGCTCCTGGTCCTCGGCGAGCACGAAGGAGGCGTCGGAGTGGTCGATGATGTACGACACTTCCTTCAACGTCGAGTCCTGATACAGCCCAAGCGGGACCGCGCCCGCCGCCTGGGCCGCCACCTCGCCCCACACCCACTCGGGCCGGTTGTCGCCGATGATGGCGACCTTGTCACCGGCCTGGAGGCCGAGGGAGACCATGCCGAGGGAAAAATACTTGACGTGGTCGTGGTACTCCTTCCAGCTGAACTCCTGCCAGATGCCGAACTCCTTCTCGCGCATCGCAACTTTGCGGTCGCCGAAGATTTCCGCGTTGCGGACGAGGAGCTTTGCGAACGTGTCGTGGGTCTTGAGGATCTCCTTCATCCGCTCAGCGAGCCTCCGTTTCCCGCAGGAAGTCGTCTCCCTCCCCGATGTACGCCTTGATGACGCGCGGGTCGGCGGCGACCTCGGCCGGCTCCCCTTCCGAGATCTTCACGCCGAAATCGAGGACGCTCACCCGGTGGCTGATGTCCATCACCACGCCGAGGTCGTGCTCGATCAGCAGGATCGTGACCCCCCACTCCTCGTTGATGTCGAGGATGAAGCGCGCCATGTCTTCCTTCTCCTCGAGGTTCATGCCGGCCATCGGTTCATCGAGGAGAAGAAGCTTCGGCTTGAGCGCCAGGGCGCGCCCCAGTTCGACGCGCTTGCGGAGGCCGTAGGCCAGCGTCCCCACCGGTTTCTTGCGGATGTTTTCGATCTCGAGGAAGTCGATGATGTCCTCGACCGCCTTCCGGTTCTCGATCTCCTCGGTGCGAGCGGGCCCGAGGAAGATGCCGCCCGCCAGGACCCCTCGCCTCATGAACTGGTGGCGGCCCAGCATCAGGTTGTCGAGGACGGTCATGTGGTGGAAAAGGGCGATGTTCTGGAAGGTGCGCGCGATGCCCAGATGGGTCACACGGTCCGGCTTCATCCCGGTGACCTTGCGGTCCTCGAAGTAGACCGCGCCGCGCTGCGGCTTGTAGACGCTCGAGATGCAGTTGAAGATCGAAGTCTTCCCGGCGCCGTTGGGGCCGATGATCGCGTGGATGCTCCCCTTCTTCACATCGATTGAGACTCCGTTGATCGCCTTCACCCCTCCGAAGGAGAGGTTGATGTCGTCGATCCGAAGCAGCGGCATAAGAACTCCGTCAGAAGGTTATCTTTTTAAATATATCAATCCATGTGCCAACTGCAAACCGTTGTTTTGTTAATAAGGGCACCATGCATGGTTACTCTTCAAATATATGGCAAGCCACGTGACAATAGCAATCCGATGCGAGGAAAAGCGAGGGAGGGATGGTGCTTGGAGGTATCGCCCTACTCTACTTCTTGATGATCTGCCCTCCGACTGGAGGTACGGGACCGGCGTTCGCCACTACCCATTCGATGCTGTCCGCAAGGGAAGATGCATCGCCGGTGTCAAGAACGCTCCGGACGGTCAGATAAGCAGGCTGGTTCACCGGCATCAAACGGGCGACCGGGTCGAAATCAAAGGTAGTGTTAGAGATCAACGACGCCAATTGACGCAACGACCCGGAGGAGAGCGCCGGGTCGTCGGTCCAGTACGCCGTATAGCGGACGGTGCGCCCCGCCTCCAGGGGCGCATCGTTCGCGTAGGTCGAGACCGGGTCCCAGGCGACGCGCCACACCTCCGTGGCCCCCGAAGATATCGGACCCGAGATCCCCATGTTCTTCGGCGCTGCCGGCGGTCCCGTCACGTTGACGATCGTCACGCCCTTCGTGCCGGTCTTCCCGCTGTACGTCGCCGTCACCGTCACCGACTGGTTCGCCGTCACCGTCGCCGCCGTCAGCACGCCGCCCGCGCTGATCGACGCGTAGGAGGTGCTCACGCTCCACGTCGGGCTGATCGCCGCCGTCGTGCCGTTGTCCCACGTGCCCGTCGCCGTGTACGTCCCGGTCCCGCCTTCGTTCACAGACGATGGACCGCTCACCGTCACGGTCGTAAGAACCGCAGGCACGTTGACGATCGTCACGCCCTTCGTGCCGGTCTTCCCGCCGTACGTCGCCGTCACCGTCACCGACTGGTTCGCCGTCACCGTCGCCGCCGTCAGCACGCCGCCCGCGCTGATCGACGCGTAGGGGGTGCTCACGCTCCATGTCGGGCTGATCGCCGCCGTCGTGCCGTTGTCCCACGTACCCGTCGCAGTGTACGTCGACGTGCTGCTCTCGTTCACCGACGACGAGCCGCTCACCGCGATGCTCGTCAGTACGTTCGCCGCGTTGACGATCGTCACACCCTGTGACGCCGTCTTCGTCACCCCGCCGCTCGTGTAGCTCGCCGTCACCGTCGCCGTCTTGTTCGACGTCACCGCCAAGGTCGTCAGAACGCCGCCCGTGCCGATCGAGGCGTACGTCGTCGGAGAAACGCTCCACGTCGGCGTGATCGCCGCCGTCGTGCCGTTGTCCCACGTGCCCGTCGCAGTGTACGTCGACGTGCTGCTCTCGTTCACCGACGACGAGCCGCTCACCGCGATGCTCGTCAGCGTCGCCGGGGGCGGAGTGACGACCGGTACGACCCAGGAGTACGCCGGGGAGAGCGCCGACTCCTCACCGGTGTTCAGAACGGCCTTTGCGGTGAAGTAGACGGTCCCGCCTCGGATCATCCCCTGGGCGTCAGGATCGAATGTCGTGGAGGTCGTGGTGAGGGAGGTCCCGATCGTGTGGAGGGACCCGAGCCCGGGATCCGTCGTCCAGTACGCCGAGTAGGTGACCGTTTTCCCGGCCTCGATCGCCGTGTTGTCCGTGTAGGTGGTGACCGGGTCCCACGAGATCGTTCGCGTTTCCGCGAACGCGGGGGTCGTGAGCACTGCCAGAATCCCTACCCAGAGGAGGCACTTCGCCGCTTTTATCATGGTCATCGACCTCGATGCTTACGAGCGGTTCCAGGTAAGCGGAGCCATGAACGCTGATTTCTGCTGGTCGATCCCCACCGCCCTCATCGATACGTACAACACATTGCCCGCCGGCAACGACGGTATCAACTCGAGCGTGAACTCCGTGACGACCGACCTCGTTACGGTCAGTCCGTCCGGTGAAAGAACTGCGGACACCGCCGCGACCTGTACCGCCGGCACGTCGCTGTCGGAAAAATTCGGGTCCGGGCGGAGGTAGAGCTCGTAATATTCGATGTCCCTGGATGGGTTCAAAGGGGTGTTGTCATTGAACGTGGTGGGCGCAGTCCAGGAGACCACGGAAGCGGTCCCGGCCGGAGGCAGACCCTGGCTTTGTGGAGACTCCCCTCCGCCCCCGCATCCGGCAAGAAGAATTACCGCTGCCAACCCTCCAAGAAGCATTCTCATCGCGGTGATCCGTTTCATCGTACTGCCTCCCCGGTCCCCGCATCTTCTGTTTCTCCAGGAACCGTCACCAATGCTCATATCAACTTGCGTGCCGATGAAATGGGAGGTTGGATCAACCGATTTGGATGATGGAGTACGCTGATATATAAGCCTTATTTTCTAATCAGGTAAAATTACCAAAAATGGAGGATCAAGATCTTCTACCAACTTGGAAAGGCTGATTACGAAATCGAAATCAGGCGGGGGGGGGGG
>Ga0172372_10006135_pt1 | contig 16476 bp, 14 predicted proteins | sample LakKiv5m_2_FD_114544 | JGI IMG/M metagenome (GOLD analysis project Ga0172372, IMG submission 114544) | Freshwater microbial communities from Kabuno Bay, South-Kivu, Congo - kab_092012_9.5m | ecosystem: Environmental > Aquatic > Freshwater > Lake | place: Democratic Republic of the Congo...
GTAGTCCACGCCCAGCGAGAGCACCAGGAAGTCGTAGGGCAGGCGCTGCGTGGCGGTCACCACCTCGCGCCTGGCGCGGTCGATCTCGGTCACGCGCTCGCGCACGCGCCGCGCGCCCAGCTGATCGATGCGCGCGTAACTGCGCTGGAAGTCGCTGGCGGGCTGGTGCCCGGCGATGAAGTGCGCGCTCAGCGGGCACGACATGAAGCCTTCGTTGGGCTCCACCAGGGTCACGTCGGCAGCACCCGCGGCCAGCAGCGTGCGCACCGCGCCCAGCCCGCCCCAGCCGCCGCCGACCACCACCACGCGCGGCTTGGCGTTGCCACCGATCGCGGCACAGCCGGTGGCGAGCACCGCCACGCCCGCGGCGGTGGCCTGCAGCAGGTGGCGGCGGCTGGGGTTCAGGGTCGGGGTATGCGACATGGGAGACCTCCTGGATGATGGATGGTTTCTGATACTCCGGGGAGCACTGTCATGCTAGGGGTGCAGCTGCTGGCTGGGCAGCGGGGTTAACCCGTGCCGGTCGGGCGCATCGCTCAAAAAATTGCAACGTTGTGTGCCAACACATGCAACCCCTTGCGCCCGTGCGCGACCTACAGTGAGGTGTCGCCCGCGTTCGGCGGTCGAAAGGTTCACCATGTCCCGTCTGCCCGCACTCTTCATTTCCCACGGTTCGCCCATGTTCGCGCTCGACCCCGGCAAGGCTGGCCCGGCGCTTACCGCGCTGGGCCACACCCTGCCGCGTCCAAAGGCCGTGTTGGTCGTGTCGCCCCACTGGATGACACGCGAGCCGCGCGTGACCACCACCCCGCGCCCGCAGACCATCCACGACTTTGGCGGCTTCCCGCCCGCGCTCTACCAGCTGCAGTACCCCGCCCCCGGGGCGCCCGATGTGGCGCAACGCGCCATCGACCTGCTGTGCGCGGCCGGCTACCCGGCCGAGGCCGACACCCAGTGGGGCCTGGACCACGGCGCCTGGGTGCCGCTGCTGCACCTGCTGCCCGCGGCCGACGTGCCGGTGTTCCAGGTGTCGCTGCCCGCCCGGCTGGACGGCGTCAGCGCCTATGCCTATGGTCAGGCGCTGGCACCCTTGGCGGACGAAGGCGTGCTGGTCATCGGCTCGGGCAGCCTCACCCACAACCTGTACGAACTGCGCCGCGACGACCCGCACGGCGACGCCTACGCCAGCGAATTCGCCGACTGGATCGCCGACACCCTGCAGGCGGGTGACCACGCGCGTTTGCAGCAGACCATGGCGCTGGCGCCGCACGCGCAGCGCGCCCACCCCACGGCCGAGCACCTGTGGCCGCTGATGGTGGCCGCCGGGGCGGCGGGCGCGCAGGCGCCGGTCACGCGCATCGACGGCGGCATCAGCCACGGCGTGTTGTCGATGGATGCGTTCGTGCTGGGCACGCTCCCGGTCTGACCGGTGACGACGGGGCCATTGCGCGCCCATTGAACAGGGCCACTGCCCACCGCGCCTGGGGCGCTGCCGGTGGCACAGGCTGTCACCGCTTTTTCACACGCTTGACATACGCTGGGCTTTGCCGGAACCTGCGCAAGGCCTTGTTCCGGTACGCCCAAGGGATGGTCTGAGGGCGCCTTGTGTCACCTCAACGAAAGCGAGTGCTCGATGAAAAGCAAGTTGTCCCGGATGGTTCTGGCTGGCCTGGTGCTGGCGGCGGGTGCGGCCCACGCACAAGACAGCAAGACCCTGCGCTTGCTGACCTGGGGCGGTTACGCACCCAAGGACGTGGTCGAACAGTTCACCAAGGAAACCGGCTTCAAGGTCGAGGTGACGAACTCGAACAACGAGGAAATGATCTCCAAGCTGCGCGCCACCGCCGGCGCCGGCTTTGACCTGGCCCAGCCCAGCCAGGACCGCATCGCCGGCCCGCAGACCGAGTTCGGCATCTACAAGCCGCTGGACCTGAGCAAGATCCAGGCGGCGCAGTTCATCCCGTCCATGCTCGAAGCCACCCGCATCAACACCACCGTGGGCGGCAAGGTGTACGGCGTGCCGCACATCTGGGGTACCGACGGTCTGGTGGTCAACACCAAGACCTCCAAGGCCACCGACTACGCCGACCTGTGCGCTGCCGAAAACGCCGGCAAGGTCAGCATGCGCCTGAAGCGCCCGACCCTCATCGCCATGGCCTTTGCCTCGGGCAAGGACCCGTTTGCCCTGTACAACGACCCCAAGGCCTACGGGGCGCTGATGGACGACATGGGCAAGAAGCTGATCGAGTGCAAGAAGAACGTGAAGTTCTTCTGGGACGGCAAGGACCAGTTGCTGGCCGGTATCCGCTCGGGTGAACTGACCACCGCCATGATGTGGGACACCGGCGGCTGGGAACTCAACAAGTCCAATCCCGACGTGAAGTTCGTCGCGCCGAAATCAGGTGCGCTGGGCTGGGTGGACACCTTTGCCATTCCGGCCAAGGGGCGCAACGACGCCGCCGCCTACGCCTGGATCAACTTCAACATGCGCCCCGAGATCGCCGCCAAGGTGGCGTCTTCAGCGGGCAACTTCACCGCATCCAAGGGCGCCGAGCAGGGCATGGACCCCGTGCTGAAAAAGCAGTTTGCCGACAGCTTCCCCGAGGCCGCGCTGAAGAATATCAAGTGGTACCCGGCCGTGCCCGCCGGCATTGAAGACATCGAAGGCCGCGTGCTCGACCGCGTCAAGGCGGCCCGGTAAGCGGCGGGCTGGCGTTGTCGTCCGCACCGGCCGCCAGCGGCCCAGGCACACCCGATCTGGACATCCGCTCCGCGCGCAAACGCTACGGCGCGTTTGCGGCGGTGGATGACCTGAGCTTCCAGGTGCGCCAGGGCTCGTTTTTTTCCATCCTCGGCCCCTCGGGCTGCGGCAAGACCACGCTGCTGCGCATGGTGGCGGGCTTCATCGAACCCGACGCGGGCGACATCGTGATCAAGGGCGTTTCCATGCGCGGCGTGCCGCCCAACAAGCGCCCGGTGAACATGGTGTTCCAGCACCTGGCGCTGTTCCCGATGATGAACGTGGGCGAGAACATCGCCTACGGGCTGGAGCGGCGCGGCGTGAAGGCCTTCGCCGCCAAGGCGAAGGTGACCGACATGCTGCGTCGCGTCGGCCTGCCGGGCAGCGAGGGCAAACGCATCGACCAGCTCTCGGGCGGGCAGAAGCAGCGTGTGGCGATTGCGCGTTCGCTGGTGCTCGAACCCGCGCTGCTGCTGCTGGACGAACCGCTGGGCGCGCTGGACCTCAAGCTGCGCGAGCATATGAAGGTCGAGTTGAAACAGCTGCAGGCCGAAGTCGGCACCACCTTTGTCTACATCACGCACGACCAGAGCGAGGCACTGGTCATGTCGGACCAGGTGGCGGTGATGAACCACGGTCGCTTCGAGCAGATGGGCACGCCGCAGGCGCTGTACTACCAGCCGCAGACCGCGTTTGTGGCCGGCTTCGTGGGCAACAACAACCGTTTTGAGGGCAGCATCGAATTGCGCAACGGCGAACAGGTCTTGCTGCGCACGGCCAGCGGCCTGGCGCTGTGGGCGCAAAGGGTGGGCACGCTGGACGTGGGGCAGGCGGCCAGCCTGTTCATCCGGCCCGAAGCCATCGAGATCGGCCGCAGCCCGCGCGAGCTCCCCGCGGGCGCACCGGCCTGGAGCGCCACGGTGCAGAGCGTGCTGTTCGACGGTGGCAATTCCACCGTGATGGTGCTGGAAGACAAAAGCCAGACGCCGCTGCACATCGCGCTGCCGCTGACCGGGCGGCTGGCTGATCTGAACATCGGCGAAGGGGTGCATTTCGCCTACCAGCCCGCCCAGGCCTGGTGCTTCAAAGCCTGACGCCATGAATGCAGTGGCCGCCCACCGACGCTGGATGCTGGCCCTGCTGCTGGCCCCGGCGCTGCTGTGGCTGGTGGGGCTGGTCATCCTGCCGCATGTGGAGCTGCTGGTGCTGTCGCTGCAGGCCCGCGTGGGCCCGGGCCAATACGCGGCCAGCCTGGACCAGTACCGTACCTTCGTGGAAGAGCCGCTTTACTGGAACACCTTTGTGCGCACGGCGGTCATGTCGGTGCTGGCGACCGCGCTCACGCTGCTGATGGCCTTCCCCGCCGCCTGGTACATCGCCAAGGTGGCGCGCGGGCGGCTGAAGATGGTGCTGCTGGTGCTGTGCCTGCTCCCGTTCTGGGTGAGCGAGATGGTGCGCACCCTGGGCTGGCTGATTTTGCTGCGCGAGACCGGCGTGGTCTCGGGCCTGCTGCAGGCCGTGGGCCTGGCAAACCAGCCGGTAGAACTGCTCTACCACGACGCCACCATCCTGGTCGGCCTGGTTTATGCATCACTGCTGTTCATGGTGATCCCGCTCGTGAACAGTCTGGAGAGTCTCGATGACAGCCTGATCGAGGCCGCCTACGACCTGGGCGGCAGCACGGCCAACATCGTGCGGCGCATCGTCATCCCGCACGCGGCGCCGGGCATCGCCGCGGGCTGCATCGTGGTCTTCATGCTGTGCCTGGGCAACTACCTCACGCCCACGCTGCTGGGCGGCAAAAACTCGCTGTGGTTCACCGAGCAGATCTACACCCAGTTCATCACCCGCTTCAACTGGAACCAGGGCGCGGCGTTTGGTTTCCTGCTGCTCTTTCTCTCCAGTCTGCTGGTGTGGGCGGGACTCAAACTCACCGGCCAGCGGTTTGGCGCTGTGATGAAGACATGAGCCCCCACGTTCACTTCGTTCTCTGCCCACCGAGGGGGCGCTCAGTGCCCTTCGGGCGGCCGGGCGTGCACCGATCATGATCCCCAGCCTGCCGCGTCCTTTTATGCAGCGCGTTGGCCTGGGTGCCTTCGTGGGTGCGTTCTTCGTCTTCCTGTTCGTGCCGCTGCTGGTGGTGGCGGTGTTTGCCTTCAACAACGCCGATTACCCGACGCCGCCGTGGATGGGTTTCACGCTCGACTGGTTCACCGCGAACAACGGCACACGCACCGGCCTGCTGTTCGATGCCGAGCTGCTCAAGAGCATCGGCGTGAGCGCCTGGGTGGCGCTGTGGGTCACGCTGCTGTCGGTGGGCGTGGGCACCTGCAACGCCTTCCTGCTGGAGCGCTTCGAGTTCCCAGGCAAGCACGCCATCGCGCTGCTGGCCATGCTGCCGCTGGTGATTCCGGGCGTGATCCTGGGCATTTCCATCCTGGCTTTTGCCAGTCGCATCGCCAACTTCGCCGACGCCACCTGGGGCCTGGAGCTGGACTTTCTGCGGCCTGGCCTGCCGCTGGTGATCCTGGGTCAGTTCTGCTACATCGTGACCATCGCCACGCTCACCATTTCGGCCAGCCTGCGCCGCTTTGACCGCACGCTCGAAGAGGCGGCGCTCAACCTCGGCGCCAGCCGCATCGCGGTGCTGTGGACCATCACCTTGCCCTACCTGCGGCCCAGCATGATCGGCGCTGCGGCCATGGCCTTTCTGATGTCGTTCGAGAACTTCAACACCACGCTCATGCTGGTGGGCTCGGATTCGCCGCTCACCGTGCTGATGTACAGCCGCATGCGCGAGGGCGCTACGCCGGTGCTCAACGCCATCAGTCTCTTTCTCATGATCGCGTCGGCCTTGCTCGCGCTGCTGCTGCTCTGGCGCAGCGGGCGCGCGCCGCGCCCCGAATCCGCCTGAGGTCGCGCATGGCTTACCAGCACCGCATCGGTCTGCGCGAATACCGCTTCGACGACCTGCGCACCCTGATGGCCCGCGCCTCGCCGCTGCGCTCGGGCGACCGGCTCGCGGGCGTGGCCGCGGCCGACAGCCAGGAGCGGGTGGCGGCGCAGATGGCGCTGGTCGACCTGCCGCTCGCGAGCTTCCTGAACGAAGCGGTGGTGCCCTACGAGGACGACGAGGTCACCCGCCTGATCATCGACACACACGACCGCGCTGCCTTCGCGCCGGTGGCGCACCTGACGGTGGGCGACTTCCGCAACTGGCTGCTGGGCGACGCGGCCGACACCGCCGCGCTGACCGCGCTCGCGCCGGGTTTGACGCCCGAAATGGTGGCCGCCGTCAGCAAGCTCTGCCGCGTGCAGGACCTGGCGCTGATCGCGCGCAAGTGTTCGGTGGTCACGCGCTTTCGCGGCACGCTCGGCCTGCCGGGGCGCCTTGCCACGCGGCTGCAGCCCAACCACCCGACCGACGACCGGGCGGGCATCGCGGCCAGCCTGCTCGACGGTCTGCTCATGGGCAGCGGCGACGCGGTCATCGGCATCAACCCCGCCACCGACAACGGGCCGCAGGTGCAGCGCCTGCTGGCCATGCTCGAAGAGGTCATCGCGGGTTACGGCATCCCCACCCAGAGCTGCGTGCTCACCCATGTCACCAACACCTTGCAGGCCATCGAAGCCGGTGCGCCGGTCGATCTGGTGTTCCAGTCCATCGGCGGCACCGAGGCCACCAACCGCAGCTTCGGCATCGACCTGACGCTGCTGGCCGAGGCGCGTGCGGCGGCGCTGTCGCTGCAGCGCGGCGCGGTGTTCGACAACGGCCAGCGCGGCGAGCACGTCATGTATTTCGAGACCGGGCAGGGCAGCGCGCTGTCGGCCAACGCGCACCGCGGTTGCGACCAGCAGACCATCGAGGCGCGCGCCTACGCGGTGGCGCGCCACTTCAAGCCGCTGCTGGTCAACACCGTGGTCGGCTTCATCGGACCGGAGTGCCTGTTCGACGGCAAGCAGATCCTGCGCGCGGGGCTGGAGGACCATTTCTGCGGCAAGCTGCTGGGCGTGCCCATGGGCTGCGACGTCTGCTACACCAACCACGCCGAGGCCGACAGCGACGACATGGACGCGTTGCTCACGCTGCTGTGCACGGCGGGGGTCAACTTCATCATGGGCGTGCCGGGGGCCGACGACATCATGCTGAATTACCAGAGCACGTCCTTCCACGACGCGCTGGCCATGCGCCAGCTGCTGGACCTGCGCGCGTCGCCCGAGTTTGAGGACTGGCTGCTGCGCATGGGCATCCGCGAGCCCGGTGGCGCGCTGCGGCTGGCCCCGGCACTGCCCGACGCCATGGCCAGCGCCGTGCGGCGGCTGGAGGCCTCGTGAGCGAGGCACCCCAAGCCACCGTGCTGCCCGCCACCTGGGACGGGCTCCAGCGCTTCACCGACGCGCGCATCGCGCTGGGCCGCGCGGGCCACAGCCAGCCCACCGCCGCCCACCTGGCGTTCCAGCTCGCCCATGCGCAGGCGCGCGACGCGGTGCACCTGCCCTTGGACATCGCCATGCTGGCGCAGGGCGTGCAGGGGCTGGGCTTGAACACCCTGTGCCTGCGCAGCGCGGCGCAAGATCGCGCCACCTACCTGCAGCGGCCGGATCTGGGGCGGCGGCCCGACGACCATAGCCTGCAACGCCTGCGCGAGGTGGCGGCTGCGCCGGTGGACCTGAGCATCGTGGTTGCCGACGGCCTGTCGGCCCTGGGTGTGATGCAGAACGCGCTGCCCCTGCTGCAGCACCTGCTGGGGCTGCTGCAAGCCGATCCGCAGCCGTGGGCGCTGGCGCCGGTGGTGCTGGTCGAGCAGGGGCGCGTGGCCATCGGCGACCCGGTCGGCGAAGCCTTGCAGGCGCGGCTGGTACTGGTGCTGATCGGCGAGCGGCCGGGCCTGAGCTCGCCCGACAGCCTGGGCATCTACTTCACCTGGGCGCCGCGCCCCGGGCTGACCGATGCGCAGCGCAACTGCGTCTCCAACGTGCGCGAGGCCGGACTGCCGCCAGAGCGCGCGGCGCGCAAGCTGCACACCCTGATGGCGCAGGCCCGCCGCCTGCAGATCAGCGGCGTGGCGCTCAAGGACGAGACCGACGACGCGGGATCGCCCCGTCTGCACGTGGGCGGATCACCCACCGCCTGAGCACAGCCGTGGGCCCGCGTGGCACACTGCCCCGCACCATGCTGCGCGTCGATCCGTCCGAAGTCGAGTTCACTGCCATCCGCGCCCAGGGCGCGGGCGGGCAGAACGTCAACAAGGTGTCCAACGCGGTGCACCTGCGCTTTGACGTGGCCGCCTCGTCGCTGCCCGATGCGGTCAAGGCGCGGCTGCTCGCGCACGCCGACCAGCGCATCACCGAGCAGGGTGTGATCGTCATCAAGGCCCAGACCAGCCGCAGCCTGGAACAGAACAAGGCCGATGCGCTGGCCCGCCTGCAGGCGCTGGTCAACGCCGCTGCCCACGTGCCCAAGGCGCGCAAGGCCACGCGGCCCACGCTGGTGTCGAAACAGCGGCGCCTGGCGGGCAAGGCCAGCCGGGCGCAGATCAAGCAGGGGCGGGGCAGGGTGTCGGGGTCGGACTGAGTACCCGGCCCAGACATTCCGCCGGCGTGTGACCCGCCGCGCATGAAATGGCCCGGACCAGGGGCACCGAGGGTCCGGCTCCGCCGGCCCCAGGTGCCGTCCCCCTCCCGCCGCAGGCGAGAGAGGGGGAAGCCGCGCAGCGGCGCAGGGGGGGCAGGCGGCTACTTCGCCTGGAACAGCGTCAGGTCGGTCTGCACCAGATCGAGCGGGAAATGCCGCCCGGCCAGGTGGTCCTCGATGCAGCGTTGCACCAGCGGGCTGCGGTGGCGGTCGGCACTGGCGCGCACCTCGTCCGGTGTCAGCCACAGCGTGCGCACGATGCCGGTGTCCAGCGTTCGCTGCGCATCGAAACCGCCCAGTTCGCCGCTGTAGGCAAAGCGCAGGTAGGTGATGTCTTCGCCGGTGGCGGGGCGCTCAAAGCGCGAGAGGTACACACCCACCAGCGCCGTGGGCGTGAAGGTGAAGGCGGTTTCTTCCAGCGCCTCGCGCGCCACGCCTTGTTCGGGGCTTTCGCCTGGGTCCAGGTGGCCGGCCGGGTTGTTCAGGCGCAGGCCCTCGGGGGTGTGTTCTTCCACCAGCAGGTAGCGGCCCTCACGCTCGATGATCGCGGCCACGGTGACACTGGGTTTCCATCGGGTGTTCATGCGGCAGATTATCCCGGCCGCACGCCGGGGCGCTTCCTTGCAACGGGAGGTCTTGCCGCATCGTGAAAAACAGGGGCTGGCCCGTACGGCTGTTCTTCGGGGTGGTGGGGCGCAAGCCCTTGTGCGACAAGGGTTTGCGTGAGCCGGGAGGCCGGATGGCATCGGTTAAGCTGGCCCGCAATTTGTTCACGAGTGAGTGAGGATCTCCCCATGACTTCTGGTGCTTCGACCGACACCGCCGCTGCCACGCCCCAGCGCATCGGCATTCCCCGCGAGATTTTCCCCGGCGAAAAACGCGTGGCCACCGTGCCCGATGTGGTGACCAAACTGGCCAAGCTAGGCTTTGGCGTGGTGGTCGAAGCCGGCGCCGGTGAGCAGGCCGACCTGTCCGATGACGCCTACCGCGAGGCCGGTGCCAGCATCGCGGGTTCGGCCGCCGAGCTCTGGGCCAGCGCCGACATCGTGTTCAAGGTACGCCCGCCGACCACCGACGAGGTGGCGCTGATGCGTCCTGGCCAGACCCTGATCGGTTTCGTCTGGCCGGCGCAGAACCCGGATCTGATGCAGCAGCTGGCGGCGCAGAAGGTCACGGTACTGGCCATCGACTGCCTGCCGCGCACGCTCAGCCGCGCGCAGAAGATGGACGCGCTGACCTCCATGGCCGGCGTCAGCGGCTACCGCGCCGTGGTTGAGGCGGCCAACGCCTTCGGCCGCTTCTTCAACGGCCAGATCACCGCCGCGGGCAAGGTGCCGCCGGCCAAGGTGTTCATCGCCGGCGCCGGTGTCGCGGGTCTGGCCGCCATCGGCGCGGCCGCCAGCCTGGGCGCCATCGTGCGCGCCAACGACACCCGCGCCGAGGTGGCCGACCAGGTGGTCTCGCTCGGTGGCGAGTTCGTCAAGGTCGACTACGAGGAAGAAGGCTCGGGCGGTGGCGGTTACGCCAAGGTCATGAGCGAGGGCTTCCAGGCCGCGCAGCGCGAGATGTACGCGCAGCAGGCGCGCGAGGTGGACATCATCATCACCACCGCGCTGATCCCCGGCAAGCCGGCACCCAAGCTGATCACCGCCGAGATGGTCAAGAGCATGAAGCCCGGCAGCGTGATCGTCGACATGGCGGCGGAGCAGGGCGGCAACTGCGAACTCACCGAGCCCGGCAAGGCCGTTGTGAAGCACGGCGTGACCATCGTCGGTTACACCGACCTGGCCTCGCGCATGGCGCGCCAGTCGTCCACGCTGTACGGCACCAACCTGTTCCGCCTGACGGAAGAGCTGTGCAAGACCAAGGACGGCGTCATCAACGTCAACATGGGTGACGATGCCATCCGCGGCCTGACCGTCATCAAGGACGGCGAGATCACCTGGCCCGCGCCGCCGCTGGCCCCGGCCGCGCCCAAACCGGCGGCCAAGCCCGCCGCTGCCGCGGCCGAGAAGAAGGGCGGTCACGGCCATGGCAGCAGCGGCCCGCTGCCGGCCAAGACCCTGGCCATCGTGTTTGGTCTGGGCGCGCTGGCCTTCTGGGCCATCGGTACCTACGCGCCGGCGGCCTTCCTGGGCCACTTCACGGTCTTCGTGCTGGCCTGCTTCATTGGCTACATGGTGGTCTGGAACGTCACGCCCGCGCTGCATACGCCGCTGATGAGCGTGACCAACGCCATCTCCAGCATCATCGTGATCGGTGCGCTGGTGCAGATCCTGCCGCCGGAGGCTGGCACCAACGGGCGTCCTGATGGCCTGATTCACTGGATGGCGTTTGCCGGCATCGTGCTGACCGCCATCAACATGTTCGGTGGCTTTGCTGTCACCCGCCGCATGCTCGACATGTTCCGCAAGTAAGCCACCGACAAGAAAGAAAAGAGACGCCTATGTCCTCCAGCCTGGCCACGGTCGCCTACCTCGGCGCCGCCATTCTCTTCATCCTCAGCCTGGGTGGCCTGTCCAACCCGGAAACTTCGCGTCGCGGCAACCTCTATGGCGTCATCGGCATGACGCTCGCGGTGCTCGCCACCATCTTTGGCCCACGCGTGGCCGCCGCCGGTGTTCCCTGGATCATCGGTGCCTTGGTGATCGGCGGCAGCATCGGCCTGTACGCCGCCAAGACCGTCAAGATGACCCAGATGCCCGAACTGGTGGCGCTGATGCACAGTCTGGTCGGCCTGGCCGCCTGCCTGGTCGGTTTTGCCAGCTATGTGGACACCTCCATCCAGTACACCGGGGCCGAAAAGGCCATCCACGAAGTCGAGATCTACGTCGGCATCCTGATCGGTGCGGTCACCTTCTCGGGTTCGCTGATCGCCTTTGGCAAGCTCAACGGCAAGATCGGCGGCAAGCCGCTGCTGCTGCCGGCGCGCCACTGGCTCAATCTGATCGCGCTGCTGGTGGTGATCTGGTTCGGTGGTGAATTCGTGCGCGCCGAAAGCGTGGCCGACGGCATGACGCCGCTGATCATCATGACCGTGCTGGCCCTGCTGTTCGGCATCCACATGGTCATGGCCATTGGCGGTGCCGACATGCCGGTGGTGGTGTCCATGCTCAACAGTTACTCGGGCTGGGCCGCTGCGGCTACCGGCTTCATGCTGGGCAACGACCTGCTGATCGTCACCGGCGCACTGGTGGGTTCCTCCGGTGCCATCCTGAGCTACATCATGTGCAACGCGATGAACCGCAACTTCATCAGCGTGATCGCCGGTGGCTTCGGGGGCGGTGCGCCGGCCGCGCCCAAGGCCGACGGCGCCGCCGCCGAGCCGCAGGGCGAGGTGGTGCCGGTGGCTGCCGCCGAGACCGCCGAGCTGCTGCGCGACGCCAAGAGCGTGATCATCGTCCCGGGCTATGGCATGGCCGTCGCCCAGGCCCAGCACACCGTCAACGAGATCGTCAAAACCCTGCGCGAGAAGGGTGTGACGGTGCGCTTCGGCATCCACCCGGTGGCCGGCCGCATGCCCGGCCACATGAACGTGCTGCTGGCCGAGGCCAAGGTGCCTTACGACATCGTGCTGGAGATGGACGAGATCAACGACGACTTCCCCGACACCGACGTGGCCATGGTCATCGGCGCCAACGACATCGTGAACCCGGCGGCGCAGGACGACCCGACCAGCCCGATCGCCGGCATGCCGGTGCTGGAAGTGTGGAAGGCACGCACCAGCATCGTCATGAAGCGCTCCATGGCCAGCGGCTACGCGGGCGTCGACAACCCGCTCTTCTACAAGGACAACAACCGCATGCTGTTCGGCGACGCCAAGAAGATGCTCGACGAGGTGCTGGTGGCCCTCAAGGGCTGATCCGTACCCGGAAGGGCGGTGGGGGTGTAGCCCACGCGACAGGGCCGGCAGCGATGCCGGCCCTTTGTTTTTTGTAGCGCCCGCGCACCGTTTAACGCGGTTTTTAGAGCGATACGTCAGAATCGCGTCAGGGAAAACACGCGCGCGGGAAGTCCCCGGACACCGGAGAATGTTCGACGCTTTTCTCCACCGATCCTTGGAGATTCCACATGAGCGAAACGACGCCAGCCCACGCTGACCGTCCCTGGTTGGGCGCCTATCCGCCCGGTGTGCCGGCCGATGTCGATGTGACCCGCTACACATCGCTGGTGCACCTGCTGGAGGAGAGCTTCCAGAAGTACGCTGCCCGACCTGCCTACAGCTTCATGGGCAAGGAACTGCGTTACGCGCAGGCCGACAGCCTGTCGCAGGCCTTTGCGGCCTACCTGCAGGGCCTGGGTCTGGTCAAGGGCGACCGCGTGGCCATCATGATGCCCAACGTGCCGCAGTACCCGGTGGCGGTGGCGGGCATCCTGCGCGCCGGCTTCGTGGTGGTCAACGTCAACCCGCTCTACACCCCGCGCGAACTGGAGCACCAGCTCAAGGACTCGGGCGCCAAGGCCATCGTCATCATCGAGAACTTTGCGCTGACGCTGGAGCAGTGCATCGCCAACACCCCGGTCAAGCACGTGGTGCTGGCCGCCATGGGCGACCTGCTGGGCCTGGTCAAGGGCAGCATCGTCAACTACGTGGTGCGCAACGTGAAGAAGATGGTGCCCGGCTACAGCCTGCCCCAGGCGGTGCGCTTCAACGAAGCCATCGCCCGCGGCACCAAGGGCAGTTTCAAGCGGCCCGAGATCAAGGCGGACGATGTGGCGGTGCTGCAGTACACCGGTGGCACCACCGGCGTTTCCAAGGGGGCCGTGCTGCTGCACCGCAACGTGATCGCCAATGTGCTGCAGTCCGAAGCCTGGAACGACCCGGTCATGCAGAAGGTGCCGGCCAGCGAGCAGCCCACCAGCGTCTGCGCGCTGCCGCTCTATCACATCTTCGCGTTCACGGTGAACATGATGCTGGGCCTGCGCACCGGCGGCAAAGTCATCCTGATTCCGAACCCGCGCGACCTGCCCGCCGTGCTCAAGGAGCTGAGCAAGCACACCTTCCACAGCTTCCCGGCGGTCAACACCCTGTTTGGCGGGCTGGCCAACCACCCGGACTTCAACACCGTCAACTGGAAAAACCTCAAGGTCTCGGTCGGCGGCGGCATGGCGGTGCAGAGCGGCACCGCCAAGCTCTGGCTGGACAAGACCGGCTGTCCGATCTGCGAGGGCTATGGCCTGTCGGAGACCAGCCCGTCGGCCAGCTGCAACCCGACCACCAGCACCGCCTACAGCGGCAGCATCGGCGTGCCCCTGCCCAACACCTGGATGAAGTGCCTGGACGACGAAGGCCGTGAGGTGCCGGTCGGCCAGCCGGGTGAAATTGCCATCAAGGGCCCGCAGGTCATGGCCGGCTACTGGCAGCGTCCGGACGAAACCGCCAAGGTCATGACCGCCGACGGTTTCTTCAAGAGCGGCGATGTCGGCGTGATGGACGAACGCGGCTTCTTCAAGATCGTCGACCGCAAGAAGGACATGATCCTGTGCGCCGGCTTCAACGTGTACCCCAACGAGATCGAGGACGTGGTGTCCACCCTGGCGGGCGTGCTCGAGTGCGCGGCTGTGGGGATTCCGGACGAAAAAGCGGGCGAGGCGATCAAGCTGGTGATCGTGAAGAAGGACCCGGCCCTGACCGAAGAGCAGGTGCGCACCCATTGCCGCGCCAACCTCACCGGCTACAAGCAGCCCAAGGTGGTGGAGTTCCGCACCGAGTTGCCCAAGACGCCCGTGGGCAAGATTCTGCGCCGGGAGTTGCGCGACAAGAAGTAGATCCCCCCCCCCGCGCCGCCTGCGGCGTCACCCCCCCAGGGGGCAACGCGGTGCGGCCCGGCGAAGCCGGTTCCGCCGCGTTCTCGAATCAGACACGCCCGTCGACGAGTGTGCTGGCTTCTGGTCCAATGGGCGCATGAACTCTTCACCGCGCACAGCCATTGTTTCCGCCCTGTACGACGAACTCGCCAGCGTGCTGGCGCTGATGCCCGATGAGCACAAGGCCGTGGTCGGTGGGCGTGCGTTCTGGGTCGGTCACCTGCACGGGCAGGACGTGGTGGCCGTGCTCTCGGGCATCGGCAAGGTGGCGGCCGCCACGACCGCGACGCTGCTGATCGAGCACTTCAAGGTGCAGCGCATTGTGTTCACCGGCGTGGCCGGCGGCCTGGGGCCGGGTGTGAAGGTGGGCGATGTGGTGCTGGCGCGCAGCTTCCTGCAGCACGACATGGACGCGTCGCCGCTGTTCCCGCGGCACGAGGTGCCGCTGTACGGGCGTTCCCGTTTCGACGCCCACCCGGCGCTGACCGATGCGCTGGAACTGGCTTGCGAGCGCATGCTGCAGACGTTGCCCGGACAACTCGCCCCGGCGACCGTGGCGACCTTCGGTCTGCAGACGCCAAAGCTGCATCAGGGCCTGCTGATCAGTGGCGACCGCTTTGTCGCCACCACAGCCGAAAGCCAGGCTTTGCAGCGCGAACTGCCCGATGCGCTGGCGGTGGAGATGGAGGGGGCGGCCTTCGCCCAGGTCTGTCACGACTTCGGCGTGCCGCTGGCGGTGGTGCGCACCATCTCCGACCGCGCCGACGACGCCGCGCACGTGGACTTTCCGGCATTCTTGCGCGAAGTCGCCAGCCGCTACAGCGGCGCCATCGTCGAAGCACTGTTCAACCACTGAACTGCCCAGGGCGAAGTGACTGGGTCGAGAACGCGGCGGAACTGGCTTTGCCAGGCCGCACGCGTTGCCCCTTGAGGGGCGGAGCCCGCTACACGCAGTGAGCGGGCGATGGGGGTGGGCCTATGACCCGCCGCCGGGCCGCCCCAAGGCGGGTCAGCCCCCCTGGGGGGCAGCGACCCGCGCCGCGGCGGAGCGTGGGGGCGCTACTTCAACCAGCCGCGTTTGCGGAAGTACAGCATCGGCCCCAGGGCCGACAGCACCATCAGCGCCAGCGCGAACGGGTAGCCCCATTTCTGGTTCAGTTCGGGCATGTACTGGAAGTTCATGCCGTACACGCTCGCGATCAGCGTGGGTGGCAGCAAGGCCACGCTGGCCACCGAGAAGATCTTGATGATCTTGTTCTGGTTGATGTTGATGAAACCGACCGTCGCGTCCATCAGGAAGTTGATCTTGTCGAACAGGAAGGCGGTGTGGCCGTCCAGCGAGTCGAGGTCGCGCAGGATCTGGCGCGCATCCTCGAACTGCTCGGCGCTGAGCATGCGGGTGCGCATCATGAAGCTGACCGCGCGGCGCGTGTCCATCACGTTGCGGCGGATGCGCCCGCTCATGTCCTCGTGGCGCGCGATGGCCGAGAGCACCTCGCCGGCCTTGTTGTCCGTCACGTTGCCGGCCAGCACCTGGCGGCTGACCTGTTCCAGGTCGTCGTAGATGTCCTCCAGCGTGTCGGCGCAGTATTCCGCGTCGGCATCGAAGAGCATCAGCAATACATCCTTGGCGTTGTCGATCAGCCCTGGCATGCGGCGTGCGCGCATGCGCAGCAGGCGGAATACCGGCACGTCCTCATGGTGAATGGAGAACAGCACGCCCTGGCTCTTGAGTGCGGCGTTGTGCTCGTTGAGGATGAAGGCCACGCGGATGGCGCGCGGGTCTTCCGGGTCGTCGATCAGGAAGTCCGAGCGGATGTGCAGTTCGCCGTTGTCCTCTTCGAAGAAGCGCGCCGATTCTTCGATGTCCTCGTCCATCGCGTCTTCCGGGATGGACAGGCCGAAGTGCTGCTTGACCCAGCGCCGTTCTTCGGTGGTGGGGTTCTCCAGATCGACCCAGATGGGCTTGAACCGGGTCAGCTCTTCGAGCGACTCGATTTCTTCCTGGAACAGGCGGCCATTGGCCAGGGTGAAGACGTTGAGCATGGGTGCTCCCGGGCGTGGGGTCTGACGGGCAGGGCGGGCGCCGCACGGGCGGCACCCGGGGTCGGGGCGGATCGGGCGGCGCTTTCAGCCTGCCGTCCGCCGCGCCTCAAACGGCCGGGGGGCGGGCTGAAAGCACACAACTGGGGGGTGTGCTGTCCATGGAAGTGCTCGGTGGGGAGATCGATTGGTGATTATGGCACTGCAGTTGCCGGGCGAAGGCCTTCATCCATGCCAAAAAAGGCTTGCA
>Ga0172372_10006136_pt1 | contig 16471 bp, 16 predicted proteins | sample LakKiv5m_2_FD_114544 | JGI IMG/M metagenome (GOLD analysis project Ga0172372, IMG submission 114544) | Freshwater microbial communities from Kabuno Bay, South-Kivu, Congo - kab_092012_9.5m | ecosystem: Environmental > Aquatic > Freshwater > Lake | place: Democratic Republic of the Congo...
AAAATAAGCCATTATTTTCGTTTCAAATTAAAAGTAGATTCTGATCTAAAGTCTTCGCTTGTGTCTATCTCAATTCCTTTGAAAATCAACTGAGTATTATTCAATGATGACACAAAAAAAGTATCATTATCAGAACCCGTCAAATCATATTTAAATATGAGCTTGTTTTTCTCGTACTGATAATTAAAAACGTCTTCAACAAAACCACCCTCATAAATCAACACTTGATTACTCGCATTAAATTCAAGAACGGTTTCACCAGGTAAATAAGTTTCTTCCTCAGATCCTATCAACTTATTGGTTGAGTGAATGTAATAATCACCTTTGATTGAAAGCAGATCCCACTTCCCTAAAATACTTGGCTTCACCTCTGGTTCATCCTTTCCGCATGAACTGAAAATTAACATTGACAATCCCAAGAAAAGGAACATGATAGATTTTAAATAAACTCTCATTATTTTTAGTATGTAATTTTTTTGTTAGTATTGGTCGCAGGTCTTTGGTCTTTGGTCTTTGGTCTTTGGCTGAAAGCTGACGGCTGACGGCTGACGGCTGACGGCTGAACGCTGACGGCTGAACGCTGAACGCTGACGGCTGACGGCTGAAAGCTGAACGCTGAACGCTGAACGCTGAGAGCCGATCACCGATCACCGACCACCGCTCACAACGACCCAATCCCTTCAGCTACAAACGGAAGTTCACTCGAATTTCCTTTGTCAGCTAAAAAACACATGTATTGAATCAAATGAATTCGCTGTTCTGAATTTAACTGTGTCCAGATACCCGGATAATCGGAACTGCTTAACTCAACCGTCTGCTTCATGGCTCTGCATAATTCAGTTTCAATAAGATTGCTCAAACTGATTCCTTTCCTAAAAGCATGTCTTTGAGCTTTCTCATGAATCTCAGAATCGATGGAAATGTTTATTCGCTTCTTCATATCAACTTAGGGCAGTTACTAAACCAACTATTAACAGAACAACTGCAGAAATCAAAAAGACTAAACCCAATAATACTACCCAGCATCCACTAAAATTACTTCCACCCAAACCCAAGCCAAACCAACCAGCGTCAGCAGCCATGATCATTAAATAACCAAGTAGGCCTAAAATCAATCCAACAACCATCAAGGTAGTTCCTTTGTTATCAGACTCCCAATTGGATTTTGTTTTGCCAGATTTTAAAAAATTGTTATACTCTTGTATCGGTTTTAACTTAATCAGTTTTTTTGGTATTCTACCTGATTCAAACCACATTGTTTGATTCAATTTGTGAATCTTCTCCTCCAATTTTAGGTTTATACCCTTTCCCTTGTTCGTTTTTTCAGCCTCTGGAAAGATCAAATTAGTTTCACTGACATCTAAAACTTTACTACCACTAGATTCAATTATTTTGATTGTTGAATCTAAAGAAACTTTTTGCTGTAAATGATTTAATTGTCCACCACCAAATGCAGTTCTTTCCTGAATGCCAGAACATCCAAAATGAAACGACAATAAAATTAAAAAACCTCCTTGAGTAATGAATTTCCTCATATTCAACAAAGCAACACCATACTAACTTAAATCGATTACGGATAATCGCAAGTAGAAAAATCAATTTTACGGAAAAATGCAACTAGGCCAATTTAGCCAATGCCATATTCAACTTCAATGCATCTGATTTAGAAGTACTTAAATGAGGTGTAACCCTTACACCCTTTACAACCGCATGCTCAATGCCAACGGTAAAAATCCCCTCTTTCATCAGACCTGTCTGCAACTCCTGAACCGTTTTTCCCTTGTGCTTGATGCATGAAATTGCACCCAATCGATCTTCCCTACAAACCAAATCATAGGCCCCAGATTCTTTTAAATTAAAACCCGGTCCTTGACTTCCCAGAATCAATGTCCTCAGAGAAATCAACCTCTCCCATTTAGGCACAACTCCGCCAATATTCTCTGCAAATTTCAATGCATCGCTCAAAGCCATGATGCTGTTGATGGGACGAGTGCCCTGATGCTCAAACTTTCGGATGTTATTGGGGTTGCCAGAATCTCCCATCAAGGGCCAAATTTGGGAAATCCACTCAGTTTTCACCGTCAACATGCCCACACCAATGGGTGCACAGGTCCATTTATGCAAGCTCGCACCCACGGCATCAGCTTGATTTAAATCTCCTACCTTAAACTTTACATGATTCACACTGTGAGCCGCATCAACCACCGTCATCACTTCAGACTTCATGGCCTTCACCGCATTTAAAATCTTTTGCAAAGGAACTATTTGACCGCTTAAATTAATCAAATGCGTTATATGAACCATGCGGGTCTTAGCCGACATTTCTTTCAAGTATGCTGCCACCACATCTTCGTCGCTGCTGGGCGATAAAGGTACATTTGCCACTTTCACCACCACTCCATAGCGCTTCGATACTTGTTCAAAGGCCTCAACCATACTGCCGTAATCTTGGTTCCCAATGACTACCTCGTCACCTGATTTCCAAGGAAAACCCATAATGATAATGTTCAGACTTTCGGTAGTATTTCGCGTAAATGCCAACTCTTCGGCGTTCAAATTCTGAGATTTTGCAAACTCCAAACGCACGCGCTCAATCTCATCCTGCTGCTTCAATCTCATGAATAAACTGGTAGAATCATTGATGTGATTCTCGTAGGCCACATGAGCATTGATTACCGAAGGTGGTTGATGGCTGAAATACCCATTTTCTAAGTTAATGATGTTCGTATCCCAGTGTTTACTGCCTTTTTGATAGTTTCTAGGAAACTTTCTAGCCAAGTCTTCCCAAAATTTCTCGTCATTCGGATTGCCTTTGAGATCCCATTCACTCAGCGAGCTTCCGCTCAACAAAGACGGCGCAACAGCCCCCAATCCCAAAGTATAAATGAAGTGCTTCCGTTTCATCAAAATAACTGATTATCTGAAAGTTGCTTCTCCTCCTTATGCTTCAGCATCTCGTCTCTCAAAATAAAATGAACCGCCACTCTGTTTCCTTCCACAATCTCTGCAATGAGCTGTAAATTTTGAAAATATTGCATGTAACCCCAATCCGCCTTCGCTGTTTTTTGCTTCTTGAGGATGTTCTTACTTTCAAACTTCCCATACCGCTCCACCAAATTTTGCACCTTTAATTCAAAATCTGATAGGGCTTTTTTGTAGTTTTTACGGGGGACATAAAACGCGGTAGCCATCCAAACTCGCTTACTGATAGGCGAGCAATAAATTCTTACCTCCACCTCTTCCCCATTCAACTTACCCTTCAATATTCTGTCTTCGCCTTTGTTTGGAAGCGATTGAAATCCCTTTTCCTTTACCAACCTCAAAGCCAAAGTATCAGGATGGCCCTTCATGTCAATCATGGCAATGCGTTGAGCCATTGAAATTGCAGGCAAGAAGCATGCAATCAAACAGATAAAGGCTATTTTGTGAATTCTTTTCATGCTTTTAAAGTTTCTTCATAACGTTGAATGAGCATTTCTTGAATGTCCATCATTTTCTTTTGATAGTTGTAACGTTCGTGCATGTACTTTTGCCCGCTATCAGACAAAGATTTTACCATCACATCATCTTTCAGAAGTTGCAAGATTTTGGTTGCCAAATCTTTAACATTTCCAGGTTCATAACACAATCCACCCATTTTTAGTCTCTCTTCATTAGTCTCATCACTTTCCATAATTACAGGCAAGCCACAAGCTTGAGCATCTAAGGCGCTCAGGGTGTTTTGCTTTGGGAAAACCGCAATATCAGCAGCCGAATAGTATTGATAGAGTTCATGATTTCGGGCTGGTCCGAACAAATGAACTTGAATCAACTTGTTGGAAAATGTTTTGTTGAAGTGGGTGTTTTGATATTCATCGTTTTGGGGTCCCACGAAAACCAAATCCAACTGAAAATCTATTTCGTCTTCAATGATTTTTATGGCATCAAGAATGATTTCAGGCTTTTTAAAATGATCAAATTTTCCTGTGTAGAGCAATACTTTGCCATTAATGTTAGTTTCAGGAAGAAAATCATTGAAATTAATGTTGACTTTCCTAAAAAGCTCCACATCCGTACAAATTTCATTGTCAAAAATCTGTGCCTCATCAAATCCGAACCATTGTAGCACTTTCTTATTTTCTAAAGCCGTGTAAAAAAGTGGAGCATTGATCTTTTTTAACCTATTCACAATCAACGGCTTGAAAATTAGATTCAGGTAAATACTTCCTAAGAATGTTACATCTTTAAATTGAGAGAACAAAGTATGAGTATCTGCAGTGATGAACCGTTTACCTATTTGCCGAAAAATAGACCAAGCATACGTTGGGCTTTCCAAACCGTGATAAAATACGATTTCAGGATTGATTTCTTCAATTTTTCGGTTCAATCCTTTCATGAATACTCCGGCCTTTTTCTTACCAGTTTTAAATGAATTCAACCGGATAATTTGAACCCCATATTGTTGTTCAACCTTCTTGTCAGACTGCTTGATATTCTCAGCAGTAAGGTTCCATAAATCTAAATTATCTGAGGTTAGGATGATGACCTCTAAATTGGGATGGGCAAATCGAGCGAATAAATTGCTATCGTATCCCATTTCGGGATGGAACTGATAGACAACATGCACAATTTTGGCTTTCATCTACTTAAGCGTTTAAGAATGTCTGGATGGAATCGCGAATCTTTTTGGCAGCATATCCATCACCAAAAACGCCGTCGTTATATGCACCAGGCACAACAGAAATAGCTTCTTTTAACTGTGTCAGATCTTCAAAAACCAAGACGTTCCATTGATTTTCTAAGGTTTCAACCCATTCGGTTTCAGGTCTTAGCGTAACACAAGGTTTTTTCACAAACCACGCCTCTTTCTGCAATCCTCCAGAATCAGTGATGATGCGATCTGCATTGATCAAATAGCCCAAATTCCCTACATAACTCTGTGGTACAATAAACTTAATGTTGTTGAAATCACTGAAGTTGATGCCGTATTTTTCTAAAAGCGATGAAGTTCTGGGGTGAATTGCAAAGTAAACGGGCTTATCTAATGAATTCATTTCCGTCAAAATTTGCGACATTCTTTCTGGGATGTCTGTATTGTAAGGTCGGTGAATGGTGGCGTAATAATAGGCATGATCCACTGGCTTTTTTACTACGTTTTTCTCGGTGGATATTCTTAAAATATCCATCATAATGTCACCTGTAATTTCAACTCCATTGGTTATGCCTTCCTTTTTCAGATTGTTCACCGAAACCTCCGAAGGAACCAACAATAGTGAACTTAAATGATCGGTTAGAACTCGATTGATTTCCTCGGGCATGGTTCTATTATAACTGCGCAAACCTGCCTCAATGTGTGCTATGGGTATATTTAATTTAGCTGCGGCTAATGCTGCTGACAAAGTGCTGTTGGTATCGCCATAAACAATCATCATGTCGGGCTTTTCGGCTAAAAGAATTTCTTCAATTTTATCGAGCATCAATCCGGTTTGTTTTCCGTGACTGGCGCTTCCCACATGCAATTGATATTTGGGCTGTTCCAATCCAAAGTCATTAAAAAAGACTTGGCTCATATTTTCATCATAATGTTGACCGGTATGAATGGATATAAACTCAAACCCAGGGAGATCGCGAAATACCATTTCCATAGGAGCCGCTTTGATGAACTGTGGTCTGGCACCCACCACACTAATAACTTTCTTAGGCATTAAGAACAAAATTACATGATTATCTGAAATACGTTTGAAAAATAGGATGATTTACAACCAATGGAGTAAATTTGGACAAATTTTTTAGTAATTGACTTGAATTCTAACATGCTCGTTGAAGAAACATCGCAAAACAAAAAACCCAATCTCCTATTTATGGCGAGTTTTTTCCCAACTCGCATATTCCCTTTTAAAGGTCCATTCATCAGAAATTTTGCAAATGTTGCGTCTACAGATTTTAATTTAACTGTACTAACGGTTGAAGCTGATGCCGATTTAAAGTCGGGTTACAAAATAGAAAAAAGCCTTGTCGATAATTTCAATCAATACACCGTTTTTTATAACCCAAATCACTCTAAATTACCTATATTAAAATCTTTATTAAACTTTTACCATTTTTTTGGAGGTTGTTTAAAAGCTTATAAAGAAATTTCTAAAGATACTGGATCCATTGAGTTTCATCATTTGCACTCATCTGTACCCCTGGGAATATTTGCATTGTATTTAAAATGGTTTAAACAAAAGTCTTATGTATTTTCAGAACAAGTAACCATTTATATTTACGATCGTTACCAAAAGTTGCCTTTTTATACTAAATGGCTGCATAAACTCATTTTTAACAATGCCTCAGCCATTTCAGGATTGACTGAATATCACGCTCAAGAAATAGAGAAATGTGGATTGGCAAAAAACATCACTGTCATTCCTAATGTCATAGATATCAAAAATTACAATTGCAAGGATGAAGTAAATTCAACCCAATCGTTCAAATGGGTACACATATCCACTTTATCTTACGTTAAAGGGGTGGAAGACCAAATCAGAGCGCTATCTCTGGTTATACAAAAAGGCTATTCAGTAGAATTTTCCATCATCGGAGGAGATGAATCAAGAATCCAAGAATTAAAATTACTTTCCAAAGAATGTGGTGTTGAAAATCAAATTCATTGGAAAGGGTGGCTGAATAGAGAAGAATTTGTACCTATTTTAAAATCTTCTGACCTATTTCTTCTAAACAGCGAATTTGAAACTTTTTGTGTTGTAGCTGCCGAAGCACTTGCCTGCGGAATTCCAGTAGTTTGTCCCTCCATTGGCCCACTCAAAGAATTTGTGCATGATGATAACGGGGTTTTCTTTGATGAAAGAACACCAGAGAAAATGGCTGAAGCGGCAATAAAATGCATGCAACAACTCAAGAAATACTCACCCTCAAGTATTTCAAAAGAGGTCAACCAAAAATTTGGCCCTGAAACCGTTTTGAACTCATTTAAACTGTTGTACCGTACCTTAGAACATTAAATAATACCTTTGTAAACATGAAGATAAAGTTTGGCATTGTAGGACTTGGACATATTGGAAAGCGACATGCAACCCTCGTTAGTCAAAATGACCATTGCGAACTTGTGGGTTTTGTAGATCCCAACAAAGATTGCGTTAAAGGCCTAGAACACTTCAGCCAAATTCCGCTTTTTCAAACCATCGATGATCTATTCAATGCGGGCATCCAACCGGATGTTGTAGTTATTGCTACTCCAAACGGTCTTCACGCCGAACTTGCAATAAACGCTTTAAACCACAAAGCACACGTAATCATCGAAAAACCTATGGCGCTCACCGTAAAAGAGTGTGAAGAGGTAATTATGACGGGCTTGAGGGTCTCTAGACACATCTTCATTGTTAAACAAAATCGTTACAGTCCGCCATCCCTTTGGCTCAAAGAAATTGTCGATAACAAAATCATCGGCGATATATACATGGTACAAACCAACTGCTATTGGAACCGTGACGAACGTTATTACTCCGTGAGCAATTGGAAAGGCACCAAGAAACTGGATGGTGGAACCCTTTTCACTCAATTCAGCCACTTCGTTGACATTATGTACTGGGTTTTTGGCGACATCAAAAACATAAAATCAGTCAGCAGCAACTTCAATCACGCCACCACCACTGAATTTGAAGATTCAGGATTTGTCAATTTCCAATTTGAAAACGGCGGTATAGGAAGCATCAATTACTCTACGTCGGTTTGGGACTCAAACCTGGAAAGTTCTATAACCGTTATTGGAAGCAATGGTTCCATTAAAATTGGCGGCCAATACATGAATAAGATTGAGCATTGTAACATCAAAGATTACACCATGCCCGAACTCAAAGAAACCAATCCTCCCAATGATTATGGCCCCTATAAAGGCTCTGCGGCTAACCACCACTATGTAATTGAAAATGTGGTCAAAACCATCAAAGGAGAAGACACCATTTCTACCAATGCCCTCGAAGGCATGAAAACAGTAGATATCATTGAACGTATTTACAAAGCCACTGACCAAGTCTAAATTCTATGGGCATTGTAGCACGCCAAAGCATTAAAGCCTCAGTCTCCAATTACTTAGGGGTCTTGATTGGTTTCGCTACCCTCCTTTATTTTTACCCTCTGTTTTTTACCCCCAAACAACTCGGTGCATCCAGACTACTCGTAGAAATTGGTGCGGTTGTTTCCGGATTTTCTCTCTTGGGAAGCACATACGCCGTCAATCGCTTTTTTCCCTACTTTAAAAATCCACCGCTCCACCATGGTTTCTTTTTTTGGATATTCTTGATTCCTGCTTTGGGGTATTTACTCAGCGGCTCCGGAATTTTATTTTTTGAAAATACCTTCATTAAATTATTCAATAAAGACGCATCCATGATTTCAGACATCCTACCCATGATTGTGGTATTGGTGTTGTTTATGATGCTTCAGTCTTTGTTTGAATCAGTAGCTTCAAACCACGGTCGTATTACCATTCCCAATTTCATCAGAGAAGTGGTGGTACGACTGTTAATATTAGTGTTTGCATATCTGTTTTACTTAAAGACTATCAGTTTCACCACCTTTTGTTGGTCTCTAACTGGGGTTTACTTGATTGGTGCCATATCTACAATATTCTACGTTAAACAACTAACTCCCATCTCATTAAAACCAGATTTCAAATTCCTTGCTGACCATCCCGAAGTGAAATCCGACGCCATCAAATTTACCCTCTGGTTCTTCATTGTAAATGCCGTTGGACTTGTAATCAACAAGATTGACTTCCTCATGATCTCTGCCTCTAAATCGTTGGCTGATACTGCGGTTTATTCTATTGGATTTTACCTCGCGGTGCTCATTGAAATCCCCAAAAGAACCATCATGCAAATCTCCAACCCCATTTTTGCGGAGCACATGAAAAATCAAAACATTCCAAAATTAACTGCCCTATACAAACAGCTCGCTAACAATCAGTTACTCATTGGATCAATCTTATTTCTTCTCATTTGGCTAAACGTTGATACCGCCTTTTACATCATGCCCAATGGCAAATTCTACATGTCTGGGAAAATGGTAGTCTTTTACATTGGCCTGGGTAAACTCTTTGAAATGGTAGGAATTACTACCAGCCCCATATTATCAAATTCAAAATTTTTCGCTTGGGGTCTCATTACCTCCTTAATCATGGTTTTTTCTGCCGTGGGACTGAACCTTTGGCTCATTCCGTTGTTGGGAATTGATGGTGCAGCCATTGCAACCGTGTTGACCTTTATTTTTGGATATGGTTTTGTTATGATATTGATTTACATTAAGATGAAAATTCATCCTTTTACTAAAAATCAACTTAAAACAGTATTCATTCTTGCTCTGTTTATTCCTTTAGCTACTTACATACATTTTGTAAGCAACCCCATTTTAGATTCTTTAATAAAAACACCATTGATGCTGTTGTTGTTAATCCCAAGCATCTACTACTGGAAGATATCACCCGAATTCAACGAACAAATTCAAAAAGCAATACATGGAATACGTCAATTTAGGAAAAACCGGACTACCCGTTAGCAGATTGAGCTTCGGCTCTTGGATCACCTTCGGAAATCAAATCCAAAATCAAATCAGCGAGCGACTTATGGACATCGCCTATGATGCCGGTGTAAACTTCTTTGACAACGCCGAAGTTTATGCAGCGGGTGAATCAGAACGAGTGATGGGAGAAATTCTACACAAACGCAATTGGTCGAGAGATTCATACATTCTTTCATCGAAAGTGTTCTTTGGAGCAGGCGCGAAAGTCCCTACACAAAAAGGACTACACAGAAAACACATTTACGAAGCATGCAATCAGGCTCTAGAACGGTTAAAAGTAGAATATTTGGACCTGTACTTCTGCCATCGTCCTGATAAAGCAACTCCCATTGAAGAAACCGTTTGGAGCATGCACCAATTAATCATGGCGGGTAAAATTCTTTATTGGGGAACCAGCGAATGGAGTGCCCAAGAAATCATGGAAGCTCATATGTTTGCCCGTCAAAACCATTTGATTGGCCCTGTAGTTGAACAACCCCAATACAATATGTTGGTGAGAGACAAAGTGGAAGTAGAGTATTCACAGATTTACAAAACTGTAGGACTTGGAACAACCATTTGGTCACCTTTGGCTAGCGGACTTTTAACAGGCAAATACTTGAACGGAATTCCAGCTGATTCCAGACTCAAAAGAGAAGAATTGGGATGGCTTGCTGAAAGATTGATGACCCCTGAAAACAGCAATAAGGTCAAGGAACTTCATCAATTGGCACTTGAATTGAACACCACTTTGCCAAAATTAGGTGTTGCCTGGTGTATGAAAAATCCGAATGTTTCAACGGTAATTTTAGGAGCTACTAAAGAGGAGCAATTGATTGAAACTTTACAAGCAACTGATACTTTGCCTTTGTTAACGGATGAAATAATGGCCAAAATTGAATCAATTCTTCAAAACAAACCCATTCATCCACAGTATTGAACATAAAAAAAGGCCACATCAAAGTGGCCTTTTTGTTTATCAAATAAGTTTGATTCTTAATCGTTGTTAGATTTTGCTGATTTTCTATTGCGGTAGATTCCGTAAGCAATGGCACTGCCCACTACAGAAATAATACCACCGTCAACTGGAACATCAACTACATCATCATCAAAACCTGCCTGAGAAAAAGCCAAAGCAATCAGACAAAATGTGGCAAAGAATAAAATATGCTTTTTCATAATAGAAAAAAATAACCCATCAATACCAATTATACAAGCACTTAACGAAATTTTCACACCACACATACCATTTAATCTATATTTGAAGTTATATATCATATGAATTTGAGAGTTGGGTTTCATCTATTATTACTCTGCTTTATCAGTACCACTGCTTTGAATGGACAATCACTGAAACCATGGTTGAATCACCAATACAGAATTCATAGAAATATAGTTGATAGTCAATTTATTAAGGCCGAAAAGAAACTCATCAAGAGGTCAAAAACAGCTGATACATCAAATCCTATTTACTGGCATTCGCTATCACAATTGGCCAGTTACCATCAACAAGGGAATCAAGCCATTACTTTTTCAAGAAATGCCTCAATCAAGGCCACGGCCTTTTTATTAAATTCAGAAACAAAACAAGAATTTTTAAAATGGTACTATTTTGACGAAACATACTTGAATTTATACTACCGCAAACTTCTTTACGATAAGTACAACGCTGAACGTTCTTTGAATGATGTTAATCAGAACATTGAACTTTTGCAGTTTTTTCAAAATGAACAATCAATATTGGAAAAATACTTCCCCAAAAATGGAAACATCAATACCAAAATTTCCATTCCACACATTATATATTGTTTGTCGTCATTAAATGACACCATTGCATTTGAAAGAGCGCTGGCCACCAATAAAATTAGTGATCTTCAAAAATACACCTTGATTTGGAGAGCAATGCCCGATAGTTCAGCATATCCAGTCCATTTGCTCAGTTTGTACACTAAGGCAACTGATTCTCTTTACAAAATGGCGTTTAATGAAGCCGAATACCAAAATACGGAAGATGCATACCTGAGGTTCATTGAAGATTATCCAAAAGCACCTCAGCAAAAACAAGCATTATCACTCGCTGATAATCTCGCTTTTATTCAAAGTAAACAAGCAAATTCAACGCAGTCCTATTCAACTTATTTAAATAAATATCCTTTTGGAAAACACAGAAAGACTGCGTCTTACTTATTGAGATACCTTAAAATAACTCCCGTTCCATTTTACACTAAAAGGGGAAAATTCAGTTTTGTTGACTCCGTATCTTTAGAAAAATGGACCGATTCCACCTATGATTTCGCATTTCCTTTTGCTAAAAAATACCACACACAATGGTTTTCCAACGGCGCCCATCTGATACCTGAATGCGCACTAGTCATGAAATATGATATTTTCGACAATCCAGAGTACTACTACATAGAAAAAGACGGTTCTCCTGTTTCAGAAAATAAATACAACGATCTGCCCATTCAAATTCAAAAAAACTTGGCATTTGTCATAAAATCAGAACGTTACGGACTTATAAACTCAACAGGGAAGGAGGTTTTACCTTGTAAATTTCCAAAAATGTTCTTTGATACTAGCTCCAATTTGGGCGGACTTTTCAACGGTACGCATTGGGCATTTTACAATAAACAAGGAAAAATTTTAACCCCCTTCGAATTTGATGACATTGCAGGCCTTAATGAATACAGCGCCCAAACACCGGTCTATGTTTGGGATATTCCCAAAACCAACATTCTAGTTCAAAAAGGAAATCACAAGTATTTTATTGATTCTACCTTCAAGGTTTGTTCTGATACTTTTCAGTCATGCAACCAGCTTACTCCAGGTTATTTCTGGGTTAATAACATGGATATTGGGAAAATTACAGATACTGGTTTCACCATAATTTCCACTGGCTTGAAAAAAGAACCTATGTGGATTATCTCTAACAATGAAGTTTATTTTTGCATCAACGATAAAAACGAATCTATTTTATTCAACAAAGATTTCCAAGCCATTAAAACATACAAGAAGCTTCAGTTTGAAGTTCTAGATAACAAACTATTTATCACCACTGTTAAAATCAATGCACCTGCAAATAAACGGGGAGCTTCTTCTTCTTGGGGACAGAAATGGCTAAAAACTTCTAATTGGGAACTCAGCAATTTAACTGCTCAAACAATCTCAATTTTGAATGATAGTATCATTGGATTTACCACTGATACAACCTATAAATTCAAAAAAGACAGTACCGTTTCTCGTACCCATATAATAAATCTCAACACCGAGAAAATAATCAATTCCAAAAGCCATTACAGCATTTCAAGATCAGATAAGCCACAATATTTTTTAACCAATTCAAAAGATGGTATTATGGGCTTGATCGATCTTCAGGGTAGAACCATTCTTCCCGAAGATTACCTTCAAATAGAGTCCTCCCAATTTCCTGGAACATGGATAGTTCAATCACCACATTCCGAAGATGAAGGCGGTTATGAGTTGGTGAGTAAAGACGGTAACCCCGTTATTAGCAACTTTCATTTTAATGAAATTGTAGATCAAATGTTCCAAAACTACTTGCTCATTTCAGAGCCAGACCGCAGTTATTGGATGAATCAAAAGGGGAAAATCTACAGTTGGCAATGAACTCAATGCTTGTTCCAGAATAACCCGTTCCAAACACCTATCAGTGCAAAAGGAACAATACAATCTACCAACGTCATGATTGTATCAAAATCTGGAAACCAAATATGATTGCCGTAGGGCACATAAATAAATACAACCATACCCATTCCCAAAGTAGTCAAGACAGATTTAGCCAGCTTCATGCTTCCCATCATATTTAACAAATAAATAATGATTAAACCTGCAATCCAATTGCTCGAAAATCCTCTAATCATATTCATGCCCATCACATCTTCTCTGTTGCCGTAATATTTCAAAAACATCCAAGGTTTTCCGTAATACTGATTCCAATCCTCCATTTTTATGTCGGGTTTCTTAGGATCTACCTGCGGTATTAAATACTCACCATCAGCCAAATTCAACTTACCAATAAAAGATGCAATGGTGTCTTGATATTGAGTGTATTGTTTCCACCAGAATGTAAATTAGCAGCGGCAAACGATACAAATTGCCACATCCAAAGAGTTAGGGCAATAACAAATGAGGGTAGGATAAACTTGTTCATACCCCAAAAGTATTGGAATTATTTCAAATTTTTGGTAACCGTCAATTTGCGTTTCCCGCGGTCAAAGGTCATGTACTGAGAACAAGCCGTATCTGTACCTTCGCCATAAACCACAAAAACTCGTTGTGTTGCATCGACGTGCTGAATATCAACCTTGCCGCGAGTATAACCATATTTACAACTCGGTTTGTAATACAAAGAATCTTTGATAAAGGCGTTGTAATATCGTCCTTGTCTATTTCTTGCATAGGCTGTTCCAGTAACACTCCATAAATCATCCGTTGATTGTGGTGTATTATCCTTCGAAATTTTAACTCTGATGTATTCATTGGTCCACTCCCAATTATAAGCCGGTGAAATCAACTCCAAACTGCACCTAACTTCATACATGAGTTGATCCCATTCATTCAACCCCCCAATTCGTCACATCAATAAAACCCTTAGTAGCCCAATTATTGGTCCGTGTTCGTTTTCCATAACAATATGCATGGTTGATCCTGGAATAAAAAAGCTCCTGTCCCAAGGAGTTGTCACCGTTCCTTTTCTCTCAAATCCATCGTAATCAGTAACATAATCTACGCCGTAACGCATTTCCATTTTCTTCTCACCCGGTTTACTTGAAAAAGTCATTTCGGCTTTGTGCCCCATGTCCCAACCACTATCATGAGCAACTATTGCGTCTTGCACCGTATGCACCAATCGCGTCACAATCATATCTGAGAAATAATTATCTCCGGCCGAGTTCTCCATAGATTGAGAATACAGTTCGCAACCTGCCAACCACACAAACCCAAAGGAAAGAAGTCCAGCCACAGCCAAACGGCGCAAATGTTTTAAAGTTCTTGAAGTTGCAGCAATCATAAGTAAACTATTTACAAAGGTATAAATTATTTAGCCCTATTTTTGAAGTCCATGCACAGAATTACATTGCTACTTTTTCATTTTGGTCTCTCGTTATCTGCACAATCTCAAAACTTACCGCTTAATTTTGAAACCAGCGAACATAATTTCTCGGTTTTCGGGGGAACCGAATTCAAAACGGCTAAAGACCCTCTGCGTCCAAATAACAATGTGGCCGTCTTCAAAAATACCGCAGGCAGCCTATATGAAGGGGCTTTTATTGACTTAAAACAAGGAGTTATTCTTAATTCATCCAAAAAGTTATTCTTCAGCCTATACCACGCTGAAGGCGACTCTTTCACCTTCCAAATTAAACTTGAAAACAGCACCACAGGTGAGCCCAATATTTATATCCAAAAAAGGTTCAAAACCTCCACTTGGCACCTAGATTCATTCAATTTTTCACAAGCGAAAATTGTGGGAACAGACGCTCCCATCAACGCCAAAGGCACTTACACTCGATTGACCATCTTCTTTGAACCCAACGAGTATAAAGCCGGTGAATATCACATTGATGATATCAAAGGATTTGATTCTTCCGGGGGAAGCCAACAAAACACAGGCATTCCACATTTCGGCAAACTAGTCTGGGCCGATGAATTTGACTATACCGGAAAACCCAAATCTGAACATTGGCACCATCAAATTATCCCCCCAAACAATGGCGGCTGGTTTAATGGAGAAATTCAACATTACACTGACAAATTAGACAATTCATACGTCTCCAACGGAAGCCTGAAAATTGTGCTGAAAAAAGAAAAGTACACCTACGAAAACAGCACCAAAGATTACACTTCCGCCCGACTTAACTCAAAATTTGCATTCACCTACGGACGAATAGACGTCAGAGCCAAACTTCCATCAGGAAACGGCGTATGGCCCGCTATTTGGACCCTCGGAACCAACATTGGTGAAACCGGAAACTATTGGGGCAAAAACTCAGAAACCGTGGGTTGGCCCAAATGTGGCGAGATGGATATTATGGAAAGCTGGGGACATAACCCTCGTTATGTATCGGCAGCCGTTCACACCCAAGCAGGGTTTGGGGGTGTTGAAACTGGCGGTAAATACCTGCAAGATCCTTACAACAATTACCATGTATATTCCCTCGTATGGACACCTGAAAAGTTGCTATTTTTTGTTGACAGCATACAAATTCACTCCTATGAACCTACAACAAAAACTTCAGACAACTGGCCATTCACCAAAGATCAATACATCCTATTAAACATTGCGGTTTTACCCCAAGTTGATGCAACATTTGATTCCTCCCGAATGGAAATTGACTACGTCAGAGTTTACCAAAAAGGGCCAGATAGCACACTGAATAAGAAATTCGCAGCTAAAAATCCAAGTATTTACCCGATTCCAGCCACAACGAAGTTAAATATTTCTTCAATCCATCTTTTTCAAACTTACACCATCTATGACCTCCAAGGTCGTGCAATACAGTTTGGAAAAGTAGATTCATCTAACATCATTGACATAAGTAAAATTGCCCCAGGAACATACTCCCTACACCTCATACCTAAAGCATCAAGCCACCAAGAAAACTCCGTTACATTCATTCGCTTCATCAAGGAATAGCCTATCTTTGCAGCGATATTTTCAACGGTCCCGTAGTAGAATGGATACTACGAAAGTCTCCGGAACTTTAGATCCGCGTTCGATTCGCGGCGGGACCACGAATACCGGTTATCGGTTATCGGTTATCAGCCGTCAGCTATCAGCCGTCAGCTATCAGCTATCAGTGTCTAGTCCTAAAATAGTAGACAATTATTTTTCAATATTATGTATTTCCTGAGGAGTTTTATAATTTAAGCTTAGATGTGGTCGTTTTTTGTTGTAAATATTTACCGCTTG
>Ga0172372_10006137_pt1 | contig 16469 bp, 12 predicted proteins | sample LakKiv5m_2_FD_114544 | JGI IMG/M metagenome (GOLD analysis project Ga0172372, IMG submission 114544) | Freshwater microbial communities from Kabuno Bay, South-Kivu, Congo - kab_092012_9.5m | ecosystem: Environmental > Aquatic > Freshwater > Lake | place: Democratic Republic of the Congo...
ATCACGCCGGTGCCGGCGCTCCCGGCCGACGTCAACGGCGACGGCGCGGTGAATGCCGCGGACCTCGGCGTGCTGCTGGCCGCGTGGGGCTCGTCGCTCGCGATCGCCGACATCAACGATGACGGCATCGTCGACGGCAACGACCTGGGCCTGCTGCTCTCCTCCTGGACGCTTTGAGCGTCATTCACTCCGGCAGCGGCCGGAGCATCTCCTGCACGATCGACTCGGGCAGGTCATCCATGCGGATGGCCTGCCCGATCCCGTAGATGCCGACCTGCGTGCGACGGATCGAGCGGCAGTGCCCGCCGGTGCCCAAGGCCGTGCCCAGGTCCCGGGCGAGACTGCGGATGTACGTCCCCTTGCCGCAGTGCACGCGCAGCGCGAGCATCGGGAAGTCGTACGCGTCGATCTCGATGCCGTGGATCATCACGGGGCGCGCTGCGAGCTCACGCGCTTCGCCGGATCTCGCCAGGTCGTAGGAGCGCCGACCCTGCACCTTGATCGCGCTGAACGCGGGCGGACGCTGCATGACCTCGCCGACCCAGCGGCTGCATGCGGCGCGAACGGCTTCGAGTGTGGGTGCTGGCGTCGCAACCTCCGTGCGCTCGCCCTCGCTGTCATCCGTGGTGGTGAATGCCGACAGATCGATGGTGGTCTCGTAGCGCTTCTCGCCAGCCATCAGGCGATCGATCAACTTGGTCGCACGGCCGATCGCCACGACCAGCACGCCGGTCGCCAGCGGATCAAGCGTGCCTGCGTGACCCGTGCGAGCCTTGCGGGCCCGGTACCGCACGCGCTCGACCACACGCATGCTGGTCATGCCGAGCGGCTTATCGATCACCAGGATGCCGTGCAGGTCAGGCGGCGCAGCTGGCGCGCTCATGCCGCTACTCTAGTGGTCCACCTTGGACAGGTGTCCGAGCGGTTGAAGGAGCAGCATTGGAAATGCTGTATACGGGTCACCGTATCGGGAGTTCGAATCTCCCCCTGTCCGCTTCATGCCGCTGCGTGGCTCGGAACCCCGGGTCACGCAGCGGCTTTCATGTTGGGATGCGTGGTGCGACTCAGCGGGTGCGCTGCATGCGGAAGACCAGGGGCGGATCCGCAGGCTTTCCGTCGCGAGCCTTTGGCTGCACGGTCAGCACGAGCATGTCTGCACCATCGCGGGCGTACGTGATGCGCTCGAGCTCGCCTGCGTTGGCCCGGTCGCCAGCGGGGACAAAGGTTGCGCTTTCGGCGCCGACTCGCTCCAGCACCAGTTCCATGGGCTCGGTGCGCTTGGGATCGGGCTCGAAGTTGCCGTGAATGTGGATCTGGCGCAGAACGACGCGATCCTTCTCCGCCACGATCTGCGTGAACTCATAAAACGGCACGGCGCCATTGCCCAGGATGCGCCGGAACGAACCGAGCATGGCCGAGCCACGCGGGGGCATCCAGTGTTCCTCGATCATGGCGCCGTTGGCCTGCTGCTGGGTCCAGGCGCCCGACATGAAGGCAAGCGGTTCGAGCGCTGGTGCGACGGCGGGGCCTTGGGCCTCGAGTGGCCGGGATGCGTGCTCGGTGGTGCTGGAGCAGCCAATGACCGCGAGGGTCGCAACGAGAATCAAAGCGCGATGCATGGGAAACGGACTCTACCTGAGGTCCTCCCAGCGCTCGACGCGGCACACGCGCCATCGGGCGCACTGCGGACATCGAAGGAGTTTGATTGGGCGACCCGCCGCACCGATCCGGATTCCCGGAAACGGGAAGACCCGGCTGCAGGTCAGGCATCGAGCCGACCATGTGCGCGCGGAACTGGCTTGGAGCTCGGCGAGGAACGCGCGGATGCGTCGCAGCATCGAAGCATTATGTGGCGTTTCGGCACGACTTGGATCCCGCTATACTCCTCCCCCTCTCGGGCTGTAGCGCAGCTTGGCTAGCGCGTTTGACTGGGGGTCAAAAGGTCGTGGGTTCAAATCCCGCCAGCCCGACTCCTCACTCCGAAGCGGAAGGCCCCAGCGCCTTCCGCTTCGTCGTTCCGGGGCCGGTCTGCGCGGCGCTGCGCGCCGCTGCGGCCTGCGGCCGCGCGGGCTTCTGGGCCGGCTCCGCCGGCCTCAAATCCCTTCACTCCCGCTCATCACGCCGGTGCGCAAGGCCCCAGCGCCTTCCGCTTCGAGGGTTCCGGGGCCGGTCTGCGCGGCGCTGCGCGCCGCTGCGGCCTGCGGCCGCGCGGGCTTCTGGGCCGGCTCCGCCGGCCTCAAATCCCTTCACTCCCGCTCATCACGCCGGGGCACAAGGCCCCAGCGCCTTCCGCTTCGAGGGTTCCGGGGCCGGTCTGCGCGGCGCTGCGGCCTGCGGCCGCGCGGGCTTCTGGGCCGGCTCCGCCGGCCTCAAATCCCTTCACTCCCGCTCATCACGCCGGTGCACAAGGCCCCAGCGCCTTCCGCTTCGAGGGTTCCGGCGTCGGTCTGCGCGGCGCTGCGGCTCAGCCGGGTCGATCACAGATGCAGAGTAGTCACCCCAACGATTGTTGCTTCCTGACGGGCTCGTCGTACTGGTGCCGATCACGCTTGTTGAGCCGAGCATTCCCGGTGGATCGCACGGCAATCTGCCTGCAACCTCGAGCGTGGGGTTGAGTGTTCCCGAGCAGCGACCGTAGACGAGCGCAACCGAACCGACATCGTTGACAGCGATGGCCGGGAAGATGGTGTGCTCATTCAGGGCCGCTGCGATGCGACCCGACTGGATGAGCGATGGAGTCGCAGTACCGACATTGATCTCATACCAGACTGCGCACGCTGGGCCACCAGCCACAGCAGCTGGATGATTCGATGCGAACACGCGGCCCTGTCGCACGGCAGCGTTCAAGATGCGCCGGTCGCCGATCGAAACTGTGCCCACCGGCGTCGTTGCTGGTGACACATTCTGGTCCGGGCGAGCCGGACATCCTGGACTCGATCGCATGGGCAAGGTCGACCTACAACATGAACGCTGACCGGATCCACCTCACCGGATTCTCGATGGGTGGGCGCGGTACATACCAGATTGGGCTGCGCAATCCACACCTGTTCGCGGCCATCGCACGCTGCGCGCCGACGTCGGACATGTTCGAGATCTTCGTCCGCGATCCCAGTGGACCGGACCGCTGCAAGAGATACATGCTCCATGACGGCAACGGCGGACTCGAGCCCGGCGACGGTGGCGCAACGGACGCCATGTACTTCCAGACGAGTGCGCGGTTCCTGATCGAGAACGCGATGAACCTGCCCGTCCATCACAGCCACGGCACCAGCGACCTCTGCTTCAGTCACACGCCGACCTTGAGCGAACTCGCGGCGCGCTTTCCCGGGCGCTACACCTGGAGTTCCAGCTTCACGCCTGTCGCGCACGTTCTTGATACGGCATGGGTCAACGGCATCTTCGGGCATTTCGATGCATCGATTCGACCTGCAACGACCCCATCGATCCTCTGCAAGACCTACACGGATACCGCGCGCCGGAGCGGCTGGCTCGAGGTGGACAGCGCCGTGCCGTGGACTGGAGAGCCTGCAGCGAGCCTCGCTGACGCCGTGTCGGCGTCCAACTCGATTTCGATCCGCACCTGCCGGGCACGAGCGGTCACGGTCGATCTCCCGGCGGCTCAGCTCAGTCTCACGCCGAGCCAACCGTTGACGATGGTCGTCGGTCGACTCGATCCTGCGGGACTTGATCCGGCACTCAACCAGAACGGGGCACCCGACCAGACGACGATCCGCGTACGAGGCGCCGCCGCATGCGGTCCACTGATCGCCACGATCAATGGACAACCGACGCCACCAGGCTTCGTGCGTTGGAGCGGAGACGCCATTGAGCTCGGACCAATCGGGCTGCCGGTCCCGATCAGTTCGGCGCTCACCGTGACGGTCACCCAGACCTCCTGCAAAGTCGCCGTGCCCCGCGGATCTCGCCATGGACCGAGTCATCGACGGCGCTGACCTTGCGTTGGTGCTTGCAGGATGGGGCCAGCAGGACTCCGCGGGAGATCTCGATGGAAGCGGCAGCATCGACGGGCAGGACCTTGCCTTGGTCCTTGCGGCATGGGGGCCGTGCAGATAGGCCGCGCCCGCACGCCCGTCACGCCTCCACTGCCTCTTCGGCTGACCGGTCGGTGCCTCCGCCCCGTGGATCGATGCGCACTAGGCCTGCGTCACCGCCACCCAGCGACCTGTGCGTGCGCTCTTGAGCACCGCGTCGCACACATGCTGCGTGCCGAGCGCATGGCGGAAGTCGGGGTATGCGCGTGGGGACTTCGGTGCATCGAGACTGCGCAGGAACTCGCAGAGCCCGTGCACGAAGGAGTGCTCATAGCCCAGGCAGAGACCCGGCACCCACCACGCGCCGGCGTACGGATGGTCGCCGTCGGTGCAGTGGATGCTCGACCAGCCGCGGCGGTCGCCCTGCACCGAGTGATCGAAGTAGCTCAGGCGGTTCAGGTCGTGGAGGTCCCACGCCAGGCTCTTGTGCTCGCCGTTGATCTCGAAGGTGTAGAGCGCCTTGTGGCCACGCGCATAGCGGGTGGACTCGAACACCGCCATTGAGCCGTTCTTGAACCGCGCGAGGAACGCGCAAGCGTCGTCGATCTTCACCGGCTGCTTCGTGCCGGTTGCCGTGTGGATGCGTTCCTTGATGAAGGTCTCGGTCATCGCACCCACCGACACGATGTCGCCGTTGATCCAGCGCGCGGTGTCGATGCAGTGGGCGAGGAGGTCGCCGGTCACGCCCGAGCCCGCCACCTTCGCGTCAAGGCGCCAGAGGCCCGTACCGCCCTGCGGCAGATCGGCGGAGATCGTCCAGTCCTGCAGGAAGTTCGCGCGGTAGTGGAAGATCGTGCCGAGCTCGCCCGATGCGACGATGTTCTTCGCAAGCGTGACCGCTGGCAGGAAGCGGTAGTTGTACCAGACGAGGTTCGGAAGCCCCGACTTCTCGACGGCTCGTGTCATCGCCGCACCCTGCTTCCCGTCGAGCGCAAGCGGCTTCTCGCAGAGGATCATCTTGCGGTGCTTCACGCAGGCGAGGGCGATCTCCATGTGGGAGTCGTTGGGCGTGCAGATGTCGACCGCATCGATGTCATCACGCGCCACGAGCCTGCGCCAGTCGGTCTCGACATGCGAACACTGCCACGCAGCGGCGAACTCGCGCACCTTCTCCTCGCTTCGGCCGCAGACGGCCTGCAGGACGGGCCGGCGGCCCGTGCGGAAGAAGTGCCCGGCCTGGTGAATCGCGTTCGCATGCGCGCGACCCATGAATCCGTAGCCGATCAGACCGATGCGAAGGATCCCGGGTTCGCGGACGCTGACTCTCGGAGTCGGCGATGCCGGGGTGCCCTTGGTCTTGGTGGTCTGCTTCCTTGCCATGATTGGGTCTCCTCTCCCGGGCCTCAGCCGCCAATCGATGCACGCACGGCGAGCATCGACTTCAACACCGTGTTCCAGGTGTCCTGCTTCTCGAGCAGCGCATTCGGGAACATGCAGCCATCCCAGCAGATGTGCCGGATCCCGCGCCCGGCCGCACCGTCGAGCCACTTCGCCGAGCACGCTGGGATGTCGAGCTTGCCGTTCGGATCATCCGCCGGACAGTGGCGGCCGGTCCTGTCATGCGACCCCGTGCCGTACACGGTGCCGTCGCTTTGCGCGACATGAAAGTCGATCGTCCAGGGACGCAGCGCATCGGTGAGCTTGCCGTAGGCCTTGTCGAAGTCCCTTTGCGAGCGTGTGCCGCCCTTGCCTGTCTTCAGGATCGCCGTCTTCGGCGAGTTCACACCAAGCATGTAGAGGTAGGTGTGTGCGAGATCGGCTTGGAAACCCACGGTTCCCGGCATGTCGACCGCTTCGAGGAGGGACACCATCGACTTCCACGAATGCATGCCGCCCCAGCAGACCTCGCCCTCAGCGGCCAGCCGTTCACCATGGCCAGCGGCCACCATGCCTGCCTCACGGAAGGTAGCGGCGATCTTCTTGATCGCCTTCTTCTCATTCTTCGCAGCCGCCTTCGTGCCTGTCGCACTGTCGATGCGAATCACGCCGTACTTGCGTACACCGTGCTCGTTCAAAATGCGCGCAATGCGACACGCCTTGCGTACGGCATCGATGAACTTCGAGCGTTGTTCGATCGAACCCATCGCGCTGTCACCGACAGTGCCGGGCCACACAGGCGCAACGAGCGAGCCGACCGCGAGGTCTTTCGCCGCGATCTTGTCGGCCATCTTGCGAAGGTCTGACTCGCTCGCGTCAGGATCGGTGTGCGGATGAAACAGGAAGAGATCGACGCCGTCGAACTTCTGCCCGTCCACCGACGCCTGCGCGGTGAGTTCGAGCATGCGGTCGAGTGAAATCGGCGGGTGATCTGTGCCTGGCTCTTTGCCGACGAGTCCGGGCCACATGGCATTGTGAAGCTTCATGACATTCTCCTTGGAACGGGCACGGTACGAACCACTGGACGGGTCATGGCCTCACCTGCACGATGATCAGGGCTGGTACGCACCGACCCTCGGGGCGTCAGGGTTCACCTCGGGACCGAAGTAGCGAAGGCAGACCAGCGGCTCGGTCGTCGAGGCGTTGGTGAAGGTGACTCCCCGGCACGCGCCCGCCTCGGTGCAGAAGTACTCGTCGTTGGTGAGCTCGCGGAACCGGATCAGCCGTGGGCTCGACAGCGGCTCGCCGTTGATTGTGCCGGTCCCCTGAACACAGGTCAGGCCGTACGCGCCGTTGTCGGTGATGGTCGCCGTCGCGCGCGGCTCGACCGTGAGTTCCTTCGCGGTGAAGTACTCGAAGCCATTCATCTTGCCATAGATGATCCAGCGGTCGTGCCAGCCATCGCCCTTCGCAGCCGTCACGGGCTCGAGGTAGCGGTTCGCCTTGAAGTTCGGGTCGACATTCTTCTCCCAATCGAGTTGCTCGACGATGAAGTCGAGGTCGCGGTGCCTCTCCTTCGGCATGTCCTTGACGAGAAGTTCCCACGGCACCATGCGGCCTTCGACCAGCGACTGATACATCGCGAAGACATCGCTTCCCCACTGCGGTTCGTAGGTACAAAGCGAACCCGGCGCGTGCAACACTCGCGGTTCCATGATCCAACCCGTACCGACCTTCAGGCGATACGCCTGCGAGATGTCGAGGATGCCGTTGTCGCCCGCGTTCCAATGCTCAAGGCAGCGGCGCACATCCCTCTTGGTCGTACCCGGTACCAGACCCATGAAGGTGTGCGGGAAGTTGTTGCCGACCGGATTGTGCTGCGGTGGGAAGTAGTACGCCTCGGGCTTCCCCTCCTGCCCGACCAGCGCGGCCTGTGCGTCATCCTGGTGCATGTGGTGCGGGATCGGCCCCATGTTGTCGAAGAACTTCGCGTACACGGGCCACTTGCCGTAGCGCGACCAGATGCGCTTACCGATCAGGTCGCTGCCGCATTCGGCCACGGCTTGCTTGAGCGTGAAGCGCTCGCGTCCAACGACGCAATACGACAGTCCCTCGTCGGGCTCGCGGTGATCGTTCGCGGCTTCGGTCGTGGAACTGAACCAACGCTCGTCGATCCCGCCGCGATGCAGCCCGTACGCGTAGGTGTCGGCGGGGTGCAACTTGATGCGCAGGCCCGGCTGCAGGAACGACCGCGGCACCCAGCACGGCGCAAGGCGCAGCAGGCCCTGCGTTCGAGCGAGTTCCGTTCTGACCGTGCGAAGGACGCCATCCTGGCGGACGGTCAGTTCGGTGGTCGAGGTCGGAGCCCGCATGGTGCGGCAGTATCGCGCATTCGGCGGACCAAGGCCGGCTGGCCACGAAGCACCCCACGCCGCGGAGGATCCGGCCCTGCGGCATCCACGAGCCTGCGACGCCGGACAGGTCCCCGCAGTTCACGCACCCAACGCCCGAAAACGCCGCATCCGGCACGCCGGGACCTCTGATCTCGTACTGTGGGCTCCATGGCATCGCCATCCAATCCGAGCGACCGGACCCTCGCCGCCATCCTCCCACGGCTCGGCCGATTGTCGATCGAACTGCCCTCCTGGGGCTTCGCGGATACCGGGACCCGGTTCGGCAAGTTCCTGCAGGACGCGGCGGCCCTGAGCCTCGACGACAAGCTCGATGACGCGGCCGAAGTCCATCGCGTCACCGGCTGCTGTCCGCAGGTCGCCGTCCATGTGCTGTGGGATGTGCCCGAAGGCGGCGCATCCGCACTCGCGAACGCCGCGGCACAGCGCGGTCTGCGCATCGGCTCCATCAATCCGAATGTCTTCCAGGACCAGTGCTACAAGCATGGCTCGGTCTCGAACGAGGACCCGTCGATCCGGCGCCGTGCGATCAACCACCTGCTGGAGTCGGTGAGACTGGGTCAGGCGGTCGGCTCGCGCACCCTCGCACTCTGGTTCGCTGACGGGACCAACTATCCGGGACAGGGCAGCATGATCCGCCGCAAGCGCTGGTTCACCGAGGCCCTTGCCGAAGTGCACGCCGCGATGCCTGTCGGCATGACGATGCTCGTGGAGTACAAGCCGTTCGAGCCCGCCTTCTACCACACCGACATTGCCGACTGGGGCATGGCGTGCGTGCTCGCGCGCCGGGCAGGACCGCAGGCCAAGGTCTTGGTCGACACCGGCCATCACCTGCCCGGGCAGAACATCGAGCACATCGTGGCGTTCCTGGCCGACGAGGGCATGCTCGGAGGCTTCCACTTCAACGACCGCCACTACGCCGATGACGATCTGACCACAGGTTCCATCGACCCCTACCGGGTCTTCAGGATCTTCGTCGCGATCGCGGAGGCCGAGCGTGCGCTCGGGCACGACCTGCCGATCGACTACATGATCGACCAGTCGCACAACCTCAAGCCCAAGATCGAGGCGATGGTGCAGACCGTGACGACGGTGCAGGAACTCTTCGCGAAGGCCCTGCTCGTCGACCTCGACGCACTCGATGGAGCGCGGCAGCGACGGGACATCGTGGCGGCCGAGGAGTGCCTGAAGCACGCCTTCGCAACCGATGTGCGTGCAGCACTCGCAGCGTGGCGCGAGTCGCGTGGCTTGCCGGCCGACCCGCTCGCTGCGCACCGATCGTCTGGATATGAGTCCCGCGCAGCGGCCGCTCGACTGCCGCGCAAGCGCGCGTCCGGTGGTTCGTACGCATGATTACGCGTCGTCACATCGCGATCGATCTCGGCGCATCGGGAGGGCGCGTGATCGAGGTGCGCATCGGCGCGGGTGAACTCAGGATGATCGAACTCCACCGGTTCGCCAATGCGCCAGTGACCGCACCGCATGCCGGCACAACGCTGCTCCACTGGCCGATCGAGCTGATCTGGGCCGGGATCCTGGACGGCCTGCGTGCGGCGGCCCGGGGCGGCCGCGTCGATTCGATCGGCATCGACTCCTGGGCAGTCGACTACGCGCTCATCGATGGGCACGGCGAGCTGGTGCGTCCGATCGCCGCGTACCGTGATCCCCGCACGCGGGAACCCTTCGCCCGGCTTCGTGCATCGCTTGGGGATGACGAGATCTATCGACGGACCGGCATCGCCTTCCAGCCCTTCAACACGATCTACCAGCTCGCCGCCGATGCGGTCGACCCGACTCGACCGCTGGATCGAGCGGAGCGGATGCTGCTGCTGCCGGACTACATCGCCAGCCGCCTCTGCGGTGCGATGGTCGCCGAGCGCACCAACGCGAGCACCACGCAGCTGCTCGATGCGCGCACCCGCGGCTGGTGCCCGCGCCTCGCGGCCGCTGCGGGCGCACCGATGCACCTCTTTCCCGACCTCATCGATGCGGACTCCGCAGAACCGCTCGGTGGGCTGCTCGCGGACATCGCCAAGGCGACCGGACTCGCTGTCGGCACGCCCATCCTCGCGGTCAACAGCCATGACACGGCCTCGGCGGTGCTTGCTGCTCCCATCGATCCAGCGCACGATCTCTACATCTCGAGCGGTACCTGGTCGCTCGTCGGCGCCGAACTGCGCGACGCCGTGACCAGCGATGACGCGCGCACGGCAAACCTGACCAACGAGCTGGGTGCATTCGGCTCGGTCCGGTTCCTCCGCAATGTGGCCGGACTCTGGCTCGTGCAGCAGTTGGAGGCCGGGTTCGCCCGCGCCGGGCAGGCGCGCTCGTGGCCCGAACTCGTGGCCCTTGCCGAGGCAGCAGAACCGCTGCGCAGCATCGTCGATCCGGACGATCCTCGGTTCTTCGAGCCCGGCGACATGGCTGAGCGGCTTCGAGAGGCCTGCTCGGCCCGTGGCGAGCCGTCGCCGGACTCGGATGGTGCGCTCGTCCGCTGTGCACTCGATGGCGTTGCGCTCGCCACAGCCCGCGCCGTCGAAGCGATCACACGCGCTGGCGGGCTCTCGCCAAGCCGGATCGTGATCGTCGGTGGCGGCTCGGCGAACGGATTCCTGAACCAACTCATCGCCGATGCAACCGGTCTGCCCATCACCACCGGCCCAGTGGAGTGCACGGCCATCGGCAACGCCCTGATGCAGCATGCGGCGCTCGAGGGGATCGACTCGGCTGCACCCCTTCGGACGATCATCCGGACCGCCTCGGGCGGCGATGCGCCGGATCGACAACCAGAACCAGCGATGCACGCTCGGATGCAGGAAGCCGCGGCGCGGCTACTGTGATGCCGCTCCTAACCGAAAGTACAGACCACCATGACCGTTGCTCCCTCGCGCTTCGTGAACCGGACCTGGAACGACACCGACTCGGCGCGGCTCGACCCCGTCGATCTGCTGGTCTATCGATCAAACCGCCTCGGCGACGACCAGCGGGTCACCAACACAGGCGGCGGCAACACCTCGAGCAAGGTGATCGAAACGGACCCGCTCACTGGTTCCCGTGAGCGTGTTCTCTGGGTGAAGGGATCCGGCGGCGACCTGCGCACCGCAGGGCGAGAGTTCTTCTCCTCGCTCTCGCTCGACAAGCTGGAGCAGCTCAAGTCCGTCTACGCCGCGCGAACGCCGCGTGGAATCAAGACCCAGGCCGAGGACGACATGGTCGACCTCTACCGGCACTGCACCTGGAACCTCAATCCGCGTGCCACCTCAATCGATACCCCGCTGCATGCCTTCGTGCCCCACGCCCATGTGGACCACACCCATCCCAACGCGCTCATCGCCATCGCCGCCTGCACGCGAGGCAAGGAGGCGATGCGCGAGGTCTTCGGCAGCGAACTCGAATGGCTTCCGTGGATGAGACCGGGGTTCGAGCTGGGGCTCGCGCTCGAACGGCTCTGCGCCGACCATCCCAGCGCGGTCGGCGCGATCATGGGCCAGCACGGCCTCATCAACTGGGCCGATGACCCGCGGGAGTGCTACGACCTCACGCTCTCCTTGATCGCCCGCGCGGCGGAGTATCTGGCGGCCCACGACAGGGGAACGAGGACCTTCGGCGGATGCAAGGTCGCCGCTGCCTCGGACGAGGCGCGTCGTGCCCTGCTGGTGCGGTTCCTCCCCTTCCTCCGTGGCAAGGTCTCCACGCGCCGGCGCATGATCGGCACCGTCCACCATGACGCAGCCACGCTTGAGTTCGTCTCGAGCGCCGATGCAGCGCGCCTGGCCGAGCTCGGAACCTCGTGCCCGGATCACTTCCTGCGCACCAAGATCAAGCCGCTCTTCCTGGACTTCGACCCCAACACGGGATCCTTCGACGAACTCTGCGCCAAGACGGAGGCCGGCCTTGCGCAGTATGTGAAGGACTATGCGGCGTACTACGACGCCTGCCGCCATCCCGACAGCCCGGCCATGCGGGCACCCGAACCAACCGTGATCCTGGTGCCCGGGATCGGCATGATCGCTTGGGGGTCGTCGAAGTCCGAGAGCCGAACCACGGCCGAGTTCTACCGGTGTGCGATCGAAGTGATGCGGGGTGCCGAGTCGATCGGCGGGTACGGCGCGCTGCCTCGGCAGGAAGCATTCGACATCGAGTACTGGCGACTTGAGGAGGCCAAGCTGCAGCGGATGCCCAAGCCCAAGCCGCTGGCCGGGCATGTGAGCGTGATCGTGGGTGCCGGCAGCGGCATCGGCCGGACGACCGCGTCGATGCTTGCCACCGACGATGCCTGCGTGGCCTGCGTCGACCTCGATGCAACTGCTGCCGGAGAGACGGCGCGTGGTCTTGAGCGATCGGTCGGCAAGGGCATTGGCGTTGCCGGCAGCGGGATCTCGGCATGCGGACCGTCGATCGCGCTCTCCTGCGACGCAACCGACCGCGCCACAGTGCGTCGCATGCTCGACGATGTCACGCTGGCCTACGGCGGCATCGATGAACTGGTGGTGACCGCCGGACTCTTCCCGACGCCCGGGCCGGATGGCCGCACCAGCGACGGCGACTTCATGCGGGCGATGCAGGTCAATGTGCTTGCACCGGCGGTGCTCATCGAGGAAGCAGCCGCGACGATGGCCCCGCAGCGACTCGTCTGCAGTGCCGTGGTCACGACGAGCGTCAATGCCATCGTTGCCAAGAAGGGCTCGAGCGCCTACGACGCATCCAAGGCGGCGGCAAACCATCTTGTGCGTTCGCTCGCCGTGACCTTCGCGCCGTTCCTGCGCGTGAATGCCGTGGCGCCGGCGACGGTGATCGAGGGCAGCACGATGTTCCCGCGGGCCCGGGTGATCGCGAGCCTGCGGAAGTACTCGATCCCCTTCGAGGAATCGATGACTGATGCCCAGCTCGTCGAACGCCTGGGTCGCTTCTATGCCGAGCGCACGCTGCTGAAGGTGGTGATCTCGCCCCAGGACCAGGCGGCTGCCATCCGCTTCCTGGCAGGACCGGAGAGCTCACGGACGACAGGACAGGTGCTCCATGTCGACGGTGGTCTCGCCGATGCCTTCGTGAGATGATCCCATGCAACGCATCTGCTTCCTGCTCAAGGTCCGCACCGAGCGATTGGCCGAGTACCGCGAGCGCCACAAGGACGTCTGGCCGGAACTGCTGGCTGCGCTCTCCAGGCACGGCTGGACGAACTACTCGCTCTTCCTGCGCGATGATGGACTGCTGGTCGGCTACTGCGAGACACCGGACTTCGCTGCCGCCGTCGCCGGCATGCAATCGGAAGAGGTGAATGCCCGGTGGCAGCGCGAGATGGCACCATTCTTCGAATCGCTCGGCACCGGTGCAGCCGACACCTCGATGCAAGCGCTCGACGAGGTCTTTCACCTCGCCTGACGAAGCTCCATCCCCTTGCGATGGCCGCACCGCCGCCCTCCCCGCATCACTGTTCAGGGGCAGGCACCCCACGACCCCAGCATGACGGCAAGATCGGCACCGGAGACGAGGCCATCGCCAGTGAGATCCATCGGACAAGCACCACAGGCACCCCACGCACCGAGCACCTGCGCCAGATCACTGCCACTCACCTGCCCATCGCCGTCAAGGTCTGCAGGGCATGCTGCCTGCGCCGGCAGTTCCACGATGAAACCCCGCCGCTGGTTCTGTGCCCACGTGTCATCGAGGCCGATCGCAGGACCACTCTGGAACGAGTAGAAACACGCCACATCACCGAAGCCGCTCGGCTCGCCCGGCGTCCACGGATTCCATGCCAAGGATGAGCCGCCCAGCCAGGTCCAGGCAGGCGACCCGACATCCTTGCGCAACCCGACCCACGGACCGCCGTTGTAGGGCGTCATGCTCCACAGAGCTGGGAAACTCACCATCTCGCGGAAGACCCACTCAGCCTCGGCCGGAGTCTCGAGCACGGCGAGCGTGCCGCCAATCGCCTCGGCAGCGGCCGCAGCCTGCTGCCAGGTCACGCGCATCGGGGCAATCACCGAACGGTATCGCTGTCCGGTGCCGCCCTCTCCAATGGACCACGTCCGCTCCTGCAACGACGGCGGCGCATCGAACTCGACAAGCGCATAGGCGAAGAGTTCGCCCTGGTCGTTCCATGTGCCATCGGGGTAGATGCTCGCGAAGTCCTCACCGCCGGCGTCGTTGGGTTCGCCGACATTCCAGTTCGTCCACACCAGCGGCTCGCCGGTGATCCAAGCCCAGCCACCCGCCGGCTCCGCCCCAGCCCCCTGCACGAGCCCGAAGGCCGTCGAGCCGCCAAAGGTCGGGATCTGCACGCCGCTGCGCACGAACGACAACTCGGCTGCGCTCGTGATCGTGGCGAGGTAGCCGCCCAGTTCGGTGGCCCGGTCCGCGACTTGGGCGAAGGGCGTGGGCGAAGGGAAGGACACCACTGCATACGCATGGCCGTTGCCACCCGCCGACACTGGCCACGTCGCCGCGACCGTCGTGGGCCACGGCGGCGTGACATCGACGAGCGAAAGGTCGATCTCGCCATCGCCCCAGACATTCTTGCCGCCGACGCGGATCAGGTACGACTGGCCAGCGACACCTTGGAACGCCGTGCGCGACGTGCCACCGGAACAGCCGAACGCATCGTCACCACAGGCCAGCAGCATGCCGTTGCAGGCGTCATACACGGCCAGGCGCGTATCGAAGCCAGCATGACCGCACGTCGAGACAGCGATGCCGTTGTCGAAGGGGGCAGTGCACACGAACCAGATGTCATTCGTGAAGGCACCGCCGGTCTGGACATCGCTGCACTCGGTGATGAGCAACGGCCCGTCGGTGTTGCAGTGGCGGGTCGTGAAGGGAATGCGGCCAAAGCCAAGCTGCTTCGGGGCTGCGCAGTTGTCATGTTCCGGCGCGATGCCGCAGAGGACCACCGCCTGATTGACGCACAGCACATCCCAGTCCGACGCGCAGCACGATGGATCCGCGGCACAGACAGCCGAGCAGCAGGTGACATCGTTGCAGCCCGGTCCCTGATGTTCGAGCCCGCAGTTCGCACCGGTGCCGCAGCCATTGGGCGGCGGGGGCGAGTAGGTCCCGACCATCGTGGTGTTGCCGAAGGCGACCTCGGTGTGCAGCAGGAAGGTCACTCCGGGAAGCGAGTCAACGGTGATTTGGCTGTCGATCGCCCCGATGGTGAGCTGCGACACCTGCATCGCGCCGCCACCGATCGCGAAGGTCCCGCCGAAGGGCGAGGGCGAGTTCACATCGATGGCGCCGGCCGATGACGAGAGCGGACTCGTGATCGTGTAGTCGCCCCTCACTCGCCACGTGGTCCCGAAGTCGGCTCGGCCGGACGGAACAATGGTGGCCTGCGACGGTGCCACCAGCGTGGCCGAAAGCCCGGCGAGATTCACCGTGACCGGGATGCAACCGAAGACGGGCGAGCAGAAGAGGTCATACTGGAGCGTGCCGCCACCGAATCCAAATCGACCCTCCTCGATCACGACGCCGTCGTGTGGCGGCTGGTTGGGGCTGATCGTGAAACGACCGTTGCCGTCCACGGCCACGAGGATCGAATCCACGTCGGTCTCGCTGTCGACGCCATCGGTGACGGTGATCGCGAGCGTGATGGTCGCGGTCGCGCCGGGGGGGACGGCGACGGGGACGTCAAAGGACGCCGAGGCGGTCGCGAGCGGTGCCAGCAGGAGCGGTGCCAAGGCGCGTCCCATGGCGCGGCCGGGGGACCACACGGGTCGAGCGGTTCGGGTCATTGGTGTTGGTCCTGGTGGCGATCCCGCTTCGGCCTGACGGCCCTCCACAGGACGCCCCCGAAGGTGCTTCCTAAGCGAGGCCACGCAAGGAGTTGGTCCGGGAATCCGGAAAGACGCAGCGCAGCAGGCCCCCGCTCTGACCGGTGGATCCGCGGCCCCGTTCGCACAGACCGGCACGCCGATGGCCCAACCGTGCAGTTTCGACACCCCTGATTGGTCTTGGGCCTCGTTTGCGTGTAGTGTGACGGACGAGTCCCCGAGTGTCGGGGCCGTGTCATGGAGAGCGGGATCAGGGCCAGGAGCCTATTCTCATGCGTTCGACCCTCTCCGTCTGCGTGCTTGCGCTTGCTGTCGCCGCTTCGGCCGATGCCGCGCTCACCGCCATCTACCGCACGAACACCAACAACGACGTCGCCGACAGCTACGGCACGTACTCCTCGCTGGCCAACCTCGGCAGCCACTCGTCGGGCGGCAACACCTCGATCAGCCCCAGCCTGTCGAGCATGCGCCACACCTACATCTTCGGCGATTTCGTCGAAGGCCAGACCGCCGACCCGTACATGTACCGGACGGTGCTCAACAGCAGCAACCAGATCACCCAGATCATCCGGTACGCCGCACCCGCGAGCGATCCCATGGCCAACCTGCGCACGAACACCGGCGGCCAGGTGTTCAACCTCTCGCAGGCGTGGAGCTGGGAGGATGACTTCTACCACGATGGCACTGCGTTCTATCGCAACGCCACCAGTTCGAGCAGCAGTTTCGGCGTCACCCGCTACGCCACCTTCATGGACTTGGTGAACAACACCAACGGCACGTTCTACAACTACAACGCAAACTACGGTTTCAACGACCGCTTCTTCGGCTTCGAAGGCAAGATCTACCGAACCAACACCGGCGGTCCCGGCGGCTCGGTCAATGGCTTCGCGGTCTACAACAGCTTCAATGACCTGCTCAGC
>Ga0172372_10006140_pt1 | contig 16467 bp, 14 predicted proteins | sample LakKiv5m_2_FD_114544 | JGI IMG/M metagenome (GOLD analysis project Ga0172372, IMG submission 114544) | Freshwater microbial communities from Kabuno Bay, South-Kivu, Congo - kab_092012_9.5m | ecosystem: Environmental > Aquatic > Freshwater > Lake | place: Democratic Republic of the Congo...
ACCTACAACGCCCGCGCTCGCGAACTGCTCGCCGGTGTGAAGCCGGGCGGCGTCATCGTCGACGTGAAGGGCACGGTGCCGCCGGACGCGGTGCCGGGTCGCACGCTGTGGAGCCTGTGAAGCCATGAGCGTCCTCGCCCGCGTCGTCGTCGTCACCGCCATGCTCCTCGGCCTGCTGGGCACGGGGGCGGCGACGTGTGGTCTCGAGGACGCGACGACGCTGCCGCCGCCGGATCTGGAGAAGACCGAGGTCCTCGGCGTCGGTGACGTCGTCGAGGTCCGCATCTTCGGCGAGGCCGACCTCAGCGGGACGCATCAAATCAGCGAGCAGGGCACGATCCGGCTACCGCTCGTCGGCGCCATCCTCGCCGCTGGCCTCTCGCCCGACGAACTCAGCGCCAGCATCGCGGCGGCGTACAATGCGCAGTACCTGAAGCGGGCCGAGGTGAGCCTCTTCGTCAAGGAGCGCAACAGCCAGAAGGTGTTCGTGCTGGGGCAGGTGAGCAAGCCCGGACCGGTGGCGATCGCCGGGCGGCGCATCACCGTCATCGAGGCCATCGCCCAGGCCGGTGGAACGAGCAAGCTTGCCGACGCGAGCCGCGTCGTGCTCACCCGCGAGAAGGACGGCAAACAGATCCGCGTCGCCGTCGACGTCGCTGCCATCGGCAAGGGCCAGGCGCCCGATATCGAGATGCAACCCGGCGACATCCTCTTCGTCCCCGAGACCTTGTTTTGACGACGCTGCGTCCCATCCCGACCCAGAGCCCCCCGCCTGCTGAAGACTTCGCGTTCGACGAGGGCGGGCCGGGTCGCGCCCCGGGCGAGAACGATGCACCGCTTGAATGGCGCCGGTATGTGGGGGCAGTCCTCCGGCGCTGGTGGCTCATCCTGTTGTGCGTGGCGATCGCGACGGCGGGCACCGCCGCGTACACCGTGCGCCAGCCGAAGCTCTACAAGGCGGCCGCGGCCTTGATCATCGATGTGCGGGGGGCACAGGTCCTCACGGGCGTCACCGACGTGTACGACCCGGGAGGCCGGGGCTGGGCGCCCGGTGCCTTCTACCAGACCGAGTACGAGGTCATGAAGTCGCGCCGGGTGGCCCGGGCGGCCGCCGAGCGTCTCGGGCTGCACCTCGACGAGAAGCGGAACGGTCTCGCTTCTATTGATGATCCGGCCGTTCGCCAGCAGCGTCTGGCCGCACTCGACCCCGCCGATCTTGCTGTGGGCCGATACACCATCGAGCCCGACAAGAACTCGAACGTCGTTCGTGTCGTTGTCGTCAATTCCGATCCGGAACATGCTGCCAACCTCGCCAACGCCGTCGCTGACGCCTACCTTGAGGTGAACCTCGACAAGCGCGTCGACCACACGAAGGACGCCTCCGAGTGGCTGCTCACCCAGCACGACGAGCTCCGCCGTAAACTCAGGCAGAGTGAACAGAACCTGCTGAAGTTCATGAGCGACAACGGTGTGCTCAACGCCAGCCTCGAGAGCCAGCTCGAGGAGGTGAAGCAGCGGTTGAATGCCTTCAATTCGACCCTCGCTGCCGAGGAGGCCGCATCCATCAAGGATGTGCTGAACGTCGCGGCCCTCGAACAGGTCAAGGCCGACCCGGCAATGCTGGACACACTCCCCGAGGTGCAGGCCGCCAGCGTCGTGACATCGCTGAAGCAGAAGCTCATCGAATTGCGCACCGCCGAGATGGAGGCCGCGAGTCGCTACCTGCCCGAACACCCGAAGGTGAAGCTCCTGTCGGACCAACGGGGGGCACTCGAGAAGGACCTGCAACGCGAAATCGGTGCACTCCTGACATCGTTGGAGCGGCAGAAGGACTCGCGGGCCGCCAGCATCGCTGGCCTCAAGGCGGCGCTCGACGAGGAACGGAAGAAGGAAGCCCGACTCAACAACCTGGCGTTCACCTACAATGAACTCAAGCGCGAGCGCGATACCGACCAGAAGCTCTTCGAAATGGTCGCGAGTCGTCTGAAGGAGGCCGACCTGACTGGCGCCCAGCCCTTCAACAACGTCCGTTTCCTCGACCGCGCGCTGGTCCCGAAGGCTCCCTTCAAGCCGGATCTCCAACAAGCCCTCCTCGGGGCGCTCGTGGCGGGGCTCGCCCTGGGCGTCGCCATCGTCCTCGTGATCGAGCTGGCCGACACCACGGTCAAGAGCGAAGCCGACATCGCGGCTCTCACCGATGCCCCATTCCTTGGGCTCATGCCCGTCATTCCCGTCGATATCCCGGCGAAGGAGGGTGACCGGGCGGCGCAGCTGCGGGCGACGAAGTCGCGCGATCTCTACATCCTCAGTCACCCGCGCAGCGCCGTCGCCGAATGCGCTCGCTTCATCCGGACGAATCTCCTGTTCATGAGTCCCGACCGGCCGCTGAAAACCCTGGTGGTGACGTCGCCATCGCCGCAGGAGGGCAAGAGCACCACCGCAGTGACGACAGCCATCTCGATGGCCCAGGCCGGCAGCCGCACCCTCATCGTCGACACCGACATGCGCAAGCCGCGTCTGCACCGGGTCTTCGGCATCGAGAGCGACGTCGGCATTGCCAATGTCCTGCTGCACGAGGTCACCATCGACCAGGCCGTGCTTCGCACGGAAGTGCCGAATCTGGACGTGTTGTGCTGCGGGACCCTGCCACCCAATCCTGCCGAACTCCTGCTCTCGCAACGATTCAAGGAACTCGTAGCCGAACTCTCCCTGAAATACGACCGCATCGTGTTCGACACGCCGCCCATGGGGCCCGTGACGGACCCCGCCGTGCTTGGCACCCTTGTGGACGGCGTCGTGCTCGTGACCAAGGCCGATCGAACGACCAGGGAAAGCGTAAAACAGGCGATGCGCGGTCTGCGCGACGCGAATGCGCGCGTATTCGGCGTCATCCTCAACGATGTCGACGTCACTTCGAAACGCTACGCCGGCGCCTACTACGCCTACTACCGCAAGTACGGCGGATACTATGGCGAGGGCGAAAGCAAGGTCGACAAGGCAGCGGAGTAGAATGGCGTCGGTGGCGGTCGATGAGGTGAAGGTCACGCCCCCGGCGACGACCGCGCCGGGAGTCCTTCGGCAGGTCTGGGCCATCCTCTCACCAGAGGAACGCCGGCGATTCCTCTGGCTGCAGCCCCTCGTTGTCGTGACCGCGCTCATCGAGACGGCCGGGCTCGCGAGCATCGTCCCGTTCCTCGCGCTCCTGAGCGACCCGACCGCCATCGAGCGCCATCGGGTCTTGAAGGTCTCCTATGAGGCGCTCGGTTTCACCTCGACGACGAGCTTCTTTCTGGCCGTCGGGGTCGGGGTCTTCTTCCTGATCACCCTCGGCAATGCGGTCAACGCACTCACGACCTGGTCGTTGTTGAAGTTTGCGTGGATGGGCAACCATACCCTCAGTCTGCGGCTGCTCGAGAGCTACCTCGCCCGGCCCTATTCATATTTCCTGCTCCGGAACTCCGCCGATCTCGCCAAGAACATTCTCGCCGAGGTCAGTCAGGTGGTCGGCGGGATTCTTGTGTCCATGACCCACATGCTGGCCCGCAGCGTCGTCCTGCTGGGCATCCTCCTGACCCTCCTCGTCCTCGACCCGCTCATTGCGGTCGGCGCTGGCGGCATGTTCGGCCTGCTCTATGGTGGCATCTTCCTTGCGGTTCGGAGGCAATTGAAGCGCGACGGGCAGGCTCGCAACGCGGCCAACGGCCAGCGCCACAAGCTGGCCCAGGAGGCTTTTGGCGGCATCAAGGAGCTGAAACTCTATGGGATGGAGGCCGAGGCGGCACGCGCCTATGCCGTGCCCTCCGTGGTATTCGGTGCCACGCAGGCCCGCGCCGCCGTCGTCGGGCAACTGCCTCGCTATGCCATCGAGAGCATCGCGTTTGGCGGCGTCCTTGTCATCGTGCTCGGGCTCCTGTGGCGTGGTCAGGGACTGACCGACGTGCTGCCGGTGCTTGGCCTCTACGCGTTCGCCGCCTATCGCATGCTTCCAGGCCTGCAGGCCATCTTCAACGGCATGACGAGCATGCGCTTCGCTCTCTCGGCGCTGGAGACACTGCATCGGGACCTGCACCGCGAGGCGCCACCGCCCATCGCTGACGAGGGCGGGCCTCTGCCATTTCAACGCGGTCTCGCTCTGCGTGATGTGTCGTTCACCTACGCAAATGTCTCAAGACCGGCGCTGGACGGGGTCAGTCTGTCCATTGCGCGCGGTGAGTGGGTGGCGTTTGTCGGTCCCACCGGCGCCGGCAAATCGACCCTCGTCGACATCCTGCTGGGCCTGCTGAGTCCGGACCACGGAGCGGTGTTGGTCGACGACGTGGTGCTCACTGCCAGCCGCAGGCGGGCCTGGCAGCAGCAGTCCGCCTACGTGCCGCAGCAGATCTTCCTCATCGACGAATCGGTGGCGCGAAATATCTGCTTCGGCGTCGCCCCCGAAGCCATCGATGTGGAGCGGATGAAGGAAGCCGCGCGCATCGCCCAGATTCATGACTTCATCGAACAGGACCTTCCCCAGGGCTACGACACGCCAATCGGTGAGCGCGGCGTGCGTTTGAGCGGCGGTCAGCGACAGCGCATCGGCATTGCCAGGGCCCTGTATCGGCGTCCAGTCTTCCTCGTGCTGGATGAGGCGACCAGCGCCCTCGACAATGCCACCGAGGCTCGCTTCTTCGATGCCTTGAGGCGATCCCTCTCCGACGTCAGCGTCGTGAGCATCGCCCACCGACTCTCGACGACCCGGAGTTTCGATCGCATCCATGTCCTGACACGGGGGCGGATCGAGGATGGCGGAACGTACAGCGAACTCTCTGCCAGGAATGTCCATTTTCGCGGTGACCACTCCGAGGCGGGCTCAGGCACATGAGCCTCAAGGCGCCACCGCGAATCGCCATCCGCGGAAGCGGCTCGATTGGGATGCGGCATGCCCGGGTCTTCTCTTCCCTGGGCGCACATGTGGTGCTGCTGCCTGAGCGGGCGGAGCGGGTCGATGAGCTCCAGGCCAGCGGGTTCGACGCTGCATCGCCCGCAACGGTCCTGGATGGCGTCGACGGCACGGTGGTGTGCACGAGAACCGGCCTTCATCGGGCCACGGCGCTGCAGAGCCTCGGTCCACTGCTGATCGAGAAGCCGCTGGCGGTCGATGTCCACGACGGAGAGGCGCTTCTTGCGGGTGCTACCGAGCGAGGCCGCAGCGTGCACGTTGCCTACTGCCTTCGCTTCAACCCGGGCATTCGCTTTCTCGCAGACCAGATCGGCGACATCGGCAGTGTGGATTCCATCGACGTCGAATGCCACTCCTGGTTGCCGGGCTGGCGGCCGGGGCGCGACTACCGCGAGGTCTATTCCGCTACGGCCGGCGAGGGCGGCGTCCTCCTCGATCTCTCGCACGAGCTCGACCTCGTGAATCATCTATTCGGCCCGGGCAGGTGCGTATTGGCGCGCGTCGAGGCGGCGAAAGTCCTTGAACTCGAGACCGGTGTGGAGGAGACGGCCCTGTTGGTGACCGAGCATCGCGGCATTCCGGCGACCATTCGGCTGAGCTTCGCTCGCCGCCCCGAGTCGCGCCGGCTTCGGGTCTTTGGTCGCGACGGATTCCTTGAATGGGACGCCATCGCCTGCACCGCCCGGCGCCTCGACATGGCTGGTGCGACCGTTGCGTCGGTCCAATGGAAGGACCCGGGGGCGATGTACGTCGCCCAGGCTCGCGCCTGGCTGGCCACATTGCAGGGCGGCGACAGGGGCTTCCTCGCCACCGGGGAAGAAGCGCTGCAGGCGCTCCGCATAGTCGATGCGGCGAAGAACATGACGAAACCAACGAGTGGCCCATGAGAATCCTGACGGTGATTCCAGCCCGTGGCGGCAGCAAGGGTCTGCCCGGCAAGAACATCCGGCCGCTGGCCGGCCTGCCCCTGTTGGCACACTCCATTCGGTGTGCCCGGCTCGCTGGCCTCGAAGACATCATCGTCTCCACCGATTCGGCCGAGATCGCCGAGGTTGCCCGAGCTCATGGCGCTGAAATCCCCTTCATGCGCCCCGCAGCGCTGGCCTCTGATTCCGCCGCAATGATGCCGGTCATCGAGCATGCCCTCAAGGCCATGGAGCACATCGGCGGCCGATTCGAGCGGGTGCTCCTGCTTGACCCCACGAGCCCTGGCCGGCTGCCAGACGATATCGTGGCAGCCAACGCACTCCTTGATGGAGACATCGCAGCCTCCGGTGTGGTCGCCGTCTCGCGGCCCCATTTCAACCCCTACTGGGTCGGGGTGACAACGCACGAAGGGGCCATGCAGCCGGCGTTTTCGGCGCTGGCCCGGTCGAATCGACGCCAGGACGTACCGGCCTTCTATCGCATCAATGGCGCGCTCTATCTGTGGCGACGGGAGTTTGTGCTCAGTGGCGCCCATTGGTCAGACGTGAGGATGTTGCCGTTGGAGATTCCGGAGGCGCGCGCTTTCTCTATCGATACCCTCGATGAGTTTGAGATGGCGGAGTGGCTCATGACGTCGGGGCGGATGACCGTTCCGTGGGTGAAGGCGTGAAGAGCGTTGCGGAACTCATGCGATGCGACGGACGCGTTGCGCTCATCGTCGGTGGCGCTGGCCACATCGGCGAGGCAGCCGCCGACGTCTGTGCCGAGCTGGGCGCCAGCGTGGCCATCGTCGACATCAACGAAGCCCGGGCCGAATCGACGGCGGCGCGGCTGTCGGTGAGCGGAGAAGCCCGCGCCATTGGCCTGGTGGCCGACCTCGCTTCCGAGACGGCCACCCGAGGCGTCGTCGACGAGGTGGTTCGTCGCTTCGGGCGGCTCGATATCGTCATTCACTCGGCCGCTTTTGTGGGCACGACAGCGTTCCCCGGTTGGGCCGTGCCGTTTGCAGAGCAGAGCGCCGCCGCCTTTGAAGCGGCGTGTCGAGTCAACCTGACCTCGGCCTTTGTGCTGGCGCAACAGGCGGCGCCGCATCTCACGGCCTCTGGTGGCTCTATCGTCTTCGTCTCTTCGATCTACGGAAGCGTGGGGCCCAACCTGTCGCTCTATGCGGGGACTCTGATGCAGAATCCCCTTGGCTACGGTGCTTCGAAGGCCGGTCTGCAACAGCTGGCCCGAGGCCTTGCCACCACGCTGGGGCCCCGGGTGCGCGTCAACACCATCAGTCCCGGGGGCGTCTTCAGGAACCAGCCGGATACCTTCGTCGACCGCTACGCGGAGCGCACGCCGCTGGGTCGCATGGCGCGCGAAGAGGACTTGAAGGGCGCGTTTGCCTACCTTGTCAGCGACTTGTCTGCGTATGTCACCGGCCACGACCTTATCGTCGATGGAGGCTGGACTGCATGGTGATCAGCGGGGCTACCAGCGCCACGCTCAACGTTGTTCGCGCGCTTTCCGCCGTGCTCGTCGTGATAGGTCATGGGATCTCATACGGGAAGCTGACGCCAGCGCTGATGCCGCCGCGCGTGCCGTGGATGCAGGAGGTGGCGGTCGTCACGTTCTTCTGGATGTCCGGCTTCCTCGTGGCATCGGCGCTCGACCGTGTCATGGCGAAGGGGCAGGGCGCCAAGGAGTTCCTCCTTGCCCGGGCCGTGCGCATCTTCTTGCCGCTGTGGCCCGCGCTCATCCTGACGTGGGGGCTCGACGTGGCGTTCGGTGAGCTGAGTCACTCCGGAAACCGCACCGTGGGCGTCGGCATCGCCAATGCGCTGGCCCTTCACGGTGTGCCAGGGCTCGGGTTTCCGCCTTTCGGGTCGAACCGACCATTGTGGACGGTGGCGATTGAGTGGTGGCTCTATGTCCTTGTCGGCGTCGTGGCCTTCCGTCCGCGGAACCCATTGGCTTTGGTGGTCGGTGGTCTCGCACTGGTGGTTGTCGTCTGGAACCTCTTCGGTGGACGTGGAAGCGGGCTCGTCATCACCTGGGGTATTGGTGCGCTCGGTTGGCTGGCGTACCGGAGGCCGGGGGCTCCCCGGCGAGGCCTGCTCTGGGCGGGGGTCATGATGATGTCCCTCGGCGGAGTCCGCTGGATGGCGACCACCAGTGCCTACGACTGGGCCGCACAGTTCCTTTTTGGCGGCGGAGCATCGATGGCGCTGCTGGGGCTCCGCGGGCGGTCGGTTCCTGCTGCCGTTCTGAAGGGCACGGAACTCATCGCGTTGCCATCGTATTCGCTCTACCTTGTGCACTACCCAATCATGATCGCCATGGGTCAGCCCTTCGGGAACGCTGACCTCGTTCTTCTGCTAACGGTATCTGTCGGCGTCGCGGTCGCGTTCATGGCCGTATTCGAGATGCCGCGTCAGTGGGTCTACAACCACGTGCTCACCTCCCTTCATGGGGCACAACATGCCTGACCGTTGTTTCGTGATCGCCGAGGCCGGCGTCAATCACGACGGTGACCTCGAGAAAGCGATCCGCCTCGTCGATATCGCCGCCGGTGCCGGCGCCGACGCGGTCAAGTTCCAGACATTTTCGGCCGAGCGACTGGTCGCCGCAAGCGCACCAAAAGCCGAGTACCAGAAGCGGGGGACTTCGCCGGCGGAATCGCAACTCGCCATGCTGCAGCGCCTTGAACTTGCGCCGGGGGCCCACCATACGCTTCGCGCCCACGCAGAGGCGCGTGGCATCGAGTTCATGTCGACGCCATTCGATGAACGGTGTGCGGACTTCCTTCTTGAACTGGGCGTCAAGCGATTCAAGGTCTCCTCTGGTGACCTGACCAACCTGCCGTTCATCCGCCACCTGGCCACAACGGGGCTTCCGGTCATCCTGTCGACGGGCATGGCGACCCTGGGGGAGGTGGAGAGGGCCATCGACGCCTTTCATGGGGCAGGAGGCGACGGCCTGAGCATCCTGCATTGCACCAGCAACTATCCGGCGGCGCCACAGGACGTGAACCTGAGGGCCATGCAGACCCTCGCCAGGGCGTTCGGACTTCCAACCGGCTATTCCGATCACTCGCTCGGTATCGAGATTCCGATTGCCGCCGTGGCCCTCGGCGCCCGCATCATCGAAAAGCACTTCACCATCGACACCAGCGCGCCGGGGCCAGACCACGCGGCATCGCTGACCCCGGGGCAACTTGCTGACATGGTCCGCGGCATCCGGATCGTGGAACGCGCTCTCGGTGACGGGATCAAGAGGCCGCGTGCCACGGAACGAGAGGTGGCTGCCGTGGCCCGCAAGAGCATTTTCGCCGATACGGCGATTCCGGCCGGAACCCGTATCCTCCGGTCCCACTTGACGATGCGGCGTCCGGGCACGGGGCTCGGGGCCGAGCTCCTCGAGCTCGTGGTCGGTCGATTGGCCGCTCGGGATATCGGGGCGGGCGAGATGGTTGGCCTGGAGCACCTCGGGGCGAGCGGCGACGATGCGTGACGTCGCGCTGGTCACCGTCGCGCGTTCCGATTGGGGTATCTATCGTCCCGTTGTCCGGGAACTCGCGCACATGTCAGGCGTCGCCCTGAGGGTGCTCGCCAGTGGGATGCACCTCAATGAGCGGTTTGGCGAAACGGTGCGTCTCGTCGAAGAGGAGGCAGGCGCATCGGGGGTGCCCGTCGAGAGGGTGCCCATGGCCATTGCCTCGGATGCTCCCGTGGACATTGCCGCGGCGATGGGCGCCGGCATGCAGGCGTTCGGCCGCTCGTTCAGTGCGCGGCGGCCCGATATCCTGCTCGTGCTGGGAGACCGTTTCGAGATGTTTTCAGCCGTGGCGGCTGCCCTGCCGTTCGTCCTGCCGGTCTTCCACATCCATGGTGGCGAGCGCACGGCCGGCGCCATCGACGACGCCTTGCGGCACGCCATGACGAAGATGAGCCACATGCACTTCGTTTCGACCCGCGAGTACGGTCGACGTGTGCGGCAGCTCGGTGAGGACCCGTGGCGGATTGTGGTGAGTGGTGCTCCGGCATTGGACGAGATGCGCGACCTGCCCGAGATGGAGCTTGCGGACCTTTCCACGACCATCGGCTTCGACGTATCGCGACCCTATTTGCTGGTTGCATACCATCCCACGACGCTTGAACCCGGTGCGGTCCGCAGCGAAGGCAGCGCCGTGCTCGACGCCATCGCAGCCACCGGAATGCCGGCGCTCATCATGCTGCCCAACGCCGACCCGGGTGGGCTCGAACTCCGCGCGCTCATCCATGCCGCCTGCGCGCGCCATCATGACTGGTTCCCCATTGAGAATCTCTCATTCGGGGTCTTTCTGAACGTCATGCGACGATCAGCCGTGTTTGTGGGTAATTCCTCGAGCGGCATCATCGAGGCCCCGACGCTGCGGGTGCCGGTTGTCAATATCGGTCGTCGTCAGGAGGGGCGCGTTCGCGGAAGCAATGTCCTGGACGTGGAACCAGACAGCAGTCGAATCCTGGCCGCCATTCGCCAGACCCAGGAGACGTCGTGGCGGACGGCCCATCTCACCGGGGCCAACCCTCATGATGTCGGCGGTGCGGCCCGGATCATTGCCCGGAGCATTGCGGAGGTCCCATTGGACCGCCGGCTCTGCAACAAGGGTTTTGTCGATGTGCCAGTAGCGCGCCGCCAGCGTCCCGTGGGCGAGTTCACCGTGGCCCCGAGCGGTTCACTTCGCGACACTGCAGCGTGCATCAACGGCAATCGCGCGGGGGTTGCAGTGGTCGTCGACCACAACGGCGTTCTCGTCGATGTCGTGACGGATGGCGACATCCGGCGGGCGCTGCTCGCAGGAGCGACGCTCGAGAGTCCCGTTGACGTCCTGCGGTCACGCCGACGCAATGCGCCGTACGTCGGTTTTGCGACCGGTACCGAGCTGGAGTGGCTCCAGACGATGCGGGAGGGTCAGGTTCGCCAGTTGCCTCTCGTGGACCGCGATGGTCGTGTCGTCGACCTTGTGATTCGAGACGAACTGTCGGAGTCGGGGTGAGTACGAAGGCCAGTACGGTCTATGTGTCTTCGATGAATGCGCTCGGGACGGCCCGGGCGACGGCCCGCGCACTGGAGTTGGCCGGGCGCGCCGTGGACATTGCCGTGCCTCGCAGGTTGCGGGCAGCGGTCGAGGGGCAGGGGCTCGGCTATCCGATTCACGACACCGGGCCGGAGATGCCGGGGATTGATCGCCTCCACGATGAGCTGGCGTTTCATCTGTCGTCATTGACTCCAGGGGCCAATCCCGACAACGCCGTCCTGCAGCTTGGTGTGGGAGAGCGGGGCGGCCGGTTCCGGGCGCTGCGAACCGACATCCGCAGGGCCTGGAAACGCAATTTTGCGAGGCTTCCGAATCCGCTCGTCAACGCAATCCTCAGGAGAACCGTCGGCCGCAGAGTTCCCCGTGTCTTTTCTTCCGAACACGTGGTGGCGATCTCCTTCGCCGCGCGACCTGCACTGCTGTGCGCCGATGGTCTCGAGGTAGATACCGTCCTCGATAGCTGGGATCATCCGGTACGGAAATGTGCCGGCTACGTGACCCGGACGGTAATTGGCTGGAATCGGGAGCTGGCCTGGGAGTGGAAGGATTTTCAGGGCGCGGACCATATTGAGGTCGGCTTCCCGATCCGACTCGGCTACGCCCTGCGACAAAGGGTGACGCCCGTGGCCGGAGCACGGGGGGTCATCATGTATCCGATTGCCACCACGAGCCACATCAAGGAGTGGTTCATCGACGAGATGGCATTCCTGGGCGCCCTCGCAGACCGGGCAGCGGCGCGCGGCTGGCGGATCCTCGTCAAGCCCAAGCCGATGAGTACCGTCGCGGAGATTCCGGAGGCGATCCGGACCCATCCTGCGGTTCGGCTCGGTGGATTCGAAGCGGCATCGGGTGCCCTGGATTATGTGCTGGATGATGAGGTGAACGCTCGGCGGCTGGGCGAATTGGCCGAGGTCGAGGTGGTGCTCAATACCGTCACCACCTTTGGCCTTGACGCCGCGGCCGCCGGCGTACCGGTGCTTCAACTCGACCTTCGATCCAGTCGCGCCTGGCCGTCCCTTGCGTCCGCGGCGAGGAATCGTCACCTGCAGCGATACTTGTATCGTGGGATGGGGTGCCTGCGCCCGGGCGACACGCTGGAACAGCTGGATGCCGTGCTGGCCGATCGGGCCGTTCTTCTGTCTCGCGCCCAGACGACATCGGAGCAACTCAGGCGGTGGCTGGTCGATGACGTCGACGGTCTTTCTGAGGATGAGGTCATGGTGCGGGCCATGCGTCGCGTCGTGGGAGCGCAGGCGTGACAGGTCCGACGTTCATCGTTCCCTTGCAGGTGGAGGCATCGGCGGGTCCGCAGGCGGTGCACCTGCTCGCGGCGGCGTGGGCAGACGCGGCGATTCGACGATATGGTGAGGCCACGCTGTTGACGCCATCGGGCGTATTTGATCCGACGGCTCTTCGGACCAGGGCCAGCGGAGGTGCCGGTATCGGTGCCGGTGCGGCGCGAGGGCGGTCGCTCCTCAAGGAACTCGTGCCAGTGGTCGTGCGAACCACCATCAAGGACGCGCGCCTGCCCATGAAGGCCGTCGCGTTTGCCCGGCGTGCGTGGCAGGAGCCGCAGCCGACGGCGTTCGTCTGGCAGCACCACCAGCCCTGCGCGCTCGCGGGGCTGGCGGTGGCCCGCCGCTGGCGCCTGCCGCTGGTGCTTCACGTCGATGCGCCGGTCGTCTGGGAGTCAGGGCAATGGGGGGTGGAGCGGCCCCTTGGGGCGGCGGTCGAGCGATGGGGGGAGGGTCCGGTGGTCCGCCAGGCCGACCTCATTACGTGTCCGTCCGAAGAGGTCGCCGAAGCGCTGGTGTCGCGATTCCATGTCGGGCGCGATCGAGTGCTCGTCACTCCAGGCGGTGTTGATGTCCACAGGTTCACCCCAGATGGTCCGGACGTGGATGTCGGTCTCGACGTCGAGCACGTCATTGGATGGGTCGGGAGTTTCCGCCGATTCCATGGGCTGGAGCATCTCGTTCGGGCCGTGGCGCAGCTTCGCCATGACGGCCTCGACGTCGGCCTGCTTCTCGTCGGTGACGGTCAGGATCGTCCCCGGATCGAGGGGATGCTGAATGAGCTCGCGATCCCTGCGGCCTTGACGGGTTCAGTCCCCTCGACCGACGTGCCCGCCTATCTGCGTGCGATGGACGTTGCCTGCGTCACGCATCCCGGCGTTGGCGGCTTCCACTATTCTCCGATGAAGCTGCGGGAATATATGGCCAGTGGCGTCGCGGCCGTGGTCCCTGCGGTAGGCGAGTTGAAGCGCCTGTTCGTCGATGGGCAGGATGTGTGCAGCTACGACCCCGGCGTCGACGGTGCATTGGTGTCCGTGCTTCGCGATGTGTTGCGGGACGCGGCGCTTCGAGAGCGGGTGGCCGCCGGCGGTCTCGCGAAGATGCGTCGTGAGGGCAGCTGGGACGCGCAGTTGGAACGTGTCGTGGGGCGGCTGCTGTGAGCCAGGTCTTGTTTGACGGGTACTACGGCATGCAGAATATCGGTGACGATGTCTTCTGCGCCGTGGCCTCGGCCCACGCGCGAGAGAACTGGGGCATCGCCATGCCTGGCTTCACTGCCTCACCGACGTTCTTTCCGACGGTGGTCGGCACCCCCGTGCTGCCGGCGCGTCCCGCGTTTCGCGGACAGGTCCGGGCCGCAGCGGTGGCGCACGCCATCCGTCGACGGCATGTCGTGCATGCCGGAGGATCGACGTTCCACTCGATGTGGGGGCGCTTTCGCGATCAGGCACGCCTTCATCGGCTGGGGCTCATTACGCTCCAGGCGGCTGGCGTTTCCATTGGTCCTTTTCACTCAAGGGCCGAGGGTCGGCGTGTCGGGGACTTCCTGCGGCGGTTCTCGAGCGTGACCGTTCGCGACAAGGCGTCCCTGGAGCGCCTGGCTGACATTGCTCCCGATGTACCGGCCACGTTGGTTCCCGATATGGCCCTCCACTATCCGGGCATCGCCGGCATCGCGCCTCATCGGGGCAAGACGGGCATCCTCGGGGTGACGGTCGCTCGTCATGAGTCACTGCGGGGCGGTGATATCGGTGTCGAGAGCCGACGTCTTGCTCGGGTTCGTGAAATCGCCGGGGAATACCTCAAGCGCTCGGGCGGGCGCCTCAGGGTGTTCAGCTTCAACGGTCATCCGGGAAACGGCGACGATCACACGGCGCGCACACTGTTTCCCGGGGCGGACGTTGAACACGTGGGATGGTGTCGCGATACGGCCTGGTTCGTCAGGTTGCTGGCGGAGTGTGACCTCGTCATCGGTATCCGCCTGCACGGTGCGGTGCTCGCATCAGCGCTCGGTCTGCCGTCAGTGACCGTTCCCTATCATGCGAAATGCACCGAGGTCCTCGCCGGGCTTTCTGGATGTGTCGTCGATTCAGGTCAGGCCACCATTGACGACCTGCTTGGTGCGGCGCACCTGCCGCCGCAGCGAACGCCTGGCCCGTCGGCGTCGCCGTTCGCTCCTGCTCTGCCACATTGAATCGGAGGTTCAGATGGCGTCGCGACATGGTCATTGGCTGCAGCCCGACTGGAGTAGCAGTACCTACGCAGACCGGGTCGAGGCCATCGCACCGATGCTGACTGGGCAGAACGTGCTCGATATCGGGGCTGCATCGGGTCTCAATCGACCCGACTGGGTCCATGCTGGCATTGCCCGCGTGGCGAGTCGCGTCGTGGGCATCGATATCGACGCCGAGAGGGTGGCTGCGGCCCGTGCTCGGGGATACGACTTGCGGCTTGTCAATGCTGAAGGCTTCGATCTGGGTGAGCGTTTTGATGTCGTCTTCGCTGGCGAATTGATTGAGCACCTCGCTGATTTTTCATCGTTCCTGAAGGGGGCAAGAGCCCACCTCAAGCCCGGTGGGCGCCTCGTTCTCACAACGCCCAACGTGTTTGCGCTCTCGAACTTCATCTATCGGTTCGGCGGCAAGGCACGAATCCACCAGGAACACACCTGCTGGTTTTGCGAGGACACGCTGACCGCGCTCCTCAAGCGCGAGGGTTTCGTCGTTGAGACCGTCAGGTACCTGCCACACCAGACGCCCGGCCGGGCCCGTGCGCTCGCTGCGGGAGCCGTACGGATGCTCCTCCCGGAGCGCCTCGCGTGGCGCACGATTCTCGTCAGCGCCGTCGTGGCTCCAAAGAAGCATGTCCAGTCCGGTTGACGTCTTCCTGTTGACGGGGGGCGCGCAGCAGCTCGTCAATGCGTTCGAGGCACGTGCCGCCTTCGATTCGCCACGACCTGTGCTCGTCGCTACGCCGGGCCTCATCTCATTCGGTGCCCGGGACTTCGAGGCATGGTCCCACATCAGCGCCGTCACACTGAAGCGGCCTCGGAATGCCGTGGCGCGTCGAGTTGCTGTCTGGGACTTCGAACGCATGATCCGCCAGGCGTTGAAGGGAGTTGCGATCGATCGATTGTTCCTGGGGCACTACGGGGAGGTCTTTCGAGCGATTGCGCATGCGACCCAGCCACGCGAAGTGGTGCTGTTGGATGACGGAACGGCTGTGATCAAGGCCGCACGGGATCGCAAGGCGGCGCTGGCGGGGCAAACGATGCCAGCGGCCCCACTTCGGACGCGATTGCGTCGGATGCTGGCCCCCGGTGACATCAGGCGATTGACCTTCTTCTCTGCCTACTCCCCTGAACTCGGCCCCGAAGATCGTCTGGTCGTCAACGCCTACGAGTGGGCGAGACGATCTTCTGCCGCAATGCCGCCCCGGCCACAGATTGACTTCCTGGGTCAGCCACTCTGGAAGAATGGCGACATTGCGCCTGCAGCCTATTGGAAGGCCGTCATGCGCCTCGTCGCACCGCTCCCTCTCCCCGTGCGGTATCTCTGTCATGCGTCGGAAGACATTGATGCTGTTCGGCAGCAGATTTCGGGCCTGTCGGTGGATGTGGCGAGACCGATGCGACCCTATGAGCTGCAGTTGGTGAGCGATGGTGCGCCCGCCTCGGTTCTCGGGTTTGCCTCGTCAGCACTGGTCAGTGCGGCGGCCATCCTGGGGCAAGGTTCGGTTGTCTCCTTCGAGATTCCGGAGGCGAAGATTGTTTCCGGCGCACGGCGTCGCGAGATCTTTCGCGGGATCTACGCGTCGTTTGCGCAGAATCCGGCCATCGAAGTGCGACGAGATGACATGATCTGGGGGGGCGGCGAGACCTGATGCATGCCGTCGATTCGACCTACGGTTGGATGGCGTGGGCGATTCTGTCGGTCATCATCGTCATTGTCGGCGTCGGCGCCATTCCCACGACCTATCCGGCGGCGGTGCGCAGGTTGATTGCCGCCGGCGTGCTCCTCCATCTCGCAGGCTCGGTACTTCGGATGAGCCTCATGGTGGTCTGGTATGGCCGAGGCGATTTTCTGGCCTATTACGCCGACGGGCTCGACATTGCCGAGTCGCTGAGACGGTTTGATACCGGGCCATTCTTCGCGTCCCCAGAGTCATGGGGCACCGCATTCGTGCAGCGGGTGTCCGGGCTGGTGCTCTTCGTGGTGGGGCCATCGATTCGGGCCGAGTTC
>Ga0172372_10006141_pt1 | contig 16466 bp, 20 predicted proteins | sample LakKiv5m_2_FD_114544 | JGI IMG/M metagenome (GOLD analysis project Ga0172372, IMG submission 114544) | Freshwater microbial communities from Kabuno Bay, South-Kivu, Congo - kab_092012_9.5m | ecosystem: Environmental > Aquatic > Freshwater > Lake | place: Democratic Republic of the Congo...
AACGTCAGCGGAGTGCCTCCGGCGATACGTTTGGGAGACGTGAAAGTGGGAGCCGATGGTGTTGTGCAGTTGACGGTGTCGAGTGCGGATGTATTCGGGGTGAGTGTCGAAGCGTCTACGGATGTGCGGGTTTGGGAGTTGGTGAGCACCGTCGCGACACATGGGATAAGCGCCGTGGTGGTGGATCCGGTGGGCGGTGGGCGGCGAGCCCGGTATTATAGGGCACGTCGGCGTTGATCGTTACGGTTCGGTGATCTCGCACGATCAATCCTCGGTGATGTCGAGCATCGCTTTCTGGAGGTGGTTTCGGAGTTGTTCCTTTTCGGATTCGGGGAGATTTCTTGGGATGCGAATGGGTTTGCCGACATGAATGAGGCAGCGGGCGAAGGGGAGGGGGATTTGGAACTGATCCCAGCTCCGGAGGGTGATTTTGTGCGAGATGGAGAAATTGACGGGGACGATGGGATGTCCAGTGATCTGAGCGGTGGCGAGGATTCCGTCTTGGACCGAGTATTTAGGGCCGCGTGGGCCATCGGGAGTTATGGCGACGTCGAGACCTTTTTGAGCGACGGAGACGATTTCTAGGAGGGCTTGATGGCCGCGTCGGCTGGAGGAACCTCGCACTGCCTGGACGCCGAAGGACTGAAGCACAGCGGTGAGGAAGGCTCCATCTTTGCTGGCGCTGACCAGAGCGGCGAGGATCCTGGGTGGCCCGGTGAGGCCTGCGCGTTGGCGATAAAGAAACATGGAGAGCGCCAGGCGGTTGTGCCAGATGCAGAAGATTCTGGGGTGCTGGTTATCATTCCAGGCGGCGAGACTTCCTGGGGCCCAGCGGACGCGAAGGGTGAGAGTCAGCGCACGTTCGAGAACGAAGATCAGGCAGGCGGCGAGCTTTTGGTGCCATTTTGGTGAGTGCGGGATGACTGGGGTGGAGGATCTTGGTTTAGCGGGCTTCGGGTGTGGGTGTGGGCGTGGATGTGGAGTCATTCTAGGCTCCTCCCTTTTTCAACGACGCGCGGACGAGATCTTCGACGGAGGCCTTTTCACCGAGGAGAATTTGAGAAGCTTTGACGGCATCGTGGGCTTCTTGGTGTTTGAGTCCGAGAGCGATCAGCGCGAGCACTGCATCGTTTAGACGTTGATCGGGTTCGGGCAGGCTGCGGGAGGCGCTGCTCGCTTCCCAAGCGCCGGAGGCACCGATCTTATCTTTGAGTTCGACGACGATCCGTTCGGCTGTTTTTTTGCCGACGCCTGAGATGCTGGAGAGCGCTTTGAAGTTTCCCTCTACGACGGCACCGCGGAAGGCCTTCACGTTCATCCCGCTTAGAATGTTGAGGGCGATTTTAGGTCCGATCCCACTCACGGTGTGGATGAGCAGACGAAAGAGTTCCCGTTCTTCCTCGGTCATGAAACCGTAGAGTATGTGGGCGTCTTCGCGAATCGTGAGGTGGGTCAGGATGCGGACCGGTTGACCGGGTTGCGGTAAGCGGTCGAAGGACGAGAGAGGAATCAGGACCTCGTAACCAACGCCGCCGACGTCGATGATGGCTTGTGTTGGGAGGGAGGAGGCGACGGTACCTTTGAGGAATGTGATCATACTTTTCGAGGTTTAGAGAGAGAGAATGGATTCTGCTCTTGGACGAGCGTGAGTGCGAGGGCGAGGGCATCGGCGGCATCGGGATCGGGTTCCTCGGGAAGTTGGAGCATTCGTTGCACCATTTTTGCGACGGCCGATTTCTGTGCCGCTCCGTATCCGACGATGGCCTGTTTCATTTTACGGGGGGCGACCTCGAAGATGTTTAGGCCGGCTTCGGCGATTGGGGAGAGGGCAGCCCCACGGGCCTCGCCCATGATGAGGGCTGTTTGGAGATTTTGAGCGAAGAACAACGCTTCGATGGCGCAAATGTAGGGTTTATGTGTGTGGATCAGATCTCGGAGCGTGACGCTAATTTTCGCGAGGCACCGCGAGCGAGGCCAGGAGGCAGGGCAGGAGATTCGCCCGTGGACGACGGCCTGAGAGGTGGGGCGCTGGACGAGGATGATACCGAAACCCGTGCCACGGAGGGAGGGGTCGACGCCTAGAACCAGTTTTCCGACTAAGGACTCGGGTTGGGGCTCCTGGAGGGATGCGGTGTGTGCGCGGTTTTTAGGACCCCGGGCGACTCGATCTGTGAGCTGTCTAAATTGTTCTGGCGTGATACCCACGGCTGCGACTTTGGCAGACCGTTTTGGCAAAGGCCAGATCGGCCTTTGGTGAGTAGCCTAGGGGAGGAGGAGGCGCAGGGCGTCGCTCAGTTGGTGCAGCGTGTGTGGGAGGCTATTGAAGGCGGATGAATTCTGCACAAGGCCGAATCCCGAAGCCAGGGTTAGGAGAAAGAACGCGACGGCCTCAACCGTTGATCCATGACAGAGAGTGGCTTGGGGTAGCGGTGTGGACCTGGGAGAGGCGAGTTGGAGTTGGAGTTGGGGAACGACGACTGGGTTGGGGGAGAACGTCAAGCCGACGGGGCGGGCGAGCACGGGGAGTGGTCGGCTTTGTTGAGACAGGGTGCAAGCTTTGTGCGGGGGTGGAAGGACGATTGAGGTGGGGCTTGCGATGGTCGATCGGGGTTGGTGCGGGTATGAGGGGTTGGTGGGGGGGGTGAGACGGGGGTTAGTGCGGGAGTCGGTGTGAGAGGCTGCTTGGGGCTGGGTCTGCGATACCGTATTCGTTTTCATCTGGGTGTTGAACCCAGGAAGGGTCGGAGGAGTTTCAAATTATTTTTCGACGGCGTGGAGGAAGCCTTTCTACTTCGAGGCTGGGAGGAGGAAGAGCCGTGCATCCCCGGGGCCGAAGGAGAGCTGAATACCGGGTAGCTCGGGGGAATCATCGAGCAGGGGGGATTCGGCTCCAGAGGATTTGTCGACTTCGACGATTGACTGGATGGAGGCGTCGAAGTTGACGGTGGGCCAGGCGGTGTGAGAGTAGCTGTGATTGACCAAGACAACGGCGCGACGGCCGTCCTGATGCTGATGGGAGCCGACAATGAATTCGACTTCGGGATCGGTTGGTAGGCGGGTCAGACTTTTGATTGAGGACTGGGCAAGGGACGACACCGGTTGATCGGAGCGATATCGGAAGGCGTTGAGGCAAGTAAGTTTCATGAGCGTTGGGCCCCAGGCTTGGAGTTCGAGGTTGATTCGGCGAGCTTCGTCGTAGTGACGGGTGCGACGACCTTCGGCGGTGATCAGTGCGCCACCCTTTGGAAACTCGCCTGTGCCGCCGTTGCCTTTGCCTGGTGTCCAGTAGCAGAAGTAGAGAATGCCTTTGGCTCCATAGGCGATCGAGGTGAAGATCTGCCATCGTATTTGAGCCTCGGTTGGATCCATGCGATTGGCGAACGGCATGGAGTAAAAATAGTTCCAGAACGGGATACGCGCACGGAGCGCATGCTGTCGAAACGTCTCGAGATTTTTGCAGTAAGCATCGCGGGTGTCGGAGTCGGGTCGCATGGCGGGGTAGTGATCCATGGATAGGACCTCGGGTTTTACGATCTCGATGAACTTTGAGATGTAGTCATCGTAGGAAGCCGCGCCGAGCTGGGTGGAGTTTGCGTAGTTTGGGAAGAGGTTGACGTAGCCGAACCGGCCTGGCCGTTTGGCTCGGATCTCGGAGGCCCGTGCGCCGAGCTTTGGGAAGTCGGCGGTGCTAGGTTCATCGGTGAGCAGATAGCCCCAGCAGGCTGGGCCGTCCGGCAGGTTCTCGGTGGGTTCGGCGGATTCGACGAGAGCACGGAGGCCGAGTTGGTTGCAGAGGTCGAGCTGCTGTGTGGCGGATATGGCTGGGGTTCCGACGACGAGATTGAAGTGAGCATCAGCGATCTCGCGGTAGCGTTGTTCGACATTTTCTTTGGTTTGGGGGCCGACCCAATAACCGATGGCGAAACGATCTTGGCGGAAGGACTGGGCTTGGGGAGTGAGTAACGACGAAAGCAGGAGGCCGAGAAGGAAGCCGGGCAGAGCGAGGCGGGAGATGCGTTTCATGAGATGTCTGGGGGCAAGGGTAGCGCGGAGTTGGAAGTCAAGCGACGGGGATGGGGATGGGGCGAGCGTGTGGGGGTGATGTCGATGGTTTTGAGGCGCTGGGTTGGTGTGGTTTCTCTTCTAGGGAGCGAGTGGTTGGAACTGTTTTCGATAGTGTGATTGGCGCTGGGTTACGAGCTGGATGTAGCTTTGGGTGGAAGGGAAGGTGATTTGTTGGATAAAGTTGGCGTGGTTGGTGGAGGCTTGACCGGTTTTCCAACGCAGAACATTGGCGCGACCGGCGTTGTAGTCGGCGAGAGCGAAGGGCAACGGGTTATCAGTTTGGCGATAACGTTTGAGCAACTTGCTCAGATACCAAGCACCGATCAGAGTGTTGGTGCGAGGATCGTTCAGGGAACGTTCGTCGAAGGCTTCGATCCGTTCGGCTGTGGCCCATTCTTTTGCTGCGAGACTGCGGATTTGCATGAGACCCACTTCACCTGCAAGGCCTTTGGCGTCGGGGTTAAAGGCACTTTCCTTCCAGATGACAGCCTTGACCAGCGCTGGTTCGAGGCGGTAGCGCTTTGCGGAAGCGAGGATGATTGAATCGAAGCGTTTTTCCTTACGAGCGAGAAGCCACCACCGAGCGACGAAGAAGTCGATAGTGAGCAGGACTATGAGTAAGATAGGCCAATAGCGGCGCACGGATGGGAGCGTAGTTAGTCCACCGTATCGAGCTGTCCGGACCTAGGTTTGGGATCCAGGTTGGGGCGGAGCATTCGTTTTTGACGTTCTCGATCTCCGGCGTTGCGGACGACAGGGATTGGTTTTTCGGAGTTGATATCGAGTCCTGTGACGTACATGGCAGCGGAGCCGGTCATGGGGAGGGGGATAAAATCCTGGACCTGTTGCAGATTCCATTTTTCTTTTTTGAGGAACTCCTCGACGGCCCCCATTTCCTTCTCGGTGCAGCCAGGGAAGCTAGAGATGAAATACGGGACGAGGTACTGTTCTTTTCCTGCATCCTCACTCAATTCGAAGAATTTTTCCATGAATGCGGGGAAGTCGCCGGCGGGTTTGCGCATCCGACGAAGCACTTCGGGGTGCATATGTTCGGGAGCGACTTTCATGTGTCCGGAGACGTGGTTTTGGACGAGTTCCTTCATGTATTCTGGGGTGCGCAGGGCGACATCCATGCGGATTCCGGATTGGACGAACACATGTTTCACGCCGGGCTGTTTGCGTGCGCCGCGGAGGAGATCCAGGCCTGGTTGCTCTTGAATTCCGAAGTGGGGGCAGATGGAAGGCCAGAGACAACTTGGGCGGTGGCATTTTTTGCAGGCGTCGACATGTCCGTTTTGGGCGGCGTAGAGATTGGCGGTAGGGCCGCCGAGGTCCGAGATGGTGCCTTTGAATGAGCCGGATTCGGTGAGTTTTCGAATTTCTTTGAGCACGGAGTCGACGCTCCGGCTAGAGAGGAACTTACCCTGATGAAAGCCTAAGCCGCAGAAGGTGCAACCACCGGCGCAGCCACGGGAGACGATGATCGAGTCCTTGATGGTCGCGAAGCCGGGAACGGGGCTGGTGTATGAGGGGTGGGCTAGGCGTTGGAAGGGGAACTCGTAGAGCGCATCAAGGTCGGGGCCATCAAGTGGGAATGCGGGAGGTTCCATGACGACGGCGCGGTTGCCGTGCATTTGGACGAGACGTTTGCCACAGTGGGGAGTTTGTTGGGCTTCAACCACCTTGGTCAGGCGGAGCAATTTGGATTTGTCGGCTTGGAGATCTTCCCAGGAAGGGAGGATGATACAATCTTTGAAGTCTGCGGCGGCGGTAGCCTTTGCGCCGAGGAAGACGGCGGTACCTCGAATGCCAGCGAGATGAGGATTGCCGGCGCGGAGACGTTTAACGATCTCGCGAGCCGCAAACTCGCCCATGCCATAGACGAGCAGGTCGGCTTTGGCTTGGGTCATGATGGAGGGGCGGAGTTTATCTTCCCAGTAGTCGTAGTGAGCGACACGGCGCATGCTGGCTTCCATACCTCCGAGCACGACAGGAACGCCTGGGAAAGCTTGTCGGCACATTTGGGAATAGACGATGGACGCGTGGTTGGGACGTTTGCCTGGGACACCACCGGCGCTGTAGACATCCTCCTTACGCTTATGTCTTGCGGCGGTGTAGTTGGAGAGCATGGAGTCGAGATTACCCGCAGTGACCCCGACGAAGAGCTTTGGGGTGCCCATGACTTGAATGGACTCGATTGTGGTCCAATCGGGTTGAGCGATGATGCCGACGCGCAGGCCTTCGGCTTCGAGCACCCGGCCGATCATGGCGGCCCCGAAGGAGGGGTGGTCGACGTAGGCATCACCCGTGATGATGAGCACGTCGAGCTCGGACCAGCCTCGGGCTTCCATATCGAGGCGGGACATGGGGAGGAACCCGGTTGGCTTTATATGAGAGGACACGGTCGCTTCACTCGGCATAGGTCGGCTACAGTGCTTGATGAGCTGAGGTTATGCAAATAGGGAGTGAGTGGAAGGCGTGGGAGGGGTGGAGGATGGGGTTGGAATTCACGTTTGGCGAGCTTGCTTGGGCGGATGCGAGGGCGTAGGGTTTGGCCTTGTGAAGGGAACGTTTATGAAACGAGCATTGCGTTGGTGTGGTGGTGTGATTTTTGTGACGCTGGTCGGGACGGGCGGTAGTGCATTGGGTGCGGACGCAGGAGGGCAGGCAGCGGCGATTGCGGAACGGCAGGAGTTGCGTGAAGCCCTCCAGTCGTTATCGGCGAAGGTGGATGACTTGTGGACGGCGCAGGCAGCGCAGCAGAAGCGGGTTGTGGCCTTAGGGGAGGAGATCAATCGGCTGCGGATGGAACAGGATCGGGGGGTTGGTAAGCTAGCGACGCGTGAGGAGTTGCAGAAGCTTTCGGAATCGGTGCGGCAAGCGGTGCGGGAGTTGGATGAGAAGCGGATTGCGGATCGGAAGTTGATTTTGGAGGAGTTGAGGAAGCTGGAGAAAATGCCTGTGGTTACGGCTCCGGTGGCCCCGCCTTCGTCGGTGGAAGGAAAGGGGCGTGTAGCGGAGCAGCATCCCAAGGGGAGCAGCGGAGGTGGCAGTGGGCCTGGGGAGACGGTTGCGGCACCTCGGGAAGGATATGAATACGAGGTAAGGAAAGACGACACGCTGTCGACGATACTCCAAGCCTATAATGATGAGTTTAAGAAGCAGGGCAAGAAGACGCTCACGTTGAAGCAGGTTTTGGATTTGGAGGAGAACAAGCACATCAAGCCAAACGCATTGAGGGTTGGGCAGAAGATCTTCATCCCGGATCCGCCGAAGAAGCCGTGAGAGGGATGGTGATCGCGGTGAGGTATTGAACGATGAAGACGTTGCGTCGGCTGCACCTGTATTTAGGCTGCTTTTTTGCGCCTCTGCTCCTTTTTTATTTATTAACCGGATGGTATCAGACCGTGAGTACGAACCGGACGAAGACGGAGGGGGAGGCTGGGGATTGGTTGACGCGCATGACGTCGGTGCATGTAGACCAGATCTATCCGGCGGCTACGGCTGAGGCGTATTCGCCGAGGCTTTATCGGGGCTTAGTGGTGGTGATGTCAGTTTGCTTGATCGTGACATTGGGGTTGGGTATTGTTTTGGCATTCCGACTGAGCAGAACGAAGTGGCCCGTTTATCTGGCCCTTTTGATGGGGTTCATTGTGCCGATGCTTCTGCTCTGGCTGGGACAGAAGCGATGAATCTGATCGACTCCGTATTGAAGCGGGACGCCAGCCACTTGTATGCGTGGTTACTGATTGGCTTGGTTTTACTGACGATGGGTTTGATTTGGGTGACGACGCGGTTTCGGTATCACATTGGAGAGAAGCAATTGGAGGTGCGGTTGTTTGGGATTTGCGTGAGGCGGGTTGCGTTTGGGAACATTGAGCGCGTATCGAAGCGTCCGCCGACGATATCGGAGAATTGGGGGAATACGTTTCGGCCTGGGATGCGGCAGTTAGTGATTCATCGGAGGCGGGGGCTTTTGAAGGAGTTGGTCATTACGCCGAGGAATCGGTATTTATTTAAAGCGCAGTTGGAGCAGGCGATGCGGGGAGGTGGGATGGTGACGGGTTTGATGGCGGTTGGGGCGGAGGAGGAGGGGGTGATTGGTGAGGGGGACGAGTTGGTGAAGGACTAATTTTCTATTTTCGTACTTGTCAATGATAGGGCCACTGAATAAGTTCTCGTCCCCTTTGCTATGAAGGCTGAAATTCATCCACGGTATATTGATGCTGAGATCCGTTGCGCCTGTGGCAACGTGATTAAGACACGTTCCACAAAGCCGTCCATCGCGATTGGTATTTGCAACGCCTGCCACCCGTTTTATACGGGGCAACAGAAGTTCGTCGACACGGCGGGCCGCGTTGACAAATTCCAACAACGGATGGCTAAGACCCAGGCTGTGCAAGCGGCGCAAGCTGCCGCTGATACGGCCAAGAAAAAGCGCAAGTAGAGTTTGTCATTGCACCGCCCGCAGGAGATCGTTACCTGCGGGCGGTTGCTTTTTCGTGCCTGCGTGGGTTGGTTTTTTTGGCGTTTCCGTTGGTGCTGAGTGGGGTTTAGTATCTCCCGATAGAATACATGGAACTCGACTTAAAGACCTACATTGATCGGTTTGAGCGCAAGTTCGCGGAGGTTGAGAGCAGCCTGAGCGATCCGAAGGTGTTTGACCAACCGCAGCGCTATCAGGAGTTATCTCGCGAATATTCCCGGCTGAAGGAGATTGTTGCGAGTGGTCGGAGTTACCTCAGAGTGCTGAAGGATTTGGGGGAGAACCGTGAGTTGCTGAAGGCGGATTCGGTGGACCCTGAATTGGCGGCGATGGCGAAGGAAGAAGTGACTCGTTTGGAGGGGGAGTTTTCGGTTTTGGAGTTGGAGGTGCGTCGTGGGTTAGTCCCTCCGGATCCGGCGGATTCGCGCAATACAATCATCGAGATTCGGGCGGGTGCAGGGGGTTCGGAATCGGCCCTCTTTGCGGCGGACTTGTATCGGATGTTTACGCGGTATGCGGAGGGGAAGGGGTGGAGGGTGGAGACGCTTGATAGCAGCCCTTCGGACTTGGGAGGTTTGCGTGAAGTGGTGATGAACGTTTCCGGGCAGGACGTGTATCGTCGGTTGAAGTACGAGAGTGGCGTTCATCGGGTTCAGAGAGTTCCGGCGACGGAGGCCCAGGGGCGAATTCACACGAGCACGGCGACCGTTGCGGTTTTGCCGGAGGCTCAGGAAGTGGATTTGCAGATCAAGCCTGAGGAATTGGAGATCACAGTCTGTCGGGCGTCGGGGCCTGGGGGGCAGGGGGTGAACACGACGGATTCGGCGGTGCAGATTCTGCACAAACCGACGGGGTTGATTGTGCGGTGTGCGGACGGGCGATCGCAGCAAAAGAACAAGGCGCAAGCGATGACGGTATTGCGGTCGAGGCTTTTGGAGGCGCGGATTGCGGAGGAGAACGCGAAGTATGCGGCGCAGCGGAAGGCGCAGGTGGGGACTGGGGAGAGGAACGAGCGGATCCGGACGTATAACTTTCCACAGAACCGTGTGACGGATCATCGGATCGAGTTAACCCTTTACAATCTGCCGATGTTTATTGATGGGGATTTGGATGGGGTGATTGAGCCGTTGATGAACTACGATTTGGAGCAAAAGTTAGCTTTGGTGAAGCTTTGATGCGATGGAAGGGGGAAAACCGTTGACGCTACCAGGGGTGTTACCTAGATTGGTGCTCGACGAGAAAATTGACCCGATTTGTTCATGAGTAACCCTGCGAGTGCCTCTACTGCTGCTAAAGGATTGGAAGGAGTTATTGCCGCCAGCACTCGCTTAAGCGATGTGCGCGGGGATGTGGGACGCCTGATCTATTCTGGCTACGACATTGATGAGTTAGCAGGCAACGTGACCTATGAAGAGGTGGTGCATCTCTTGCACCATGGTTTCCTGCCGAACGCGGCGCAGTTGGCGGATCTGAAGGCGCGATTTGCGGCGGCACGGGAGCTTCCCCAGGGGGTGGTTGATCTGATTCGATCCCTACCGGCCAACACCCCTCCGATGCACGCGTTGCGGACCTGCATTTCGGCATTGGGCTGTTTTGATCCGAGCTGTGATGACGACAGTATGGACGCGCATCGAGAGAAGGCGATGCGGTTGATTGCGCAGATCCCGATTATCACGGCGTATTTTCATCGGTCTCGGGAGGGTAAGGCCCTGCTGTCCTCGGATTCGACATTGGGCGAGGCTGCGAATTTTCTCTATTTGCTAAACGGGGTGAAGCCATCGGAGGAGCAGGTGCGGACGATGGACATGTGCTATGTCTTGCACGCTGACCACGGGATGAACGCGTCGACTTTTAGTGCGCGAGTGACCATTGCCACGTTGAGCGACATGTATTCTGCGATTACGACTGCGATAGGCACGCTCAAGGGGCCTTTGCATGGAGGTGCCAATGAGGGGGTCATCAAGATGCTTCGGGAGATTGGCAATTTGGACAAGGTGGAAGCGTATGTTGAGGATTGCCTAGCTCAGAAGAAAAAGATCATGGGCATTGGGCATCGGGTTTACAAGGTCTTGGACCCACGGGCGCCGCATTTGAAGCGGATGGCGCAGGTTTTGAGTGCCAAACTTGGGGAGCCGAAGTGGATCCAGATGAGCGAGAAGATCGCTGAGATGATGTTGAGTCGGAAGGGGCTGCACGCGAACGTGGATTTCTATTCGGCGACGGTTTATTACTCCTTGGGCATTCCAACGGATTTGTTCACCCCGATTTTTGCCATTGCGCGGACGGCGGGTTGGACGGCGCATGTGTTGGAGCAGTTGGCGGATAACCGACTCATTCGACCTCAGAGCGTCTATACTGGGCCTGTTGGTTTGAAGGTGGTGGCTGTCGACCAACGTTAGGCTGGTAGGTGGGGAGGGAGTTGGAGACTCCGGGTAAGATGGGGCTGTTATCGGATGCCTCAGCCGTCGGCTCTATTTGGAGGCAACGAAGTTTTTCAGAGTCGGTGGGGGATTGCGGTTGGGTGGATGACTTTGAACTGGGAATAGCACTAAACAAATGAATCTTCACGAATATCAAGCCAAGCAATTGTTGGCGCAGCACGGGGTAGCGGTACCTGGCGGGGAGGCCTGTCAGACGGCGGAACGGGCGCGGGAGATTGGGGCGAAGCTCTTTGCTGACGGGCAGAAGTTGGTGGTTGTGAAGTCCCAGATTCACGCTGGGGGGCGAGGGAAGGGAGTATTTAAGAGCGGGTTTGCGGGAGGGGTGAAGCTGTGTAAGTCGGAGCAGGATGTTTTTGATAAAGCGTCGGCGATGCTGGGAAATGTGCTCGTCACGAAGCAGACGGGGCCGGATGGTCGGGAGGTCAAAACCCTGTTGATCGCGAGTGCGGAGACGATTGTTAAGGAGCTCTATTTGGCGGTGTTATTGGACCGGGCGACATCGCGGCCGTTGTTCATGGTGAGCACGGAAGGCGGGATGGACATCGAGGAAGTGGCGGAGAAGCACCCTGAGAAGATTGTTAAGGAGACGATAGATCCTGCGGTTGGGATGATGCCTTATCAGGCGCGGAAGTTGGCTGCGGCGCTTGGTTTGCGAGGCGAGATGATGGGGCAGGCGACCAAGTTTTTGATGGGCGTTTATAAGGCGTGGTGGGAGTGCGATGCGGCGATGCTTGAGATCAACCCGCTTTGCATTGTTTCGGGGCCGGATGGGAAGGAGTCGTTGGTGGCGGTGGATGCGAAGATGTCGATTGAGGACAACGCACTATTTCGGCACAAGAAGATTCAAGAGATGCGTGATTTGGGGGAGGAAGCGCCGCTTGAGATTGAAGCGAGCAAGTTCAACCTAAACTATATCAAGCTGGATGGGGACATCGCGTGCCTGGTGAATGGGGCTGGATTAGCGATGGCGACGATGGACATCATTCAGCATTACGGGGGGAGTCCGGCAAACTTTCTGGATGTTGGAGGAGGGGCGAGCAAGGAGCAGGTTTCTGCGGCCTTTAAGATCATCCTGAGCGACCCTCATGTGAAGGGGATATTGGTAAACATATTTGGAGGTATCATGGACTGTAACGTCATTGCGACCGGCATTGTGGCGGCGGTTCGGGAGACCGGTTTGACGTTGCCATTGGTGGTGAGGCTGGAAGGGAACAACGTGCAGATGGGCAAGCAAACGCTGTCTGAGTCGGGTTTAACGATTATCAGTGGAGACAGCATGGCCGACGCGGCCCAGAAGGTGGTGACAGCGGTTGCGGCGGTTTGAGCAGGGCACGTTCAACGAATATTTAGCAGAGAGAGGAATTTCATGGCCATACTTGTTACTCCCCAGACGAAGGTTTTGGTGCAAGGTATTACGGGCAGTTTTGGAGCGAGGCACACTCAACTGAGCCTTGCGTATGGAAGCCAGATTGTGGCGGGGGTGACCCCTGGTAAAGGCGGGCAGCTTTTTGAAGGAAAGGTGCCAATCTTTGATACGGTGAAGGAGGCCATGGAAGCGACGGGAGCGACGACGAGTGCGGTTTTCGTGCCCCCCCCGTTTGCAGCGGACGCGATTTTGGAGGGTGTTGATGCGGGGTTAGATTCCGTGGTTTGCATCACGGAGGGGATCCCGGTTCGAGACATGATGTCGGTGAAACGCGCGATGCCGGGTAAGCGCACGCGGTTGATCGGCCCGAACTGTCCCGGGATTGTGACACCGGGGGAGGGAAAAGATTCTCATGGAGGGTGTCGGATCGGCATTGCGCCGGGCTATATCCATAAGAAGGGCCACATTGGTGTCGTTTCGCGCAGCGGGACATTGACCTATGAAGCGGTGTGGCAGTTGACCTGCCGTGGGATTGGTCAGTCGACGTGTGTTGGCATTGGTGGGGATCCTGTGAACGGGACGTCGCATTTGGACGTGATCAAGATGTTCAACGAGGATCCGGACACGCACGGGATCATCATGATCGGGGAGATTGGGGGGTCGGCAGAGGAAGAGGCGGCTGAATGGATCAAGCAGTATTGTAAGAAGCCTGTGGCTGGGTTTATTGCCGGGGCGACGGCACCTCCTGGACGAAGGATGGGGCATGCGGGAGCGATTGTGAGTGGGGGCAAGGGGACCGCAGCCGCGAAGATAGCAGCCATGAAAGATGCGGGCATTGCGATTGCAGAGACACCATCGGTGATGGCTGAGGCTTTGCTTCGGTTGATGTGATCGGGGTTGCGGTCCGTGATCGGTGTGTTTGCGCGCGCGTGGTGGGCAGACGATGAACATCATCGATGCGATCCTGAATGTAGCTCTGGTGTTACTCTGGCTGAACGCGACTGTTCGGCAGTGGACACTCAGCGGGCCGCAGACAGCGCGGTCACTATTGCGCACCCTTGAGCGAACGGAGGTTCCAACCCCTCGTCGTTGGGTATCCCTGATTGGATTTACAGCGGTGGTATTTTTGAGGGCGGTGTTTTATTGGCAGATCGGATCGGCAGTGGGTTGGACCCCGGCGATCGATTTGGGGGCGTTTTCGATTTCGTTTCGGAGCGATCATTTTTCGAGGATGCTCTTGTATTCCCTCTTGTGCATCGCGAAGTGGTTACTGGTTCTCTACGTTGCGATTGTATTCTTGGTCTTGTTGACTCGGACGGTAGGAGCTGGGGATTCGCTGCATCGATTTATACTGCATCAGCTTGGGATTCTGGGGCGGTTTTCGCCTTGGGTCGCTGCGGGGGCCACGGTGTTTGCGGCGATGCTTGTTTGGGCTGCGGTGGTCTATCCGTTGTCGCGCTTGGGGATTTTCCCCAACCCTCGAGGGATTGGAATGGTGATGGCACAGGGGGTGATGCTGAGTTTAGGGATCTGGTTGAAGATGCGCTGGGTGATTTGGGGGATACTGCTGTTGTATATTCTGAGCACTTACGTGTATTTTGGGAGTCACCCTTTCTGGTTTTATGTTGCGATGGTGGGGCGGCAGTTGGTGCGTCCGTTGTCGGGACTTCCTTTACGGTTAGGGAAAGTCGATTTTGCTCCGCTGGTGATGGCGGCGATCGTTTTCGTGATCTTTCAACTGGGCGACCGTGGGGTGGCCGTCTTATTTGACCGGATTGAACGCGTGTGAGCGATCTGGACTATCTGGTGCAGCGAGCGGATGGTGTGGTGATTAGCGTGAAGCTTCAGCCACGGGCATCGCGTGAGGAGATTTCGTCGAGTGTGGGAGGGGAGTTGAAGATCAAGGTTACGGCTCCGCCGGTTGATTCCGCAGCGAACGAGGCCTTGATTGAGTTATTAGCCGATCGGTTGGGCTGTGGAAAGGGGCGAGTGATGTTGCTGCGAGGGCAGACCTCCCGTCACAAGCTGGTTCTGATCTCTGGAGCGAAGCTGGAGGAGGTTCGGCGTGCCTTGACCGGTGCTTGAGCTAACGGATTCGATCAGAGGCGGGTAGGGAATTTAGGTGAGCGCCATCGAAGAGGCCTGGAGGAGGGCCATTTTTGATGGATTCGTTGGTGCTGGAGAGGGACTGAGGAGGGGTTTGGGCGACCGTGATGGGTGATGATTGGAAGGATTGGGGGGGGGGTGTCGTGTGAGTTGGGACGGCGACGATCGTATGCTCTCCGATGCGGATTTCTGCGGATTCACTTTCGACCATTTTGAGGAAACCGGCGCCGCAGAGGAGGAGAGCGATCCCGGCGAGCGCGTAGGAAGAAGCGAGCGCAGGACGGGACTCGAGCCAGCCGAGCAGTTGATACCACAGACTCGATCGACGAGGTTCGGCGGGAAGGCTGATGTTGGCCATGATCCTTTGGCGGAGTTGGTCATGGAAGCCTGGAGGTGGGCACTCCTTGCTTTTGAGGCGCATCAGTCTCTGCAGGGCGTCAAAGTTTTCCGGAGGCTGGTTCATAGATTCCTGGGCATTTAAGAGATGAACTCGGACAGATGGGCTTGGAGCTGTTGGCGGGCGTAGAACAGGCGCGAGCGGACGGTGCCGGTGTTGCAACCCAGAACTTTACCAATTTCTTCGTGCGGCAAGCCTTGAATGTCATGCATCGTTACAACGAGACGATGTACATCCGACAGCTTGAGCATGGCCTCGTTCAATTTCTGTTGGAGTTCGGCGAGATTGACTTCGCGGCGAGGGGTTTTATCGGAGACGAGGGCGAGTAGGTCAGGATCGCCTTCGGGGTTGAGGTCGAGGTCGTCGAGGCTGAGGGCGGATTTGTTCTTCCGTTGTTTGAGGAAGTTGATGGTTTTGTTGACTGCGATTCGGTAGACCCATGTGAAGAAGCTGGAGTCGCCTTTGAAGGATTTGATGGCCTGGAAGGCTTTGATGAAGGTGTCTTGGGTTAAATCGGAAGCGTCCTCATGATTGGACGTCATGTGGTAGGTCGTGGCGTAGATTCTTTGTTGATAACGGCGGACCAGCTCATCGTAGGCATTGAAGTCACCGGACTGTGCCGCTTTGACGAGATCCTGATCGGCCTGGGGGTTATCGGCTCCGGGATCCCTAGGGTTTTGTGGGTTCACGGCGGCGGATTCCATCGGGGCGGGACTGAGTGAGCGGTGGAGTAGCTAGGGCCTCGGAGCACCGAGAGTTTGGAACTGGAGGTCGACATAATCGACGAGAAGCTCCAAGGATCTCCGATAGGGAGAGGGTTTGATGGGGGTGAGGATTTGGCGTGCGTCGTCGGTGAGGGATTTGGCGACCAAGCGGGATTCTTCGAGGCAATCGAGATCGGTGAGGGTCTGTTGGAGAGAGTCCCAAGAGGAGGGGGCCCAGTTTTCGAGAAGACTTTCGAGCGTTGCTCGGTCCTCTTGGCTGGAACGTTCGAGGGCGACGAGGATGGGCAGGGTGACCTTGCCTTTGGTGAGGTCGGTGCCCAAGGATTTTCCGGCGGCGGACTCGGAGCCGAACAGGTCGAGGCAATCGTCGTAGATCTGGTAAGCGGTGCCGAGGGTCATGCCGTAGCGGCGCAGGGCTTGGAGGATGGGGGGGGTGGCCTCGCTGAAGAGGGCGCCCATTTCGCAGGCCAGAGCGAAGAGCTCTGCGGTTTTCATTTCGATCACACGGAGGTATTCTGCGCGTGTGAGAGCCATGTTACCGCGATTTTGGTTTTGGAGAATTTCGCCACTGCACACTCGTTTGGCGGCGCGCGCTATGGCGCGGCAGATCTGAGGGTTAGGGAACTCGGCAGCGAGTTCGAGCGCGTGAGAAAAGAGACAATCGCCGACGAGGACGGACAGACCTGCGCCCCAATTCGCGGCGAGGGTGGGGCGGCGGCGGCGGACCCTTGCGCCATCCATGACATCATCATGAACCAGTGTGGCGAGGTGGATCATTTCGATGATCGCAGCGACGGTGAGGTGATCTTGGCCGAGCTGGCCTGTGGCACCGCCGGAGAGAGCGAGGAGTGTGGGGCGGATTTGTTTACCCTGACCTGCG
>Ga0172372_10006142_pt1 | contig 16465 bp, 12 predicted proteins | sample LakKiv5m_2_FD_114544 | JGI IMG/M metagenome (GOLD analysis project Ga0172372, IMG submission 114544) | Freshwater microbial communities from Kabuno Bay, South-Kivu, Congo - kab_092012_9.5m | ecosystem: Environmental > Aquatic > Freshwater > Lake | place: Democratic Republic of the Congo...
AGGCCGCGGGTCCAGACGCAGCGGTCGGACGACGGTTGCAGCGCCACCCAGCGGCATTCGAAATGTCCGCGCGCATTGTGCCGCAGCGCCCCGGGCAGCAACCCCGCGCGCACCAGCATCTGGAAACCGTTGCACACGCCGAGCACCGGCGTGCCGCCGGAAATTTTCCGCGCCAGCAGGTCGCCCATCAACCGTTCGGCCTCGAGCGCGAAGACCCGCCCGGAGCCCAGGGCGTCGCCGTAGGAAAAACCACCGGCGATGACGATGAGTCTGGCGCTTTCGATGTCCGCCCGCCGGGCCGGAAGGTCGAGCAGATCCACGCAAACCGGCGCAGCACCCGCCTGCGCGAGGGCGAAGGCGGCATCGCGGTGCCGGTTGGTGCCGGGGGCGGTCAGGACGACAGCCGGCGGCTTCATCGGGCGGAGCCCCTCCAAGCGCGCTCCAGTTCGCCCAACGGCCAGGTGTGTTTGCCTCCCGTTGTGGCGATGGTGAGTGTCGGATCCGTCGAGACTTTCCCGATGACCGAGGCATTTTCGCCGAGGGCGTCGAGAACGCGCGGGACATTCTCCTCGCGCACTTCGAGCACGATCCGTCCAAGGGATTCGGAGAAAAGCGCGGAGCATTCGTCGGTCTCGGCGAGCTCTGCCTCGATGCCGAGGTTCCCGCCCAGGGCCATTTCGGCCAGCGCCACGGCGAGGCCGCCCTCGCTCACATCGTGGGCCGACTCGATCAGGCCTTCGTTCATCAACCGGTGGATGCGGCGGTAGCGTTCCGGAGCCGAGAAGTCGGGCGCGGGTACCACTCCCCCCTCGTCACCCGTGACGAGGTTGAAATGGCTGCCCCCGAATTCACGAGCGGTCTGTCCGGTGAGGATGAGGACACTACCCGTCTGCCGCAACGCGGTGCCAACGGCACGGTCGGCTTGCGGCACATGGGCCAGGGCCGTGATGACCAAGGTCGGAGGGATGGAGCGGCGCTGTCCGTCCGCGGCGACGTATTCGTTGTTCAGCGAGTCCTTGCCGGAAACGAACGGCGCACCGTGGAGCCGCGCGGCCTCGCAGCAACCGCGCACCGTGGCGGCCAGATCGCCGAGGGTCTCCGGCCGTCGCGGGTCGCCCCAAGAAAAATTGTCGAGCAGCGCGGCCTGCGCCGGGTCCGCCCCGGCCGCGGTGATGTTGCGCAAGGCCTCGTCGACCACGGCCCACGCCATGCGCTCGGGATCGCACAAGCCGTAACGCGCGTTGACGCCGAGGCCGAGGGCGAAACCGGAGACGCGCTGCGGCGGGGCGATGACGGTGCCGTCGGACGGACCCGACTGCCTTGCGCCGGCCATCGGACGCACGACCGTGGCCCCGAGCACCTCGTGATCGTAGCGGTGGATGATCGCTTCTTTCGAAGCGATGTCGGGATGCGCCAGAAGATCGAGCAGGGTCGTGGCCGCATCAGCCTGCCGGACACGCGTGTCGGGCGCACGATCCGGCGCGGGGAGTACAGCGCGCAATTGCCGCACGGGGCGACCCTTGTGCAAAAACTCCATCGGCAGATCGACCAAGGTCTGCCCGCGGTGGCGGACAACCAAGCGGCGGTCGCCGCTGAATTCGCCGATGTCGCAGGCGGAAAGTCCGCGGTGCCGGGCGCGGGCGAGCACGTTCTCTGCCCGGTCGGGCGGGACGGCCAGCACCATGCGTTCCTGCGCCTCGGACAACCACACCTCCCACGGCTGCAGTCCGGCGTATTTGCGGTCCACCGCGGCGAGATCGACCGACACGCCGGTCGCCTCGCCGAGTTCGCCGACCGCGGAGGACAGTCCGCCCGCCCCGCAATCGGTCAGCGCGCGGACCACCGGATCCGGCCGGTCGAGCAGGTCGGCGAGCAAGTCGGTGACGAGGCGTTCGATGATCGGATCGCCGATCTGCACCGAGGCGCCGGCCACCTCGCCGGTCGTGGCGTCCATCGTCATGGAGGAAAACGTCGCCCCGCGGATACCGTCGCGCCCGGTCGCGCCGCCGACCACCACGATGCGGTCGCCCGGTTGCGGCGCGGTCAATTTGTCATAGCCGCCCATGACCTCGCCGACGCAGCCGCAGAACACGAGGGGGTTGGCCGTGTAGCCGGGATCGTAAAGGACGGCGCCCGCCACGGTGGGGAGGCCCATCTTGTTCCCGTAGTCGGCCACGCCCTCGACCACGCCTTCCCCGATGACCGCCGGGTGCAGCACGCCCCCGGGAAGCTCGCGGTGGTCGAGGTCGCGCGGCCCGAAGCAAAGGACATCGGTCAAGGCCACGGGCCGCGCGGGAGCAGCCAGAATATCGCGGATGACGCCGCCCACGCCGGTGTTGGCCCCGCCGAAGGGTTCGATGGCGCTCGGGTGGTTGTGTGTCTCGGCTTTGATGGCGAGACGGACGCCGTCGGCGAAGGACACGATGCCCGCGTTGCCGTCGAAGGCGGAAACAACGAAAGGCGCGGCGATGTCCTGCGTCGCCTCGCGCAGTTGCCGCAGGAGCGGCGTGATTTCCCCGTCGCCGGCCAGGATCCGCGCGCCGAACGTCTTGTGCGAGCAGTGGTCGCTCCACGTCTGGGCGATGGTCTCGAGCTCCGCGTCGGTCGGATCGCGTCCGGCCCCCTCGAACCACCCGGCCACCGCGGCCATCTCGGCGGGATCGAGCGCGAGCGAGCGCTCCGTGTTGACCCGCGCGAGTTGCTCCGCGCCGAGAGCCCGCACGGGGATGATTTCCACTGCGTCCGATTCGCCGCCGGCCGCGGAGGCGAAGCCGGGTGTGACGGCGCCGGAGGCCCAGGTTTCGATGACCGGATTGCACAGGAGATTATGGATCAGGAAATGCAGTTCCTGCTCCGGCAGGCCGTGCGTCCCGCGGATTTCGAACCGCGATCCGGTGGCGGCCTCGAGACGCAGCCCGAGGCGCGCGGCGCTCTCGGCGAGTTGGGCGGCCACCCGATCCGTGACGCCGGCCCGTCGCGCGACCTCGACGATCCGGCGGTCCGGATCGAGATGCGTTTCGCCGCCGTCGAGACGGGCCGCTTCGCCCGGCGCGTCGTCGATCAGTTGCGGCACGAGCTTTCGCAGGCTTTCCGTGTCCGTGTCGCCGCGCAGGAAATAAATATTCGCAGCGGTGACGGCGACCTCCGGGAAGCCCAGGTGGCGCGCCTGCCGGGTGAGGGCTTCGTCGCGGTGCGCCCCGCTTGGTTTGATCACTTTGGCGATGTCACTCATGGCGCGCCAAAGTGGCGATGACCGCGGGCAGCAGTTCGTGTTCGGCGGCTTGGATGCGCGCCTGCAGCGTGTCGGCCGTGTCGCCGGGCTGCACCGGAACTTCGCGCTGCGCGAGGATTTCGCCCGTATCCACGCCGGCGTCGACGTAGTGCACGGTGCATCCCGTCACCACATCGCCCGCGGCCAGGGCTTGCGCGGCGGCGCGGGCCCCGCGGTGTTTGGGGAGGAGCGAAGGGTGGATGTTGATGATGCGGCGCGGATAAGCAGCCAGGAAAACGGAACCGACGATACGCATGAAGCCGGCCAGCACGACGAGGTCGACGTCTTCCTCGCGGAGGACAGCGACGAATTTGCCCTCGGTCTCCGCGTCGAGGCGTCCGCGCGGTGCGGCGGGCACGACCGCTTCGGTGCGCGCGCCGTGTTGGCGTCCGAGTTCGAGGAGACGCGCCTCCGGCCGGTCGGACAGCACGGCGGCCAAACTGGCCGGCAAGGTTCCTGCATCGATGGCGCGGACGATCGCTTCGAGGTTGGAGCCGCGGCCCGAGCCGAGCACGCCCAAGCGGAGCACGCGGCCTCCGTTCATCGGGCCATGCCGACGTTCTGGACCATCTGGAAAAGTTTGCCTTCCGATTTGATCGAGGGGGCGATGATGACCTCGGTCTCCTGGAACCGGCGCAGGTCGGCCGCGCCGACATTGCCCATGCACGTGGTGATGGCGCCGATGAGATTCTGGCTGCCGTCGTCGACGGCGGCCGGTCCGAACAGGATCTGCTGCAGGCTGCCGGAAACGCCGACTTTGATCCGCGTGCCGCGCGGCAGGTTGGCGTGCGGGGTGGCCATGCCCCAGTGGTAACCGCGGCCGGGGGCTTCCTCGGCTTTGGCGAAGGCGCTGCCGACCATGACGGCGTCCGCCCCGCAGGCCAGCGCTTTGCAGACGTCGCCGCCTTTGTTCATCCCGCCGTCGGTGATGATCGGCACGTAACGTCCGGTCTTTTTGTGGTGCATGTCGCGCGCCGCGGCGCAGTCGACCGTGGCGGTGACCTGCGGCACGCCGAGCCCGAGCACCCCGCGCGAAGTGCAGGCCGCGCCGGGGCCGACGCCGACCAGCACGCCGGAGACGCCGCATTCCATGATCTCGAGGGTGACGTCATAGGTCACCGTGTTCCCGACGATGACCGGGCATTTCATCGACCGGCAGAAATCGGCAAGGTCGAGCATCTTGTATTCGCTGGATATATGACGCGCGGTCGACACCGTGCTCTGCACGACGAAAACATCCACGCCGGCCTCCTGCGCGATCTGCCCGCAGCGCTCGGCCTTCTGCGGGATGGCGCTGACCGCGGCGATGACGCCCGCGTCTTTGATTTCCCGGATGCGTTTGGCGATCAGTTCCTCTTTGACCGGTTCCTGGTAGATCTTCTGCAGCAGCGCGGTGACTTTGTCTTTGTCCTCGGCCAGGACCTCCGCCAGCACCTCGTCCGCATTGTCATAGCGGACCTGCACGCCCTCGAGGTTGAGCACGGCCAGTCCGCCGAGTTTTCCCATGGCGATGGCGAAGCGCGCATCGACCACGCCGTCCATCGCACTGGCCAGGACGGGCAGGGCGAGTTTGAGCGCGGTCCCGTCCGGTTTGGGGATCTGCCAAGTGATGTCGACTTCGTTCGGATTGATCGTCACCGCGCCCGGCACCAGCGCGATTTCATCGAAGCCGTAGGTGACCCGTGCCTTGCGATTGCGTCCGATCCACATGCCCATAAACGCGGGATAGTGTCGTAAAACCGCCCGCGGTTCAATTGTCGTGTCGCCGGGAAACGGACCGCCATTGTGACAACTTCGTCACAATTGGGGGACTTGGCGTCAGGATCCGCTCGGCGGGGCCGTGTGGCGGATGTCTTCCGCCGAGGCGGCGAAGACGGCGTCCTCCGCGATGTTGGTTGCGTGGTCGCCGATGCGCTCGATGTTGCGGGCAATGAGCACAAGGTCGAGGTAGTCTTTGATGCGTGCGGGGTCTTCCGCCATTCGTTTGGTGACTTCCTCGATGATCCGGTGTTGCCGCTCGTCGAGTTCGCGGTCCCGCGGCTTGAGACTGCGCCCCAGGCCCTCGTCGCGGTCCGCGAAGCTGCGGATGCTGTCGTGCAGGATGGAGGTGGCACGGCGGTAAATATCGTCAAGGCCGGCGGCTTCGGGAAGTTTCGGCGATTCGTTAAGTCGCCGCGCGCGACGGGCGATGCTCACCGCTTGGTCGGCCACGCGCTCCAGGTTGCCTCCCATTTTCATGGCGGAGACCACTTCGCGCAGGTCGTTGGCCAGGGGTTGGAAGCGCACCAAAATGGCCACGCCGGCTTCGTCCACGGATTTTTCCAAAGTGTCGATTTCGGTGTCGTCGGCGATGGCCCTCTCGCAGGCCTCGAAATCGCGGGCGAACAAGCCCTCGCCGGCCGCGCCCAGAAGGCGCTCGGTTAGCGAGGCCATCATCAGCACGGTGTCGCGCAGAGACCGCAGGGCGTCATCAAAGTCGCCCAGAGTATGTCTGGCGGTGGCTAGATCCATGGAATCGGAACCTATATGCCCCGGCGCTCGGCAGGCAAGAGCGGCGACTTGTGACAAATGCGCCATGGTCCCCGTTTTGACTTCTTTCCGCGGGCGGTCGCGGCGAAGATTGAAAAGTCCCAGCCTTAACTCATGAAAAAATTCCCCGCCCTGGCTTCGGCAGCCATCGCCTTTCTCGTTTCCCCGCTTTCCGCCCAGCAATTGTCCGGCGCCGGGGCGACCTTTCCGGCGCCGCTCTACCAGCGCTGGGCCGTGGAATTCAACAAGCAGGTCCCCACCATCAAAGTGAACTACCAGTCGGTCGGCAGCGGGGCCGGGGTGAAGAATTTCCTGCAGGGGGTGGTGGACTTCGGGGCGAGCGACGCTGCCATGACCGATGCCGAGATGGCCAAGTCCCCGCGCGGGGCGGTCCTCGTCCCGGCCACCGCGGGCAGTGTGGTTCTCGCCTATAACCTTGAGGGTATCGCCGGTCTCAAACTGACCCGCGCCGCCCTCGTCGGCATTTTTCTCGGCACGATCAAAAAGTGGAACGACCCTGCCATCGCGGCGGCCAATCCCGGGCTCCCGCTGCCCGACCGCGCGATCAATGTGGCCTATCGTTCGGACGGCAGCGGCACGACCTTCGTCTTCACGCAACATCTCGCGGCCATCAGCCCGGAATTCGACGAGCAGGTCGGCTTCGACAAGTCGGTGACTTTCCCCGTGGGCGTGGGCGGCAAGGGCAACGAGGGGGTCACCGCGCTGATCAAGCAGACCCCGGGCACCATCGGTTACATCGAGGCCGGCTATGCCGAGCAAAACAAACTTTCCGTCGCCCTGGTGGAAAACAAGTCCGGCAACTTCGTCGCGCCCACGCCGGAGAGCGGGGCCGCCGCGCTTGCCTCGGTGGAAATGCCGGACAACCTCCGGGTCTGGCCGGTCGACACCGAGGCGCCCGAAGCCTACCCGATCACGAGCTTCACCTGGCTCCTTCTCTACAAGAAATACGATGACGCCGCGCGGCTCAAGGCGCTCAAGGATTTCATCACCTACGCGCTGACCGAAGGCCAGTCCTACGCCATCGAACTCGGTTACATTCCTTTGCCCGAGAGCGTGGTGGCCAAAGCCAATGCGGCTTTGTCCTCCATCGATTAAGCGGCCCCGCCGAGATCCATGGCGACCGACACGGCCAGCGCGGACGGCATCCACGGCTCCGTTGTGCGCCGCGGGCCGGACGTGTTCCGCGGGCTGACCGCCCTCGCCGCGCTCGCCTCGATTTTCGTTCTCGGATGGATTTTCTGGGAGGTTTTCCAGGAGGCCAAACCCGCGCTGGAGAAATACGGGCTCGGCTTCCTCACCGGCGCGAGCTGGCAACCCAACCGCGACCGCTACGGGGTGCTGCCTTTCCTCGTCGGCACCGGGGCCACCGCGCTCATCGCGCTCATCCTCGCTTTCCCGCCGGGCTTGGCCATCGCCATTTTCCTGAGCGAGGATTTTCTCCCGCGGCCCACCCGCGAATTCGTCCGCTTCGTCGTCGAACTGCTCGCCGCGATTCCGAGCGTGGTCTACGGACTGTGGGGCATTTTCGTCGTCATTCCGATCATCCAATCGCTCGGCAATTGGACGACGGAACGTTTCGGCCATATCCCGCTTTTTTCCGGTCCGGCTTACGGGAATTCCCTGCTCACGGCGGGTGTGGTTCTCGCTCTCATGGTGCTGCCGACCATCACCGCCATCTCCCGCAGCTCGCTCGTGGCGGTGCCCCGCACCTTGCGCGAAGGCGCCTATGCGCTCGGAGCCACGCGATGGGAAACCATCTTCGGCGTGATCCTGCCGACCGCCGCACCCGGCGTGGTGGCCGCCACCATTCTCGCGCTCGGCCGTGCCATGGGCGAAACGATGGCCGTGGCCATGCTCATCGGCAACAGTTCGCGCCTCTCGTGGTCGCTCTTCGCCCCGTCCGGCACGCTGGCCAGTCTGCTGGCCAACCAATTCGGTGAGGCCGAGGGTATGCAGGTCGCCGCGCTTATGTATGCCGCGCTTGTCTTGGTCGCCCTGACCCTCACGGTCAACTTCGCGGGCGAGGTCGTGCTGCGTTATACGGAAAGGAGGACTGCGGGGATCCGCTGACGCCCATGGACCATCCCGTCACGCACGCCGAAGATTTTTTCCGCGAGGGCAGCGTCGAGTCGACCAAGATGCTCGGCCGCTCGCTCGGCAACCGCGTCCTCACCGGGCTCTGCATTGCCTTGTCCTTCGCCGCCCTCATCCCGCTAGCCTCCATCCTCTACCTCGTGGTGAAAAATGGCATGGAGCTGTTCGACTGGTCGATCTTCACCCAGTTGCCGCCCGCGGCGGGCATGACCGGGGGCGGTTTCGGCAACGCGGTCATCGGCACATTGATCATGGTCGGCCTCGGCCTGGCTCTTTCCGCCCCGCCCGGCATCCTCGCCGCCATTTATATCTGCGAATACGAGCCGAACGGCCGCACTGCCGCGGCCACGCGCTTCACGGCCAAGCTGCTCACGGGGATTCCGTCCATCATCTGTGGCGTCTTCGCCTTCGCCGCCGTTGTGCTGGCCACCGGGAAATTCTCCGCCCTGGCCGGTGGTGTGGCTTTGGCCGTGCTCATGCTGCCGACGATTTTGCTCACCTCCGAACAGGCGCTGCTCGGTGTGCAACGCGCCTACCGTGAGGCGTCCTACGGACTGGGTGCCACGCGCTTCCAAACCATCGGCCGCATCGTCCTGCCCGAGGCCATGCCCGCCATCATGACCGGGGTGATGCTCGCTGTGGCCCGCGCGGCGGGGGAAACCGCCCCGCTCGTTTTCACCGCCCTCTTCAGCCAGTTCTGGATGTCGTCGCTCATGGAGCCGACCGCGTCGCTCGCCGTGCTCATCTACAATTTTTCCTCCATGCCCTTCGAACATCAGGTGAAAATGGCTTGGACCGCTTCCTTGGTGCTGGTTTTCCTTGTTACGGCGACCAACGTGACCGCCCAACTCGTTTTCAGCAAAAAGCACTGACCCATGCCCGACGCGCCCTCCACTTCCGCCCGCCCCGCCGCCGCGCTGTCGCCGGTGGCCGACGCGCCCGCGCGCCGCACGGTCATTTCCGTGCGCGACTTCAATTTCTTCTACGGGAAAAACCAGGCGCTGCATGACATCCACCTCGACATTCCCGACAAACAGGTCACCGCGTTCATCGGACCGTCCGGTTGCGGCAAAACCACGCTGCTGCGCAATTTCAACCGCATGAACGAACTGATCGACGGCGTGCGCCACACGGGCGACATCACCATGGCCGGCCGCAGCCTGTGGGATCCGTCGATCGAGGTCATTGCCCTGCGCCGCCTTGTCGGCATGGTCTTCCAGAAATCGAATCCCTTCGCCAAGTCGATCTACGAGAACGTGGTCTACAGCCTGCGCATCTCCGGCCTGCGCGACCGGGCCGCGCTGGACGAGGCAGCGGAGCGCAGCCTGCGCGGCGCCGCGCTCTGGGACGAGGTGAAAGACCGGTTGCACGAGAGCGCGCTCGGTCTCTCGGGCGGCCAGATGCAGCGCCTCTGCATCGCGCGCGCCATCGCCAACCGTCCGAAGGTGCTCCTCATGGACGAGCCTTGCTCCGCCCTCGACCCGATCGCCACGGCGCGGGTCGAGCAACTCATCAGCGAGCTGAAGAAAGACTTCACCATCGTCATCGTGACCCACAACATGCAGCAGGCCACGCGCTGCTCGGACCACACCGGATTTTTCTACCTCGGCCGGCTCGTCGAGTTCGGCCCCACCGCCAAAATTTTCACCAGCCCAGCGGAAAAACGCACCGAGGATTACATCACAGGCCGATTTGGTTGACCTCACCTCTGTCGGCTGCGGCAATTGTGACAAAAAGTTAACATCTCGGGGTTATCCCAGCCGCCGTTTTTAAAGGTAGGATTCAGGGTCGATGCGCCCGCCCGCTGCAGCCCCGCTTTTTGCCTTCGTCCGTTGTCTCTCCATAACGGCCTTCTCCGGGCTTTGCCTGTTGGTCTCCGCGACCCGGACTTGGGCCATGCCGACCGCACCGGGCGGCGAGAGCGTTTCCGATCTGCCGCCTCCGGCTTTCTACATCCGCGAATACCGCGTGCTGGGAGCCCGCCAGCTGCCGCGCGACGAGGTTGACCTCGCCGTGTACGCCTACATGGGCCCGGACCGCACGGCGGAGGATGTCGAACTGGCCCGGGCCGCGCTCGAGCAACGCTACCATCGCGCCGGTTACCAAACGGTGGTGGTCGAAGTGCCGCCGCAGGATCCGTCGCGCGGCGTCATCGTGCTCAGCGTGCAGGAAATGTCCGTCGGGCGGCTCACCGTGCGCGGTTCGCGTTTCCACGACATCGAGAAGATCAAGCGGCGGGCTCGTTCTTTGCAGGAGGGGACGGTCCCTTACTTTCCCGACGTCGAGAAGGATGTCATCGCCTTGAACCGGCGGGCGGACCTGCGCGTCGCACCGGAATTCAAGCCCGGGGCCGTCCCCGGCACCGTCGATGTCGAGCTGGTCGTGGAGGACAGCTTTCCCCTCCACGGCACTGCGGAGCTGAACAACCGCTACAGCGAAAACACCACTCCGCTGCGCCTCGACTTGTCCGTCCGCTATGACAATCTCTGGCAACTCGGCCACACCATCGGGGCGGCCTTCCAGATCGCGCCGCAAGACGTGGACGACGCGCTCATTTACTCGGCCTACTACCTCATGCCCGTGCCTCGGGCCGAGACCGTCTCGCTGATGTTCCAGGCCATCCGGCAGAACAGCGAGGTGTCCACCCTCGGCGGCACCGCCTCGGCGGGCAATGGCGAGATCTACGGGGGGCGCGTCATTTTCGAACTCCCGCCCAAACCGGGACTTTTCCACAACCTCACCTTCGGGCTCGATTACAAAGACTTCGAGCAGTCGTTGTCCTTCGACAACGAAATTGTCGATTCCTCGCCCGTCAACTACTGGCCGTTTCTCGCCAGCTATTCCGGCTTTTGGATGGGCAAGGACTACCGCTTCACCCTGGACGGCGCTTTCAACTGGCATTTCCGCGGGATGGGCAGCGGCGAGGTCGAATTCGACAACCGGCGCTACGCGGCCAACGGGAACTACTTTTATTTCCGCGGCCTGGCCGGCTACGAACACGACATCTGGCACGACTTCCGCGTGAAAGGCACGGTGCAGGGCCAGGCCACGCAGAACGCGCTGGTCGACAGCGAGCAGTTCGCCATGGGCGGTCTCAACACCGTGCGCGGCTACCTCGAGTCGCAGACGGTGGGCGACAGCGCCATCGCCGGCAGTCTCGAGGTGCAATCGCCGTCGCTGCTCAAGTGGTGGACCAAAAACGAGGACCACGAACTGCGCCTCCTAGCCTTCCTCGATGCCGGCTCGGTCTTCATCAACGACCCGCTGCCCGAGCAGATCACCCAATACAACCTCTGGAGCTACGGCGTCGGGGCCAACGTGCGGATCATGGATTGGCTCAACGGATCCGTCGTCCTCGGCATCCCGCAAATCACGCAGGGCAGCCGCGACGCCGGCGAGCCCCTCGTCGTGTTCCGTGTCTGGGGAGAATTATGACATGAAAAACCGCCTGCTCCGCTCCATCCTGTTTCTCGTCCCGCTGATCCTCTGGCTGTCCTCCCTCGCCCCCGCCGCGGCCGGTGAAGCGGCCGCCGACTGGTGGAAGCCCGAGTGGACGGGCCGCACCAAGTTCACCCTCGACCCGGCCGCCGAGGGCGCCGAGATCAAGGGCGAGGCGGGTGATACCGTTCTCCTCGTGCGCCTGCACCCGGGCAACCTGCCTTTCGAGGCGGTGCAGGCCGACGCCAGCGACCTGCGCTTCGTCGCGGCCGACGGCAAAGTGCTCCCGTTCCACCTCGAAAAATACGATCCCCTCATGGCCGAGGGCTTTGCCTGGGTGCGCGTGCCCGCCGTGGGCACCGGGGCGACGGATTTTTTCCTCTACTACGGCAACCCGGCCCCCGAGGCCGAGGGGGCGCCCGACCCGGCCAAGACTTTCCCCGACAAAACCCAGTTCGTTTACCACCTCGCCGAGTCCGGTTCGCCGCCGCAGGACGTCACGGCCAACGGCTCCCATGCCGAAACGGCCGGGAGCCTTTCCCAGGGAACGCTGATCGGCGACGGTCTCCGGTTGGTCGGCCGCGAGCCGGTCAAAATCCCCGGCACTCCGGCCAACGCTTGGACCGCGGACGGCGAGTTGACCCTCGTCTTCTGGGTCAAGCCGATCTCCACGGCCAACGAAGCCATCCTCTTCACCCGGCCCGGAGCCGGTGATTTCCGGCTCGGTCTGGCCGCCGGCGGAGCACCTTTCGTCGAGGTGGCCGGGCAGGCGCGCGCGGTCTCCGGCGAGACGGTGTCCGACAGCGTCTGGCGCCAACTCGCGGTGACGGCCGAGGGCGGCAAAATCGCGCTTTATCTCGACGGCCGGGAAGTCGCATCGCTCGACGCGCCCCTGCCGGCCGGCGACGGACCGATGTTCATCGGCGGCCCCGATCCCGCCATGTCGGTCGAGGGCCGCTTCCTCGGCGAATACGACGAATTGCAGGCTTACGCCGCGGCCCTGCCCGCCGCGGCCCTGCGCCTCATGCACGTCAACCAGTCGGGCAGCGATACCGCAGCCCAACTTCTCGCCTTCGCCGCGGCCGAAGGCGGCGGGGCTGCCGGCGGAGGCCACGGCGGCGCGCTCGAGCATGTCATGCTCTTCGGCGATATCGGCAAGAACATGATGTTCGACGGCTGGATCGCCGTGGTGGTCTGCGTGATCATGATGATCCTCGGATGGTCGGTCGCGGTGGCCAAATTTGTCCGCTTGCGCGCCTTGATGAAAGGCGACGACGAGTTCCTCCGCCAGTGGGGCGAAGTCTCGGGCGATCTGGCCGTGCTGGATGCCGACGACCCGGACTCGTTGACCAACCTGCGCATGGAAGCCATGGAGGCCAAGGGAGCCAGCAAACAACAGGCGAACATTCGTCGGATGCTCAACTCGCCCTGCTACCACCTGTATCACCTGGGAATCAAAGAGATCCGTCACCGCATCTCCGATCCCGAACGCCACCAGGGCTTGTCCGTGCGCTCCATCCAGGCGATCCGGGCTTCGCTCGACGCCGGCATGGTGAGGGAGAAACAATCTTTGAACAAGGGCTTGGTTATCCTGACCACGAGCATCGCCGGCGGCCCTTACGTCGGTCTGCTCGGCACGGTCGTGGGTGTCATGATCACCTTTGCCATCATCGCCAAGTCGGGCGAGGTCGACGTCAACTCGATCGCGCCGGGCATCGCCAGCGCCCTGCTGGCCACAACGGTGGGCCTGTTTGTCGCCATCCCCGCTCTCTTTATGTACAGCGTGCTGAGCTCGCGGATCAAAGATGTCATCGCCTCGATGCAGGTCTTCATCGACGAGTTTGTCACCAAGATTGCCGAGGCTTATCCGCCTCCGGGCGAAGGGCTGCCCCCGCGCTTCATGCCGCCCGAGGAGGTGGCTCGGTTCGAGGAAACGGTCGGGCGCGAAGACGCGGACATGGCCGGGGTCGACCCTTCCGCCGGTGCTGCGGCCTCTGCATCGCGCCTCGCCGCCATGCCGCCGCCACCCCGCCGCGCCCCGATGCCGCCTCTCCCGACGGCCGAGCCGCAGTCCGTTGGATTACCCTCGGGCGAACCGGCCTACGCCGCCGATTGACCATGGACGCCGGAGACGACAAATCCTACGACGACATCAACGTCACGCCGATGGTGGACCTCTACCTCGTGCTGCTGTTGATTTTCATCATTATGACAACCGCCGGTGTGCAGGGCGTCAAAGTCGACCTGCCCAAGTCCTCGAGCAAACCGGCCGAACTGAGTGGACCGAAGAGCCGGGCCATCACGGTGAACAACCAAGGCAGCATCGCGCTGGACACCGTGCCGGTCTCGCTGGCCGAACTGGAGTCCAAGCTCCGCGAGCACCAGGCCAAGCACAAGGAATTCCCCGTGGTCATCCGCGGCGACCGTCAGACGCAATACGACGGCATCATGAGCGTGCTCGATGTCTGCGGGCGGCTCGGGCTCACCCAGGTCGGACTCGCCACGGTGGGGCCGGAAAATTGAGCAATGCGCGCACCCGTCCCCAGTCGCGGCTCCTCCGGGGCTGGCGCCCCCAAGGCCCTCATGGCTCTCGGGGCTGTCGTTTTGGTCGCCCTCGCGGCCGCCGCTTTCCTTTTTCTCGGCGGGAAAGGGGAGAGCAAGGGCAAGCCGGCGCCCAAAGTGAACATCGTGCCGGTGTTGCCCCCGCCGCCCCCGCCGCCCACGCCGCCGCCGACGCCACCCCCGGCCCCGCCCGAGCCGGTTGAGCCTCCGCCGGACGCGCCCGAATTCGTCGAGGAGAAAGCGCCCGAAGCGGCGCCCGAGCCCGAGGCGCCCGATGAACCCGCGCCCATGGGCTCGAACATCCAGGGTGACGGACCGCCTGACGGCTTCGGTCTGACCGGCCGCGGTGGCGGCGGACTCATCGGCGGAAGCGGAAAGAAGGGCGGCGGCGGAGGCACGCGGTTCGGCTGGTATGCCGGTCGCGTTCAGGGTGCGGTCACTTCCGCCCTGCGCACCCACCGTGCGACCCGTTCGGCGCGCCTCACGGTGAAAGCCCGCATCTGGGTCGATCCGACCGGCCGGGTGACCCGGGCAAGCATCGACGGCTCGACCGGCGATCCCGAGATCGACCAGGCCTTGCAGCAGGAAATTCTCCTCGCCATCCGCTTGTCCGATCCGCCCCCCGAAGGTATGCCCATGCCCATCGTCATGCGCATCAACGCGTCCCGCCCATGAATTCCCGGACTCCGCTTCTTGCCCTGACGATACTTTGCGCCGTGCCCTCGGCTCTGCGCGCCGAAGCACCGGCCGGGGAGGCTGATCCCGCCGCGGTAGCCGGCGAGTTGCTCCGCGTGGCCTCCGTGCCCGGAACGGCGGAGGGGACGGCGGATCAGGCTTCGCCGACATCCGTGGACGCGGCCGCCGAGATGGAGCAGCAGGTCTTGCTCGCCGCCGCCGGCGCGTCCACCGGTGATCCTCCGGCGCGCGAGACGGTCACCGTCACCGAAACCGCTACCGAAACCGTGGCGGTTGCACCCGCGGAACCGCCTGTCCCGCAGCCGCCCGCATCCGCCGACGTCCCAGCCAACGTCGAGCCGCCCTTGCCGGACCTCCTTTCCTCCACCCCGACCGGCAATGTCGTGGTCAACCTCATCAACAAGCTCGTCGAGCGCGGCGTGCTCACGGCGGACGACTCCAAAGCCATGGTCGCTCAGGCCCAGGCCGAGGCCGAGACCCAGCGCGCGCAGAACGAGGCCGACATGTTCGCCATCGCCCAGGTGGCCGCCGTGCAGACCCTCACCGATCCGGCGGTGTCCGGCCAGGCACCGGCGCAGAGTCCGCTCGAGGCGGCCCGCGACGAGATGCGGGTCAGTTACATCCCGTTGCCCGTGCGCATGCAACTCAAGGACGAAATCCGCCGCGAACTGGCTGCGGAAGGCGTGGGCGCCTCCAACCCCGCCATTCCTCCGGGTCTCCTCGAGACGCTGGCCCGCCTCAAGCCCGAGGGGGAAATCCGCATGCGCGTGGAAGCCGATCTCTACCCCGAGGGCAACGACAGCAGCGGCGCCTTCCCGAATTTCAACGCCATCAACACCGGCTCGCCTTTCGACGTGACCGGCACCGAGTTCTCCCCGCAATGGAATACCGACCAGGACCGCACGCGTTTCCGTTTGCTGGCCCGCTTCGGTCTGGGGATCGAACTCGGCGACAACTTCACTGCGGGCTTCCGCCTGGCCACCGGCGACAGCAGTTCGCCGGTCTCGGCCAACCAGAGCATGGGAGCCACCAATGACGGGGAAGGGGGCAACTTTTCCGACTACGCCGTCTGGCTCGACCGGGCCTTCCTCCGCTACGATCTCGGCGGGGGCGAGGACGAGGTCGCGCTCACCGTTTGGACCGGCCGTTTCGACAACCCGTTCTTTTCCACGCCGCTCATCTTCGACGACGACCTCGGGTTCGACGGCGCGGCCGTGCGGCTGTCCTACAACTACCGCAACACGATCATGCCTTCCCTCGTGGGTGGCGCGTTCCCGGTCTACAACACCGACCTCAACTTCTCGTCCAACCAACCGCTCAAATACCCGAGCTATGACAAATACCTCTTCGCCATCCAGGCCGGCACGGAGGTCAACCTGACCCGCCACTGGAACGCGGAAGTCGCCGCCGCCTATTACTACTTCTACAACATCGAGGGTCAGCTGTCCTCGCCCTTCGTCCCGCTGTCCGCTTCCGATGCGGGCGACACGGACAACAGCCGCCCGTCCTTCGCGCAAAAAGGCAACACCTACCGTCCGCTGCGCAACATCACCCCCGCCCCGGAAAACGACTTCGGACGCATCAACCAGTGGCAGTATTTCGGCCTGGCCACGCCCTTCGAGAATTTCGTCGTGACCGGCAAGCTCAACTACGACGGCTTTGATCCGGTGCGCGTCTCGCTGGTCGGCGAATTCGTGCAGAATCTGGCCTTCAACAGCTCGCAAATCGACGAGATCGCGGTCAACAACCGCGGGGAGGTCACGGCCGACGACCCCGACATCGACACGGCATCCTACGGTCCCTTCGAGGGCGATGGCTACGCCTGGCTGCTGGATATCGTCGTCGGCCACGCCG
>Ga0172372_10006144_pt1 | contig 16463 bp, 9 predicted proteins | sample LakKiv5m_2_FD_114544 | JGI IMG/M metagenome (GOLD analysis project Ga0172372, IMG submission 114544) | Freshwater microbial communities from Kabuno Bay, South-Kivu, Congo - kab_092012_9.5m | ecosystem: Environmental > Aquatic > Freshwater > Lake | place: Democratic Republic of the Congo...
GACGTCATCGCGAAAGCCGAAGAGCGCGATCAGTTCAAGCAAGCGATGGTCAAGATCGGGCTCGACGTGCCGAAGTCAGCCGTCGTGCATTCGATGGAAGAGGCGCGCGAAGCCCTCAAGCTCGTCGGTCTACCGGCCATCATTCGCGCGAGCTTTACGCTCGGCGGGACGGGCGGCGGCATTGCTTACAACCGCGACGAGTTCGAAGAGAAAGTCCGCAAAGGTCTCACTCTTTCGCCGGTCACTGAGGTGCTCATCGAAGAGTCCGTCATCGGTTGGAAAGAGTATGAAATGGAAGTCATGCGCGACCGCGCAGACAACGTCGTCATCATCTGCGCCATCGAGAACTTCGACCCGATGGGCGTGCATACCGGCGACTCGATCACCGTCGCTCCGGCTCAGACACTGACCGACAAGGAATATCAGCGCATGCGCGATGCAACGATCGCTTGCATGCGCGAGATCGGTGTTGAGACCGGCGGCTCGAATGTGCAATTCGCCATCAACCCGAAGACCGGGCGAATGATCATTGTCGAGATGAATCCGCGCGTCAGTCGGTCGTCGGCGTTGGCGTCGAAAGCGACCGGCTTCCCGATCGCGAAGATCGCTGCGAAGTTGGCCGTCGGGTATCGACTCGACGAAATCGCGAACGACATCACCCGCGAAACACTCGCCTGCTTCGAACCGACGATCGATTATGTCGTCACGAAGATCCCGCGTTGGACCTTCGAGAAATTCCCCGAGGCCGACCCGACTCTGACCATTCAAATGAAGTCCGTCGGTGAGACGATGGCGATTGGCCGCACCTTCAAAGAGTCCTTCCAAAAAGCACTGCGCGGATTGGAGATCGGCCTCTTTGGACTCGGCGGCGGCCCGAAGGATTTGTGGGGCACGGATCGTCAACCACATGAGGACGAGATCGACGCGAAGCTCTCCGTCCCGAACGATCAACGCGTTTCGTATATCCGCTATGCGATGAAGGCCGGGATGTCGGTCGATCAGATCTTCTCGCTCACGCACATTGATCCGTGGTTCTTGTGGCAGTTGCGAGCGATCGTCGATCTTGAAGAAGAGATCCGCGCCGCAGGCTCGTTGTCGAATGCCTCGAATGACTTGATGAAGCGCGCGAAGCAAGCGGGCTTCTCCGACCGTCAGTTGGCTTATTGGTGGGATTCGACCGAAGCCGATGTGCGAGCCGACCGGAAGCGTCGAGGCATCGTCGCGACCTTCAAACAAGTTGATACCTGCGCGGCCGAGTTTGAGGCTTACACTCCTTATTACTACTCGACCTACGAGCAAGAAGACGAGACCCCCGCAAAGCAACCGGGCAAGAAACGAGTCATGATACTCGGCGGCGGCCCGAATCGTATTGGTCAAGGTATCGAGTTCGACTACTGCTGCTGTCAGGCGTCTTATGCTCTCGAAGATTTGGGCATCGAGAGTATTATGGTGAACTCGAACCCCGAGACCGTTTCGACCGACTACGACACTTCGGACCTCTTATTCTTCGAACCGCTGACGATCGAAGATGTGCTTAATATCTGCGACCGCATGCAGCCTGACGGTGTGATCGTGCAATTCGGCGGTCAGACACCGCTGAACCTCGCGCGAGGACTCGAAGCCGCCGGCGTCCCGATCATCGGTACGAGCCCGGACATGATCGACGCTGCCGAAGACCGCAAACGCTTCCAGCAAATCCTCGAAGACAACGGCCTGTTGCAGCCGCCAAACGGCACGGCGATCAACATCGAAGGCGCGCGGCAAGTCGCGTCGCGCATCGGTTATCCGGTGCTCGTTCGTCCGAGCTATGTGCTGGGCGGTCGCGCGATGGAGATCTGCTACGACGAAGAGTCGCTCGTCAAATTTGTGAATATCGCCGTCGAGGTCTCGCCGGGGCATCCGGTATTAATCGACAAATTCCTGGAAGACGCGATCGAAGTCGATGTCGACGCCGTGAGTGACCGCGAGACGACCGTCGTCGGCGGTATTATGGAACATATCGAAGAAGCCGGCGTGCATTCGGGCGATTCCGCCTGCGTCCTGCCGCCGCACTCGTTGCCGCAAAGCATGATCGACGAGATCCGCACGGCGACTCATAAACTCGCGACCGCGCTGCAGGTCTGCGGTCTGATGAATATCCAATATGCGATTAAGCGGCACGGCGACGAATTCACGCTCTACGTCCTTGAGGTAAATCCGCGAGCCAGTCGCACATCGCCGTTCGTTTCAAAAGCAACGGGCCGTTCGCTCGCGAAGATCGCTGCGAAGACGATGGTCGGCGTCACCTTGAAAGAGCAAGGCGTGACCGCCGAAGTCTGGCCGAAGCACTTCTCGGTCAAAGAGTCGGTCTTCCCGTTCAACCGCTTCTTAGGCGTCGACATCGTGCTCGGCCCCGAGATGAAATCGACCGGCGAAGTGATGGGCGCGGACGAGTCCTTCCCGATGGCGTTTGCGAAGAGTCAAGTCGGTGCCGGCGCGACATTGCCGCAAGAGGGCAAGGTCTTCATTAGCATGTCGAAGCAGCACAAATACGACATGATCGAGCCCGCCCGAACCTTGTGCTCACTGGGCTTCAGCCTCGTCGCAACCCCCGGAACCGCGCGAGTCCTGACCGAAGCGGGCATCGAATGCGGCATCGTGAAGAAGCTGCAAGAAGGCCGTCCGAACCTGCTCGACTACATGACGAACGGCGAGATCGCCTACATCTTCAACACCCCGAGCGGTAAAGGCGCCCGCACCGACGAAGGCAAAATCCGAGCCGCCGCCGTCGCTCACGGAGTCCCCTGCGTCACCACTCTCCCCGGCTGTCACGCCGTCGTCCAAGCCCTGCAAGCCATCAAGCAATGCCCCATCCCACGCGTGAAGGCCCTGCAAGATTGGATGCAGGAGTAAGGTTCAAAGTGAAGATCCCACAAGTTTCAAGACAGGCGTTGGAATCAAGACAGCATCGGAAGATACTTTGGTGAATTATCCATCTTGAAAATGGCGCAGTTATGACCAAAGAAATGCTGGCAGTACTCGGTGACACCGATGGCGATGTCGATCTCGATGAATTCACCGAACGCACATAATGTGCTTGAGAAGATCGAGGCAGGGCGGTGGGAAATCGACGCAGGCAAAGGCATCCCCCATGAGGAAGCCAAACGGAAACTTGCGAAGTGGCTCGCGTAATTTGATCGCGGACCTCACTCGGTGATCTGGATGTGATCCTGACCTACATCGCGTCAGATTCTCGGGCGAATGCGCGTCGGTTCGGCGAGCGAGTTTTGGATCGCGTTGAACTCTTGTCCGATCAGCCTGAGTCAGGGGCTTCGTCTCATAAGGATTGCAGAAATCAGTTGCGCTGAATGTAAGTCGCCGGCACTAGCTGCGGGCCTTGGTTTTCTCGCCCGACGCTAGCGCGTTCGACTCAGTCGGAGCGCAGGTATTTCCCGCGATCCGTATAAGCAGAGTGTTACGTCGGCTCACGAGAGGTTTTGGTTGGCTGCTATCGCGTCATCTACGACGTCGAAGCAGCCGGTGCAATGATTTGGATTCTGACCGTCATTCACGGTGCGAGGCTGTTGCGATAGGTCTAGGGAAAGACAAGATGACGTGTTTGTATTCTGCACATGGAACTGACTCGAATGGCACCAGAGTCGCAGCAGTTGCTGATGGAGTTCCGTGTGTCACCTCTCTTCCCGGCTGTCGCGCGGTGGTGCCAGCGATCAAGGTTTAGTGCAGTTTCGCCCTCGCGTGACGTCTATCTATAGGAACGTCGGGATGCTTGGTGGGGAACGGCACTCCAGTTGAGAGCCTAAAACTATGAGATGAAGGGGTGTCATCGCATGCGCTCACCGCGTTCGTCATCACTACCAACGAGTTGATTGACGTACTCGTTGAGCATGTAGATCTCGACGCGCGAGTTCTTTTGTTGTCGCTCGGCTTCTTTTTTGGCGGTGTAAGGCTCGAAGCCTGCGGCTTGACTCAGACGCACGCGACGCGGTTCGACTCCAGCGTCTTCGACGTATTGCAAGACCTTCTGGCATCGTTCATAGCTCAGTTGCCATGAATCCTTATAGGGACTGTCCTCGGGCAATCGCCGTCGCGACGTGTGCCCGCGGATCTCGATCTTGTTGGGCTTGCCAACCACCAGCGCGACGAATTGTCGAAGTTGCTCTTTGGCAAAGTCATCGAGTTCAACGCTGGTCTCATCAAACACGATCATCGAACCGACGGCAGACTTTTGGCCGTCGTGTAACTGGATCACATGCGGCTTTTTACCGAGTTGCGACTTGTCATCAGGAGACGGCGGCAATTGAGCACCCGGCAACCCGGTCTTGGGCCCGGTCGACAGCTTTTCGGCTTTGTTCTTCGATTTCTTGGGTGACGAGCCATATCCCTCGTAAGGTAAGTCGGTGTTGCCCGAACTGGAATCCAAGCCGTCCTCTGCCATGTGGAACGGGTCTTTGAAGTGCTGCGCGACGTGCTTCTTCACTTCTTGGCTTTGACCAACGATCCACATCACCAAGAAGAAGGCCATCATCGCGGTCACGAAGTCCGCGTAGGCCACTTTCCAAGCTCCGCCTCCACCCGCCATGACTGATGTCCTTTCCTACGGCAGCCAACGAGAAGGCCGCAGTCACATTTAGCCACCGGACTCTGCTTTCTTGAGCAGTTCTTCGACGTACTCGCGCGTCGGTCGGATTCCTGATCCCAACTTGCGCCGCGCCATCTCGATCGCCACTTTGGGCGAGAGGTCGTTCGCGAAGCCTTGAATCATCGTCGCGACCGTTCTGAAGAACATCATTTCTTCGTGCCCGTTGAACTCCATTTTCACCGCCATGGGGGCGAGGAATCCATACGACGCCAAAATTCCGAGGAACGTTCCGACCAGCGCCGCACCGACCATGTGACCAATTTCTTCGACGGGTCCATCGATGTGGCCCATCGTGATCACAATACCGAGCACAGCGGCCACAATCCCGAATCCTGGTAAGCCGTCGGCCGCTTTTTGGACCGTTGAGATTGGCCCGTGATGCTCTTCCTCCATCACATGGATCTCTTCCTCCAGCATGCCGCCGATGCGATCGGGAGTCACCGAACCGTCAATCAATGGAGCGATGGCTCCGCAGATAAATTCCATCGCATGATGGTTATGATGAATCAGCGGGAACTTGCTGAAGACTGGGCTGCTATGTGGATCTGAGACATGCGATTCGAGCACCAGCACGCCTTCTTGTCGTGCCATCTTGAAGAGCAGATACATGACCTGAAACAACTGTTCGTAGCAAGCCTTTGAAAATGGAGCCGACTTGAAGGTCCCGATGAGTCCGGTGACCGTGTCTTTCAATACTTTTCCTGGCGACATGATGATCGCTGCGCCAAGCATTGCTCCGCCGATGGTCACGACTTCCGAAGGGTGCCACAGATTGAGCACGTTGCCGCCAGCCCAAGTGAAGCCGCCGACAACGGAGCCGATCACGACAATGTACCCAACGATGACGATCATGGTGCGGTGGTCCCGAAGTTTGGCCGGTCGCAGCGAGGTGTCAGCAGGACGCTTCTCGCGCGGTTTTCCCGGCATCTCGTTTCAAACATCGACCGCACTCAATGTTGAAATCAGAGCGTGCCTCGACCAGCAGTGCTTCACCTCCGGCACCAGCGCTGACTGCGACGCTCGCGCGGATTGTTCCGACGGACAAACACTGGGCGGTTGCTCAATTGGCGTCAGCAACAAGTCCGCAAATCGAGTCGGATGAAAGACGTCAGGTATTCCGAGGTTCAAGGACTTCGGAGACTGGCCCACTCTGGGGAACGCAGGCTGCCTCTTGACAACGCCACAGGTGTTGTTGCGAGTGACGTTCCGCCTGTTTTCCATGAAACGCCCCGAAGTCATGGCGACCATGTGCCACAACTTTGGGGCGATACATGATGATCACGAAGGGCCAACGTGGTGATGGCGAGCGAACGGCTAATTCTTGTTGGGAGTCGCCAGCACTCCCTGCTTGTCAGCCGATGTGGGCGATTTGTCGGCTCCGACGAGGCCATTGATGTCGTCGAGCACCGTGTTTGGAAGTGGTCCTGGTTGTGGAGTATTCAGGGCAAGTAAGGCTGCACTGGTTGGTTTCAGGATGGCTGTGTAGGCAGCTCCCACATTCTTGTCGTTCGGTGCCGCGTTTCTCCAAGCTTTCAGCCCCAGGTAGATGTCTTGCAGGAGGAAGGCGTCTTTCGTGCGATTGAGTGCGGCGGAGTTGTAATCCGCGACGACTTCCCGCCCGAGTTTCAAACAGTCTTTCGTCATCGTGCCGACGTCGACGCCCGATGCGGGAAGAGTCACTAGGCCGAGAGCATTGGCTGCCCGAACGCGTACCGGCAAAGACCGTTTTGAATCGCTCAAGACTTTATGGAGAGAGGTGGCAATCAACGGTTGCTGTGTGTTGGCGGCATCGGGCAGGGTTGGCAAATTCACCGCCTGCACGGCTCCGATTAACGCTTTTTGGTACCAATCGCTACCACCACTTTGCAGGACCAGTGGCACTAGGGCACGTCCGGCCTCAACACGTAACTTGGCCGGTGGATTCGTCGACAACCCAGACTCGCGGACTAGCTTTTCGGTTTGCGACGCTGCCAATAAACGCACGGCCTCGGGTTGTGATTTGTCGTTCAGGACTTTGAGACACACGTTAATGGCTTCGGGGTACAGTACGGCGGGTGCATTCTTGGCGGGATTGGCAGGAACGGTTTCCAACTCGGCCAGTAAGATCAATGCCTGCAAACGTACGCTCAAGTTACCTGCGAGTAGCCGTTCGGCTTCGGACGTCATGACTTTCAGAGCGATTTCGCGAGTGGCAGTTGTCGCCTGCAAGTGCACGTCGCGGTAAATCTCGACGCGAACCGGTTTCAGATTGTTGCGGTGCTGTTTCAGTGACAGCCGATCAACACGCATGCGACAGGCATCTTCAATCAGCTTGATGTGCGCGGGGGTCGGCTTGGGTTGCTTCAGGGCTTCGACAAATTTTGCCAACTCCTTGCGTTTCCACTGCGTGTAAGAGTCCTCGGTCGTCAATTCCTCTTCAGTATTGATGACATCAGCGACCGCGCGAGGCGGCCGGAAATTCGCGGGTAGGCCATCCTTGGTTGTCGCAGGTGCCGACCCTTGAGCGCTCGCCATTGACGCGTTGGCGAGTAACCCGACCGCAATAGACAAGCACAAACAGCGAAGTGAACGACGCCGGGTTGCAACGTGGATGAAAGACACGCTCAATCCTCACGAGTCTGGAGACAAGAATGCCGCGCGGAGCACGTCAACGGGCGATGTGAGATCAGCTTACCTGACGAAGCGCGGGCGAAACGGTAATCCGGTCATGGGGGAATTGCTACCGCCCTGAGGAGAGCGGCAAGAGAGGAAAAACAAGGCTAGTTCCGTCGTTCCGAGAGGTGGACGACGGGACAAAAATCTGACGAGTCATGCCGCATGGAGAAGGGATGTGGTGATAGGGGCGCGACTCACGTGAAGGCGGGAGTGACGCTAGCCGGGGCTCCCTTGGGGCGTCAAGCAGTGACTGTCGAGCCTGCATAAGTCCGCGAGAAAAGTCCCACGTGCGCGGGTTGTCACGACAGCGAAGCTCTTTCGTTGAGAGTCGGTTCATCTCTCGACTGCTGACTGTAAGACTTCAAGTGTCCGGGCCGCCATCACATGCGGTGCGAAATGTTCGCGCACACCGGCATATCCGCGCCGACCAAGTTCGAGCCGCCGTTCTCGCTGCGTTACCAATTCCTCGAGAGTGCGAGTCAAATCGGTCGGGTCGGCAGCTCGGTACAGCAATCCGCCGCCAGTTGCATGGACGAGTTCTGGAAATGCACCGTGATCAGGCTCAACGACAGGGACTCCGTTGGCGAGTGCCTCCAGCACATAGATTCCTTTCGGTTCTTGATACGGAGCCGGGACACACAGCAGATCGAACGACTTCAACAATGCGACCTTACTGGCATGATCAGGTGGGCTACCGACGTACCGGAATGCGTCGCCGAGTGTCGCCGCGGATTGCATGAGATCCTTGAGATATTGTTGATCACGCGGTCCGAGGTAACCGCCCGCGACGAGTCGTGTTTGGGGCTGCCGCTGTCGTAACTCTCGAAAGGCATCGACGAGCAGATGCAGTCCTTTTTCCGGGCAGATCCGCGCGAAATAGCCGATGGTGACAGCCTCGCGATGGGGCTTGTCAGGTAAGCCATCGTGTCCGGTGAAATCGATCCCCAGCGGTACTCGATGAAACCGGTCACGCGGCAACTGCAAATAGTCCGCCATAAAGTCGCGGTAGTAGTCGCTATGGACGAGGTATCCATCGAACTGGGCCGCTCGTTCCGAGATCGCTGCGATCGCTGGTGCGCGGTACTGCGGAGCGAGGCTTTCCAAGAAGATGTCGTCGCCTTGCAACGTGCAGAAGACGGGCCCCGAGTAGCTGGCTTTGAGTCTGCGCAGCGCTCCAACGAGTAACGCGTTGCTGAAGCAGACCACATCGGGCTGCAAGTCTCGGCTCATGAAGTCCGCCAATTCGTCGACCTGCTGCGAATGCGCACCGGACTCACCTTGCAGCATGGTCAGCGTCAACTCGCCAAGCTGCTTGGCATTATTGCTGATTCCAAAACTTGTAGCCCAACGGATGATGCTCGGATGATCGAGCCAGGATTTCATCCATGGGGGAAGTGCGCGCCACAGTCGCCACTGATGGTCGAGGTACACGTTGATCCCGCCAAAGAATACTCGCTGCGTGCTGAGATTCTCTTCGTCAACGCGAACGGGAGTGTAAGTCGGGATGAGGGTGACTTGATGTCCCGCATTCATCAGAGCGCGAGCCCATGTATTGTCGTGCATGCACGAGCCGCAAAACATTCCGGCTCCACCGGCAGTGATGATGGCAATATGCATGCGCTCGAACTCACGAGAGTGAAGGCAAGTAATGTCTCAAGGAACTGATCAGGGCAGATCGCTCCATCAAATCCAGGGACGAAAGTGTTCCATTCACGAGCAGATTTCAGACGTCACACTTCTGCGCGATTGGCAATTCTCTCCCACCTTAAGGATCGTTCATGACTCCGCAAAAGGTTCGCACGTTTTTGTGGTTCGATCACGCCGCCGATGAGGCCGCTCGATTTTACTGCTCGCTCTTCAAGGACTCGGAAGTTGTCAGTGTGACGCGCTATCCTGACGGCGGACCAGCCCCAGCCGGCACCGTGATGACCGTCGTTTTTAAGCTGGCTGGTATCGAGTTCGTGGCACTCAACGGAGGTCCTGTCTTCCAGTTCACAGAAGCGATTTCGCTGACGGTCGACTGCGAGGATCAAGCCGAAGTTGACTTCCTGTGGGAGAAGCTCACGGAAGGGGGAACCCCCAGCCGTTGTGCGTGGCTGAAAGATCGATGGGGCTTGTCCTGGCAAATTGTTCCGCGCGCCTTGCCACAACTGCTATCGAGCCCCGAACCGGGCGTCGCGCAGCGGGTGATGGGCGCGATGCTGCAAATGTCGAAGATCGACATTGCGACGTTGCAACGAGCCGCCGCGAACCCCTCTTAAGTACGCTTCAAGCTGCGATCTGATGGGGATCGATTCGACGCATGAACTTCACTCAGGGACGGCCACTGCTGATTAAATTTCAGGCCCGGGGCCTAACCTCAACTCTTATCTCAGAAAGCAACTTTATGGCTTCGAAGAAACAGCGCATGGTCGGTTGGGTTTTGTGTGGGCTTGTCGCCGCGATGCTGATTGGCCCGAGTGCGATGGGCAAGTTTATGGAGTGGGAAGGCAAAGAAGAGGCCTTTGCCAAGATGGGCTTCACGACCGACCTGATGTTCAAAATCGGCGTTCTCGAAGTTGTGCTTGCGCTGCTGCTTCTGATTCCGCGCACGTCGTTTCTGGGGGCCATCCTGTTGACCGGTTACCTCGGCGGGGCGACCGTCACACACCTGCGAGTCGCGGATTCTTTTGCCTTCCCGATCATTTTAGGAATCGTGATGTGGGTGGGTTGTGGCTTGCGACAACCGAGCATCTTCGGTGCTGCTCAAGGGAAGTAAGCCGCGCAACGCGAGTGAACTGGACTCAGCGAAAACGCATGATGCCCGGTCCAACTTGCGCAGTGACTTCCTGACGCGCTGGCCATGTCTCGGTAGAGGTCAGCGGAATCGTGCGCGTGATGGAGACTGCCCAGTTCGTCGTGCCGTTGGGGACCGCGTTGGTGAGTTCTTGAAGTGGGATGGCCATTTCGAGACGCCAACGCGAATCCTCGGCGTCAACGGCGACGAAGAGTTGGGGATTCCACAACGCGTCTTCCCAACATTGCTCGGCGACTTGACCGCGTTGATCGACGTGAATGTGATAACTCGTTGCAAAGTCGCGGTTCACATCGAGTGAGAACGTCAGCCGATCGAAACCCGTGAGATCGGCATCGTGCTTGCGACCGGGATACCGTGGACCGTCGGTTGGAAGTCCGGCGACGCGCGGAATGTTAGCGGCGATGTACAAGAATTGATGGTCGTAGGTCAGCAGTACGAACGAGTAACTGCCGTTGAACTCAGTCGGTGTGCGCGAGTCAGCGACGAGCCGAATCTCTTTCGCCGCGCGCCAGCAATCGTCGCTCAGGAGACCATCGAGCTGGGGGCGAGATGCGGCACGCATGCAAGTCGCGAATTGAGTCGGCGGCTGCTCGGTGCCCGCTTGAGCGAGGAGCGTTTCCTTCGAGATCAGTTCGGTCAACGGGCTCGTTGGGTCGTCTTGAGCGAGTTGCATGAGCACGGTGTTCATTCCCGAGCGACGTAAGGCCGATGCGAGCGGGAACTGCACGTGCGGCGTATCGAAGAGCGTGCGATTGCGTTGCCGAATCAGTCGCGCGAGTTGCACGGCTTGTCGCAACCAAACTTGTTCGGCCTGCTGCCTCCATTGCATCGAGTCCTGCGAAGGCAACGACGACAGCGCGGTCACATCGTTCTTCAGATCTGGCGTCGTCGCGCGGGCGACAGCGAGCGGATCGTCGAGTTGCTGTCCGGCGGACTCGACGAGTTGTTGCAACTTGTTGAGCAGCGCGGTGCGATCGGTCGTGATTTGACCGGCTTGCAGGCCGACGTGCCGCGAACGCTGCCAACTCATTTCTTCGCTGCTCCAAAACCGCAGCAACCACAACATCGACTCGGCCGCCGCTGGCTCATCGGGATAGCGATTAATGATTTCGATCTGCGTCGCTTCTGCGAGTTCCCATTGGCCGCGACGTCGATGATCGTCAGCCAGTTGCACCAGTTGCAGAACCGCCTGCGACTTCGGCAAGCCTTGCAGCGCTCCGCGCAACTCGGCCAACAACTGAGCCGCGCGGTCCGGTTGATCGAGATGCCGATCGACGATGCCTCGGAAGTTGCGTTGCCGGATGGCGAGTTCGCGTTGTTTCTCGATCTCTGTTTCGGACATCGACAGCAAGGCTCGTCGCGCCTCGGAGTTTGTCGGTAATGAAATGCCCGTCCAAAACTCACGTCCTGCAGTGAGCTGAATGACTGCGTTCTTGCTGCCGGTGGGCTCGGAAGCTTCCGGCGGCAGATCGAGTTCGAAACACTCGCGTTGTGGCACTCGGTGAATTGTCGGAAAGAGCATCGAGCGTCCTGATGTCGCGAACTCATGCACGATGCTCTTGAGGCGCGGCAACGGTTCGAATGGGTCGATCGTTACTTTTGCCGAGTCCTTCGAGCTGACTTGGACGCACACTCGTTCGACCCGCCACGGTCCCAATCCGCCCAGTTGCTCGTGCTCGGGATAGCGCGTCGGGTTAGCAGCCGCAGAGATCGCCCGTTGTGCTGCTGAGAAGACCAGCTTGCCGACAGCGTCATCGTTCGCCGGTCGATCGAGCACCACGATGCTCGGACGCCACTGTCTCAGTTGCGCGACGAAGTCCGACATCACGATCTCGACCATGCGACCTTCGGTGTGCTTCTGCCATTCCTCGGTCAGTCGATCGACGCTGCGATCGACTTCGGGCAGAGTGATCGGCAAGCGCCAACCAACTTCAGCACTCTGTCCGCCGACCGCCAGTAATGCATCGTTCGCACGGCGTTCGAGTGGTCCGGCGGCATCGCGATCGCGGTCGAGCGACTCCCAACGCGGCACGATGAGACTCACCGCGCGGTAACCATTCTCACCGGCGTACTTGGCCAGCGCATTGAACGGCACACGCTCGGGTCGAGCATGCAGGGACAAGACGGCTGCACGGCGCGCACCTCCGCGCACTGGAGACAACTTGCACCGCCATCTTCGGTGCGCAGGATCGTCCCGAAGGCTCCGACAGCAACACCGACTTGCTCCGAGAGAAACGTCAGCGCGTTGATGGGCTGAGTCTCACCGGTTGGCTGAGCGTTCCAGCTCAATCCGTTGTCTGGCGAGTGCCAAACGCGACCACCGGGACTGCCGGCAATCCACACGTGACTGCCGCGCGTCGCGACGGCGCGGAAGTCGGTGAAGACGCCGACGTCGATGGGCAAGGACTGCGGCGGAGCTTCCCAAGAGACGCCGCCATTCGAACTCTTCAGCACGAGCCCGCCGTCTCCCACGGCCCAGGCATTAAGTCCTTCCGCAAACTTAACTGCGCGCACGCCGCGTAAGCTGCGTCGATCGTTGCGCGAACGCAGCACTTCGAAGTCATTTGAGAGCGCGATGCGACCTCGTTCACCGACCAGGATGCCATGTTCGGCTTCGCGGAAGTCGGCTCCGAGCCAACCGAGCGACAGATCTCCCTTTTGAGGTTCCCAGGTTTCGCCACCGTCCGCAGTCATCAAGCAACCCGAGGGAAACGCTGTCGAGGCTTCGCCCACCGCGACGCCATCGTCAACTCCGAAGAACTTAACGGCGCGCAGTGGAGGAAAGTGGTCGGTGCTCTTTGGCTGATCGAGCACGACGGCGGTACTCGTCTTCTTGCTGAATGTTTTCGGCGGGGACGACTTCGCACGGACGTCGACCCATGTCCGGCCTCCGTCGTTCGTTTTCAGGATCACTCCGAAACCGAGCCCCGTATAAGATTGTGTCGCGCTGCCGACCGCCCAACCAAATTGATTCGTGAGAAAGCACACTCCATACAGTGAGGCGTCGGTTGGTGTTTTCGTTGGAGTCCAACTGCGCCCGCCGTCTTCCGTCCGCCAAACCACACCACGATCGCCGACCGCCCAACCGTGACGACTGCCGACAAACTGCACGGCATGCAGGGCGGCGTCATCATGCCACGGATGCACCTCCTCACTTGCATGAGTGGATGCCCACGCGAGCACAGTTCCAACAAGACTCAGCCAAACAACGGCGAGGCGGATCATCCTTGATCTCCCAATGGCATCCCAGCAGTCACGACGCTCGCGACTGGCATCAGGACCGTCGCCGATCCCATCATTTCGAGGCAACCCCGTTTGTGGCGACAACAGATACTTACGTCTGAGCGGCGAATTCTGCCAACGGCAGCGTGAAGTGAAACTGAGCTCCACCCTCGGCAGGCCGAGTTGTCCACAGTTCGCCACCCATCAAGTCGATGAGTCCTTTGCTGATGACCAGACCTAACCCTAGTCCGTCGGGCCGCGTGGTGAAGAACGCCTCGAAAAGCTTGTCGGCTTCGACGTTGGGTAATCCGGGGCCGTTGTCGCGGACAGCGACTTCGGCAAAGCCACCACGCCGAACAGCCGTCACCACAATGCAACGTGGTTGAGTCTCGATGGCATCGAGCGCAGCGCAAGCATTCGTCAACAGATTCGCCACTGTCTGCTGAATGGCGACGGAGTCGGCTTGCGCGAAAAGCCGTTCGCTGGTGAGCTGAAGCTCGATGTTAATACCGCGCGGGCTCGCTGATGGTTCGACGATCTCGATCGATTCGCGAAGAACGGCTGCGAGTTCAACAACTTCGCTGCGAGGCTCTGATTTTCGAGCGAACGAAATCATGCGGCGAATGATGTCGCCCGCGCGCGTCGCTTGTTGTGAGATACAACCGAGCCAATCGCTGACTCGTGTCAGGTCTCGCTGCGGATCTGCCAGCGAGGTCTGACAGGCGCTGGCGAAGTTGTTGATCGCCCACAGCGGCTGCTTGAGCTCATGCACGATGCCCGCGACGATTTCTCCCATGATGGTTAGTCGCGAGAGATGCGCTTTCTCGATCAAGCACTGACGCTCCGCCGCTTGGGCGCGCCGCAACTCAGTGACATCGCGCACGACGAGCAAAACCGCCGCTGTTCCGGCATAGTCGAAGGGCGTCGAACGGATGTCGGTAGGCATTACCGAACCATCGGCTTTGGTGGCACAACTATCGAACTGTCTCAATTGACCATTGACTAATTTGGCTTGCAAATCGGTCACTTGCAGCCGGAGTTCGGTAGGCACGAGTTCGCTGACATGCATGCCGATCATGCGCTCGCGTGGGATGCCATGCATCTCGCAAGCAGCAGGGTTGGCGTCCAGCACGAAGCCGTTGACATCCTCCACAAAGACCCCGTCCGGACAGCATTCAAAGAGGCTGCGAAACTGTGCTTCGCTGCGGGCCAGTGCTCGAATTAAGTGTTGGCATTCTTGCAAGTGGCTGGTGGTTGCCGGCGCGGCGGTGGTTGGCTCCGGGATTTCGGAGTTCATTTTTGATCTCAAGTGATTAGCCAGTTGTCGGGCCCGACAAACTACTCGCGTGACATTGGCCAATAGTCCGTCGCAAGCGAGATAGACTCTAAGCCGCGCACCGGGAACCCCTCCAGTCACGTTATGAACGGAGTCGGTCTCTATCTCGTGTTCGGTGATGTTTGGCTCATTGAAAAATCTATGAGGGGGGCGCACAACGGCGACTAACCAACAACGATCGCGGCGGAGCATTTCGTTTCGAGAATGGAGCTGAGCCCGGCGGTCTATTCCCACATTTTTCGCGCTTGAGCATGCGCGCTGAGGGCGGGGATTACGACGTTTAGTGAAGGAGCGTTGTCCACGGATTTCGGAGTGATTGGTTCGTCGTGGTCCGGCATGCGCCAGTCAAAAGCGGCTCGTATTTCACGACTGAGGAACCGCGTGAGTTGCGGCATGGTGTAGTCATCGCGCCAGCGGCCGCGTGTGTAGTAACGCTGAGGTTGGCAGACATAGAGGTGCTCTTTGGCGCGAGACAATGCGACATAGAACAACCGCCGCTCTTCTTCGATTTGTGATTCGTCCTTCGTTGACATTTCTGAGGGGATATTGCCGTCGGTCGCGTGAATCACGAACACGTTGTCCCATTCCAGTCCTTTGGCCGAGTGGATCGTGCTCAAGACCAGATAGTCGTCATCAATGACTGATCCACTGGCGAGATCCTGTGTCGACGAAGGCGGATCGAGCGCGATCGATGTCAAAAAGTCTGCTCGGTCTTTGTAGCGAGCTGCGATTTGTACCAACTGAGTAAGGTCATTCGCGCGGGCGGTGGGGTTGTCGTACTTCAGTTCCATGAGCGGGTGATAGAACTTGCGCACGGCTTCGATTTCGACAGGCAACGAAAGACTCTCACCAAGATTCGCTTCGCGCTTCTGGTTGGCTCGCGCCAGGTACTGCAACAGATTCACGAACTCGGGCCAATACTCTTGGGCAGCCTTGGGGGGAGCGAGCGACTTCAAGCTCGCAAAGTCGCCGTTGGCTTGGAAGAGCTTTTGATTGATGTCCTCGGCCCGCTTCTGACCGACGCCTGGTAGCAATAACAACACTCGCGTCGACGACACTAAATCGAGTGGGTTTTCGGCCATCCGCATGAAGGCCAACAAGTCTTTGATGTGAGCCGCTTCAGTGAATTTTAACCCGCCGTATTTGTGAAACGGGATGTTGTTCTCGGCCAATACGACTTCGAGCGACAAGCTGTGATGCGAAGCTCGGAACAAGACCGCTTGCCGCTTGAGCGCAATGCCCTTCTCTCGATGCGCGAGCACTTCATTGACGATGAAGTCGCTTTGTTCATCTTCATCCATGCAGGGCACGACTTGCGGACGTTGACCGCCAGTGCGACTCGTAAACAGATTCTTCTCATGTCGTTCCGTTGCTTCGGCGATGACGCGATTGGTCGCTTCGAGGATGGGCTGCGTGCTGCGGTAGTTCTCCTCTAACTTCACGATCCGCGTGTCGGCGAACTGCTCGGGGAAGTCGAGAATGTTGCGCACCGTCGCTGCGCGGAACGAATAGATCGACTGCGCGTCATCGCCGACAACGGTTAATCCGCGTCCGTCGGGACAGATGCGTTTGAGGATCTCGGACTGCAAGATGTTTGTGTCTTGGTACTCATCGACCAGGACGCAATCGAATTGTCGTCTCACGGCCGCTGCGCCCGCCTCGTCAGCGACCAGCGCGTTCCAAAACAGCAACAGGTCGTCGTAGTCGAGCATGCGCAGTTGTTCTTTGCGATCGACATAGGCTTGAAAGAGCCTCTTCAACTCGTCTTCAAACTCGACGCACCATGGGAACATGTTGGTGAGCACGCGCTGCAA